>WNFI01068688.1_pt1 | contig 27027 bp, 29 predicted proteins | sample 5400471 | NCBI WGS metagenome assembly WNFI01 (sample SAMN13153348, study PRJNA577476) | soil metagenome | isolation source: 100 cm saprolite on Douglas fir-dominated hillslope | place: USA:California | collected 2013-09-17
TTCGAAGCCGCAGCCGCCATCACGACGCTGGTCTTGCTGGGCCAGGTCATGGAACTGCGGGCCCGCAGCCGCACCGGTGCCGCCGTTCGCGCCCTCCTCGATCTAAGCCCGCACACGGCGCGCCTCCTCGCCAGCGACGGCAGCGAGCACGATGTTCCCCTCGAGCAGGTAAAGCCCGGCGATCTGCTGCGTGTACGCCCGGGAGAAAAAATTCCCGTCGACGGTGTTGTGGCTGAAGGCAGAAGTTCGGTGGACGAATCCATGATCACCGGAGAGTCCATGCCCGTCGAGAAGTCCGCCGGCAGCAAGGTGGTTGGCGCCACCATCAACGGCACAGGTTCCTTTGTAATGCGAGCGGAACGCGTGGGCTCGGAGACTCTTCTTGCCAGAATCGTCCAGATGGTGAGTCAGGCGCAACGCAGCCGCGCGCCGATTCAGCGATTGGCCGACCGCGTCTCTGCCTGGTTTGTGCCCATCGTGGTCGGAGTGTCGGCTGTCACATTTGTTGCCTGGCTCGCCTGGGGTCCACAGCCGCGTCTCGCGCATGCCCTGGTGAATGCGGTAGCGGTGCTCATCATCGCCTGCCCGTGCGCATTGGGACTCGCCACTCCCATGGCGATCATGGTCGGGACCGGCCGCGGCGCGCATGCCGGCGTTTTGATCAAGAACGCCGAAGCGCTCGAGATTCTCGAAAAAGTCGACACGCTGGTAGTCGACAAAACCGGAACGCTGACCGAAGGTAAGCCCCGAGTCGTCTCCATCGTTCCCGTACTGCCTGGCCTGAGTGAAGATGAACTGTTGCGCTTGGCTGCCAGTCTCGAGCGCAGCAGCGAACATCCGCTTGCTTCGGCGATCCTTCTCGCCGCCAAGCAGCGCAACGTTACTCCCTCCGAAGTAAAGAATTTTCAATCGCTGACCGGACGCGGTGTCACCGCGACCATTGATGGAAAGATGGTGGCCGCCGGCAACGAGCAATTGCTGCAAGACCTTCGCCTGGCAATCGGCACCGCGAAGGAAGAATTCTCAGCAACGCTCCAGAAGATGCGAGCCGAAGGGCAGACCGCAATCTTTGTCGTGCTCGGCAACGAGGTTGCCGGGCTGATTGGAATCGCCGATCCGATCAAGCCGTCCACGCCGGCCGCGATACAGACGCTGCGCAGGGACGGTGTCCGCGTGGTGATGATTACTGGCGACAATCGCGTCACCGCCCAGGCAGTCGCGCAGCGGCTGGGAATCGAGGAATTCGAGGCTGAGGTATTGCCCGAAGGAAAATCGGACGTCATCCGCAAACTGCAACAGCAGGGAAGAGTGGTCGCGATGGCTGGCGACGGCATCAACGATGCTCCCGCATTGGCCCAAGCCAACGTCGGCATCGCCATGGGTACCGGCACCGACGTCGCTATGGAAAGCGCGGGGATCACCTTGGTCAAAGGCGACCTGACCGGAATTGTACGAGCGCGCAAGTTGAGCCGGGCCACGATGCGCAACATACGACAGAACCTGTTCTTTGCATTTATCTACAATACGATCGGCGTGCCCCTTGCGGCTGGGGTGCTGTATCCGGTGTTCGGCTGGCTGCTCAGCCCGATCTTTGCCGCAGCCGCGATGAGCTTGAGTTCGGTCTCAGTGATTGCGAATGCGCTTCGCCTGCGGAAAGTGGAACTCTGAAATCAAGGCGGGTCAGCGTACTACTTGATTCCGATATAGACGTCGACTTGTGCATTATTCGGATCAGCGGCTCTTTCGTCGTAGACCTCGAAATCAGCCGCGTAGGCGCGATCGCCTCCCGGGTTGGATTTCGGCACAGACCAAATCTTATTCCAGGTTTCAAATACTACTTTCCCCACCGGACCTTTTTCTGAAGTGAAGACGACATAGCTGCCGGCAGGAACTTTTTTCGCCACCATTCCCGGAGGCACATGGTCTTCCGAACTGACTTTGGCCCCGAGCACATAGGTGTATTCGCCGTCTTTATCGCTCGCGTAGTCGGTATACACCGCCACGACCGCCGCATCCATCCGGTTTGGGATTCTGCTCAGCAGGGCTTCTTTCATGAGGCGCTCCCACTGTTTCGAGATGATACCTTCCGCGGTCATCTCCTTCGCGTTGCTGGTGCGGCCCGCGATCCCCACTACGGTGAATCCCGCTTGTCGAACGGTTCTTGACTTCATCGCGGCCTCACTTCGGGTGTCCTTTCCCAGAGCAAACAGAATCGCGAGGAGAAAGATCGTGGATCGAATAGCAAACCTCATCGGCGTCCTTGATGCCCCGCTTCTTAGATCTGGCGCTTTCTATCCGCCATCAGAGCTCGACGAATCTTTCAATCCTCAAGTTCTACAGCTTACTCAGGAAGTCCGTAACCTCTGGTTCGGTCCAGTCAACGGGACCGATAAACTTGCGGCGTACCACTCCACTGCGGTCGATGATGTAGGTCTCCGGCCACCCGAATGTCCCATACAATTTGCTGACCTTCTGCTCGGGGTCGCGCACCGTGATCAGATTCACGTTGTGATCTTTCACGAACTGCCGGTAAGCATTTTCGTCCACATCGATGCTCACGGCCAGCACAGTCACGCCTTTCGCTTTCATGCGCCGTTGCATCTCGACCAGCGAAGGAACTTCTTCCACGCACGGCGCGCACCACGTTGCCCAAAAATTCAGCACCACAATCTGACCACGAAACTGGGCGAGAGCGACCTGATGCTCGGAATCCCGTACGCTGAAATCGGGCGCGGCAGAGCCAATGCGTCCCGGACGCGAACCGCTGTAGCAGGCAGAAAGGCTCATCAGCACAATAAAAACGAGGATCACACCCGCAGAATCAACGATGCGTCGCACGGTAGCTATAATAATAGATTCAACCTATGCAGGCGACGGAAACAGTAACGGCGCGTCCCACGGTATCGGTGATCGTTCCCGCCCGGAACGAAGAAGCATGCTTGCGCTCCTGCCTCCAGTCGCTCGTAACGCAGACGGGCGTCGCTTTCGAAGTTATTGTCGTCGACGACCACTCCACCGATCGCACACGCGAAATCGCTCTGTCTTTTCCCGGCGTGCGTGTGATTGACGCTGCGGCGCTACCTCAAGGATGGACAGGCAAGAACAACGCCGTGACCTGTGGCGCGCGAGTAGCTAACGGCGAGTGGCTCCTCTTCACCGACGCCGACACGGTGCATGTGCCAGGATCGTTGGCGCGAAGCCTTGATGAGACGAAGCGTCATGGCGCTGCGCTGCTCTCGTATTCCCCGGAACAGATCGTCACCAGTGTTTGGGAAAGGGCGGTGATGCCGGTCATCTTTGCCGAACTCGCCTCGAGGTATAGTCCCTCTCAGGTAAGTGATCCAAACTCGGCGGTGGCCGCCGCCAATGGACAGTACATCCTGATCACGCGTGAGGCCTACGATGCTGTTGGCGGCCATGCTGCGATCGCCGGCAGTCTGCTGGAGGACGTGGCCCTTGCTCGCGCCGTAAAGGGATCGGGCCGCAAAATTCTTTTTCGCTATGGCGGCGACGCGGTGCGTACGCGGATGTATCGCAGCTTTGCCCAGCTTCGCGAGGGTTGGACAAAAAATCTGGCGCTGCTATTTCCGTCTCCGGTGTTCCTGGCGTTGTGGCGACTCCTGGAGTTCGCCGTAGTCGTGGCTAGTCTGGCGCTCTTGACACTGGCCGTCGCGGAGAAGAACTTTTTCTACGCGGCCGTGTGCATCATTCCTCCGGCTGTTACCCTCATGCGAATTTCGCGAGCACATTTTTCCTGGGATGCCAACGTTTTGGGATTGTTCGGACTTCCTTTCTTCGCCTATTTGTTGCTGCGGTCGAAGAGGGCGCACGCCAATGGCAGCGTAGCCTGGAAGGGCCGCCACTACACTGCGCCGTCCGATATGAAGAAAGCGGCACGTGCCAGCCTCTCAAACGCAAGCGAGACCAACGCGGACCGAAGACTGAGAACTGAGAACTGAGAACTGAGAACTATGGTCTACCTCACCCGCAAGGCTGAATTTTCCGCTTCGCACTACTATCACAACCCGGAGTTCACGCCGGAGGAGAATCGTCGCGTCTTCGGCAAATGCAATAATCCCAATGGTCACGGACATAACTACACTCTCGAAGTCACGGTGAAGGGTGCTGTCGATCCACGCTCGGGCTTCGTGGTCGACCTGAAAGAGCTTAAGGAGATCATGCACCACGAAGTCCTCGACGCCATGGATCATCGCTTCCTGAATAAAGAAGTCCCGGAATTTGCCAGTCGAATTCCCACCACCGAGAACCTTGCCATCGCGATCTGGCAGCGCTTGGCCCCAAAGCTTCAAAAGGCTCAACTCCACCGGGTCCGTGTATACGAGACTCCAGACCTGTTCGCGGATTTCTACGGAGAAGCATGAAAGCGCATCTCACCCGGCGTTACCGATTTTCCGCTTCTCACCGCCTGCACAGCGGCGAATTCTCGGCCGAAGAAAATCGCACCATCTATGGGAAATGCAATAATCCCCATGGACACGGACACAACTACGCTCTGGAAGTAACGGTGAGCGGCCCGGTGGACGATCGCACTGGCATGGTCTGCAACCTGGTCGACCTGGATGGTTTTGTCGAAAAAGAAGTGCTGTCCCACTACGACTTGGAGAACTTGAATACGCTGCAAGAGTTCGCCCGGAACGTCCCTACCACGGAAAATCTCTGTGTAGAGATCTTTGAAATATTGCAGCGCGGCTTCCGCCACGCTCATCTTGAAAGAGTAAGGCTCGAAGAGACCATGATGAATTCGTTCGAATACGCGGGCGGAGCGGAAACCCGGCCATAGTCGCGGGCGAGAAAAGAGAAAAGAGAAAAGAAAAGATTCGTATAAGGGCATGGCTTCAGCCATGCCGTGAGGGATACAAGAATTGAATCGCGGCTTTACAGTTTGCTGAAAAACAGCGATTTGGGGTGGCGCAGCGTTTCAACGCTGCGATAAAGCCTTTCTCTTCTGTACAGGCTTTAGCCCCTGCGGTGCCAAACGAGTTTTCAGCCAGACTGTTTAGCCACTGAGAGAGTCCTAAACCCTACTCATGAAACCGGCCACCGAACCAACGTCGCTGACCAGCGCAACTTTCGAAGACCTGGTGCGGGAGATGATCGTCCGCCTGGGCGAAGATCCTCAGCGCGAAGGGCTCACGAGCACTCCAGAGCGCGTACGCAAGGCCATGCAGTTCCTGACCAAGGGCTATAACGAAGACCCGGAGGCCTTACTCAAGGCCGCTTTGTTCACGGTCAATTACGACGAGATGGTAATCGTCAAAGACGTGGAAGTCTTCAGCCTATGCGAGCACCACATGCTGCCGTTCTTTGGCAAGGTCCACGTCGCGTATGTCCCCAACGGCAAAGTAATCGGGCTCAGCAAAATTCCCCGCCTGATAGAGTTGTTCTCGCGCCGCCTGCAGATTCAGGAGCGCCTCACCACCCAGATCGCCGAAACCATACAGAAGGTCATCGAACCGCAAGGCGTGGGAGTGGTCATTGAAGCCCGGCACCTGTGCATGATGATGCGCGGCGTCGAGAAGCAACACTCCGCCGCGGTCACATCGTCGATGCTGGGCTGCTTCCGCAGCGAAGACGAAACGCGCTCGGAGTTCTTGTCGCTGATCCGGCAACGGCCCAGCGGCGTATGATGGGCTCGTGTGGGGCGGACATTCTTGTCCGCCAAGCCCGGTTAGGAACAACATCTTTTCACACCCCGTTTAGAGATTGGCCGGAAAACAACTTCGTCCTTTGCCCCGACATACCTCAAGTAAGACATTAAGTTCGGCCAGCCGCCTCAACGGCAAGGTGGTGCTCATCACCGGCGCCACCCGCGGCATCGGGCTCGCGATCGCCCGTGCACTCGCCGCTGAAGGCTGTGACCTCATTCTGACTGGCCGCGACAAGTCAGCCCTGACGCGCATCGGCAGGGAATTAGGATCTAAGAGAATTCGGATCGTGGTCCACGCCTGCGATGTCCGCGACCCCAACTCGGTGGATTCATTGTTCCAGTCTGTGCGCGGTCAATTCAAGCGCATCGACATTCTCATCAACAACGCCGGTATCGCGCATAAGAATCTGCCGGTGGAACGCCTGCCCTATCCAGTCTGGAAAGAAGTAATCGAAACCAATCTTGACGGGATGTTCCTCGTTACGCAGGGCGCAATGGCCCTCATGAAGCGCGGCGGGACGATCGTGAACAACCTTTCAATTGCCGCCAATCGCGTCTTTGCCGGATCTGCTGCCTACAACGCCTCGAAGCACGGAGCGCTGGGCCTGACCAATACGCTGCGCGAGGGACTGCGCCCAAAGGGAATTCGCGTCATCGGCCTCCTTCCCGGCGCGACTGACACGGATATCTGGAAGACACTCTGGCCAGAAGCTCCGCGCAGCAAAATGATGTCCCCCGCAACCGTGGCTCAGGCCGTGGCTAACGCGATTCTTCTGCCACCAGACGCAACCGTAGAAAATCTAGAGATCCTCCCCACTGCCGGCACTTTGTAGGCCGGCATCGCTAAGCCAACATCACAATACACAGCTGTTTCTGCTCTGAGCTCTGCTAATCCACTGTACGCATGCCACGATTCCCGCTAAGATTACGACCGCCCGTAAACCATATGTCGGAGGAATGAGCGATGAAGAGAGCAATCTTGATGATGGCAGCGATGCTGGCCGTAACCGCGTTGTCGCTTCCCGTACACGCCCAGGACGCCATGAAAAAAGACACCGCCGTGAAGCCCGCGCCCAGTCCGTCGCAGGCCGTGCTTGAGACTTGGAACGATATCGCGCGCAAGCTGATCGCCATGGCGGAAGACTTTCCCGAGGACAAGTACGACTTCAAACCCACTCCCGCCCAGCGCAGTTTTGCGGAACAGTTGCTGCACGTCTCCAACGCCAATTATTTCTTCACCAACCTGGCGAAGGGGGAGAAGCCACCGGCCGAAGAAGATCCGAAGCGCGAGCAGTACAAGACCAAGGCGGACGTGGTCGCCTTTGTGAAAAAAGCGTATGCCGATGGCGCCGCCACTATCAAAGCCAAAGGTGACAAAGGCATGTCCGATCTAGTGGTTGATCCATTTAGCCATCAGAACATGAGAATCTCTGATCTGGCCTACGGCTTCATCGAGCATTCCGGTGAGCATTACGGCCAGCTCGTCGCCTACTATCGCCTGTCGGGACTAGTGCCCCCAGAGTCGCGTCCCAAGAAGTAGTGTGGGGCGGACGCCCTCGTCCGCCGCCTTTGACATTGACGATTTATTGATAAGCGTAGGGAGACCGACGCGGCCGCGCAGGAAAAAGCTTAATCATTACAGCTCCCGCGATGAAGCCTCCGACGTGGGCCCAAAAGGCCACCCCGCCCACGCTTCGGCCTTCGTAGACGAGCGAGGTGGCCGCTCCGCTTAGGAATTGAAAGGCGAACCAGTAACCCAGAATGATCCATGCGGGCACGTAAATAATGAACACAAAAAACCACGTCAACACCCGCGCCCTTGGGTAAAGGATGAAGTAAGCTCCCAACACGCCCGCAATCGCTCCGCTGGCACCCAGGGTGGGCACGCGTGATGCCGGATCGGTCGCCACCTGCGCCGCCATTGCGAGGATGCCCGCAACCAGGTAAAAGACAAGGTACTTGAAATGCCCCAGGTAGTCCTCGACGTTGTCGCCGAATATGTACAAGAACCACATGTTGCCGATCACGTGCATCCAGGAACCGTGCAGAAACATCGAGGTAAAGAAGGGAAGCACGACTGCGACCAGCGGGTATTTCGGCGAGCCCGCCAGGAATGCCGTCAGATGCGCCGGCACGACTCCGAACTGATAGACCAGATTCTTGAGACTGGCCGGCTCCAACGCCGCTTCAAACAGGAAGATCAGCAGGTTCAGCCCAATCAGAAAGTAGTTGATGTATGGGGTGCTGTAGCGGGGCTGATCATCGCGAAGGGGGAGCATGGGAACTTTGGTAAGTTAGAAATGGGATAATTGAGCAATTGAAAACTCAAGGTCCTTGCCGGCCTGCTAAATCGCAAGGTCGGTCAACTATCCGATTACTCAACTATCAAGTTACCAAATCTTCTGCATGAACGGCGTCCTCATCATCGATAAGCCCTCGGGATTGACCTCGCACGACGTAGTCAACCGCGTACGCCGCATTCTGCAGCAGCGCTCCGTCGGACACCTGGGAACGCTCGATCCTTTGGCGACCGGAGTGTTGCCTCTGGTCACCGGCAGCTTGACCCGTCTCGCTCAGTTCTACACCGCATCCCCCAAGACCTACGAGGGCGAAATCCGTTTCGGATTCGCCACCGACACCTACGATGCACAGGGACACGCTATATCACCCAAGCAATCGGTAAGCCTCCGCACGGAACAGGTGAAAGAACTCGCCACTCGCTTCCATGGAGTGATCGAGCAAACGCCACCGCCCTTTTCTGCCAAGAAAATTCAGGGAGTTCCAGCCTACAAATTGGCGCGCAAGAAAAAAGAGGTTGTGCTTAAGCCCGTTCGGGTTGAAATCATGGAGTTCGAAATTCTCGGGGTCGAGGCAGACCGTGCCCGCTTTCGCGCTCGTGTGGCCTCTGGAACCTACATGCGATCGGTGGCGCACGAAATGGGACAGCAGTTAGGTTGCGGCGCTCACCTGGCATCGCTCCGCCGAACGGCTGCGGCTGAATTCGAAATTGCAAATGCCTGTACACTCGAGCAGATGCAGGATGCGGCCCAGAAAGGTGCGCTAGAGGATCTGTTCGTTCACCCGCGCAAGTTGCTTCCATCCTTGCCTTCTGTAACCGCCGACGAGCCCACGGCTGCTCGCATTCGAACCGGCCGAAGCGTCAATCTGCCGGAGCTTTCCCGCGCCCGGCAAGTAAAAGTTTTCTGTGGGCAAAAGGATCTGATCGCCATTGCCACCCGCGTCGCGGGGACCCTCTTCCACCCCGAGATAGTCTTGATGGGGGAGCCAGTGCCGCAAGTATCAAACGCCATGCCAAGATCGTAACGACTCACCGCGCCGGCGTGTTAAGCCGCCAGCACCCGAGCTTACGGATTCTTGGCAGAGCCGCCAGCATCGGTGCTCTGCTTCGTCCCACTCCGCGCGTCTTCCGGCCGGGACGGAAGCTTCACGATCGTGAACCAGAAACCCTCCACAGCCTGAACGATATTCTGGAAGGTCTTAAAATCGAGCGGTTTCACCACATAGCAGTTCGCCCCCAGATTGTAGCCCTGGACCACGTCGGTTTCCGCCGCTGACGACGTAAGGATACATACTGGTATTCGCTTCAAGTCTCCATCTTGCTTAATGTCCCCCAAAACCGCCCGTCCATCGATCCCCGGTAGGTTCAGGTCGAGCAGAATCAAGTCAGGACGGGATGCGGAAGCAAACCGCCCCCGTTTGTGCATGATATCGAGCGCCTCCGTCCCAGTGACGGCCACGGTCAGTTCAATCCTGAGTTTGCTGGCTGCCAGGCTTTCGCGGGTCAGGTCAGCATCTCCCGGGTTATCTTCCACCAGAAGAATCTGGATAGCGGTTGTCATCCCGCGCAGCGTTCAGGGCGGGGAAGCGTGAAGTAGAACGTCGTCCCCTGGCCCGGTGCGGAATCGAACCATATCCGCCCTGCATGACGTTCCACGATTCTCGATGCCGTTATCCGCGACGGAAAAGCGCCACATATTCCCATTCTCAATGGACTCAGCCTGGAACTGAATCCGGGGCGCGCGCTCGCCACGAAATTTCAGGGCATTTCCCAGCAAGTTCTGAAAGACCTGTCCCAGCTGCAGCTCGTCGGCGCTGACCGTCGGCATATTTTCAGAAACTACTTCCGCCTTACTGTTTTCGATGGTTTTGCTCATCATCGCCACCACGGACGCGAGTAGAACTGCGGTATCGGTCGGCTGCAACGGTTTGGCCTGCGAACTGACCCGGGCGTACGCCAGCAGATCGTGAATCAGCCGCTGCATGCGCCGGGCGCCGTCCACCGCGTACCCGATATACTTGTCAGCCCTCTCGTCGAGCTTGCCCCGGTAACGTTCGGCAAGAAGTTCCGTATAGCTTGCCACCATGCGCAGCGGCTCCTGCAGATCGTGGGAGGCGATGTAGGCAAATTGCTCGAGCTCCGCATTCGAGCGCTGCAGTTCGCGGGTGTATTCGAGCGCCGCACTCTCCGCTTGCTTGCGCGCGGTGATGTCAACCACGGAAATTAGAGTCTGCGTCCCCGAGGAGGTGGTCTCGATCGGATTCAGCCCGATCTCGACAGGGAACTCGCTGCCATCCTGCCGCCGGGCATACAGCTCGCCCCTTTCCCCCAGGACACGCTTCGCGGGAGCACGATGGTAAGTCGCGCGCTGCTCGGAATAAACCTTATGGAAGCGGCCTGGCACCAGCATTTCAACCGGCTGGCCCACCAACTGATCGCGTCCGTACCCGAACAGTCTTTCCGTTTCCGTGTTTACCAGCAGGATCTTGCACAACTCATCGACCATTACAATTCCGCTGGGCGAGGATTCGACCGCGCGCCGGAAAAGTTCTTCCGACCGTCGATGCTGCTCCCGCAAATGTTTTTCTCGCAACGCCCGGCGGACCGCTTCGGGCAGGCGCGCCAGACCATCTTTAAGAACGTAATCCGTGGCGCCTGCCTTGATGCATTCGACCGCGGTCACGTCTCCCAGCGCGCCCGAGACCAGGATCAGTGGGATGTCCAGACCTTGCCGGCGCAGCACATCCAGCGCTTCCATTCCTTTCCACTGTGGCAGGTTGTAGTCCGCTATCACTACGTCAGGACGTTGCGAGCGGAGCTGCTGCTCAAACTCGGCTGCCGCTTGCACCACAGCAACGGAAACCGAGAAGCCTCCTCTTCGCAGAGCCTCGGCCACCAGCTCCGCGTCCAGTTCGTTGTCTTCGACGTGCAGCACCCGCAATTGACCGGTTTGTGAGTCAGCATGGTTAGCTGCGGTCATGAGCCAGTCCTGCCAAATGCCGGGAATCTTGCGCTACCGGCGGCTGATTGATGATCAGCCAGTACAGTCCCACGCTCTTCACCGTCTCCCGGAACTGTCACTCTTGACCTGTTTCAGCACTTCCATCCCATCGACCTTGGGAAGCTTCAGATCCAACAGCACCAATTTAGGCGGATGATCAAACGATCTTTGCGCGAACCCTCCGCGACAGAAGAGAAAGTCCAGGGCCTCCTCGCCATCGCGCGCGACGAAGATGTTATTTGCCAGCTTCTCACGCCGCAATGCATGCAGAGCGAGATCCATGTCCTCCTCATTGTCTTCCACCAGCAGTATGTCGAGTTCCCCTGAATTCATGCTTGGCCTCCAGCCGTAGCTCCGTTGCTTTTCGGTTCAACTTGTCTTCCAACACTGAGCGTGAAATAGAAGGTCGCGCCCTTGTCCAGCTCTCCCTCCGCCCGCACTCGCCCTCCATGCTTCTGAACGATGCGTTGCACCGTCGCCAAACCTATGCCCGTGCCTTCAAAATCTTCCGTGCGGTGCAATCTTTGAAAGACTCCAAACAACTTGTCGACGTACTTCATGCTGAAGCCGAGGCCATTATCTCGGACCATGAACACCGGTTGCCCATTCTCGTCCTTGCAGCTGACCTCGATGACGGCCTGGGCGCGGGGACGGGTGAACTTGAGGGCGTTGGCCAACAGGTTTTGGAAGACCTGCCTGACCAAAACCGGATCACACTCTACTTCGGGCAGGTCCGCAATATTCCATTCCACCTCCCGCCCATCGCTCTCCGGCTGAAGAATGGCTATCACTTCTTCCACGATCGAGTTCAACCGGCTTGGCTTCAGACTCAGGGCATGCCGTCCGACCCGTGCCAGATTCAACAATTCATCCACCAGCAGGCCCATTTTTTGTGTTCCTGCCTGGATGCGCTCCAGGTAGCGCTGAGCGGTAGGGTCGAAAGTGGAACCGAACTCTTCTACGAGGATCTTGGAAAAGCCGCTGATGTGGCGTAGGGGCGCCCGCAAATCATGGGACACGGAGTAGCTGAAAGCTTCCAGCTCTTTGTTCGCGGTTTCTAACTGGGCGGTACGCTCTACGACTCGGTGTTCGAGTTCTTCATTGAGTTTTCTAATCTCTCGCTCATCCGCTCGACTCCGAGTGATGTCGCGGAAAGCCACTACTCCTCCACGCACCACGCCGTCTTTGTCTTTCAGGGGACTACCGCTGGCTTCGATCCAGGTACCCTCGGCCACCTTTGGATTACGCAAAAATATCTCGGAAGTGCTCACTTCTCCGTGAATCGCACGTACCAGGGGGAGTTGTTCGGTAGGCACGGGAGTGACTCCGTCTGGCAAGTAGTTGCCATAATATTCGGACCACTCCTGGGGAGGAAGATCTGCCGGGCCATGGCCCACAATCCTCTCCGCCGCCCGATTCCATATCAAGAATTTTCCCTGCTCGTCCGCGGCAACCAACCCCTCGGCCATGCTGTCCAGCACGGATCGAAGCATGAGTGTTTGGTTTTCCAGGGCTTGCCGCGAGAGCGCCAATTCCTCTGCCTGCTTGAACAGCTCCTCAGCCTGCACAGCCAGTCGCTCCCTGGCCAGCGTGCGCTCCGCCATCTCGGATCGTAGCGCTGCCGTGCGTTGCTCCACCCGCTGCTCCAGACTGGCGTTCAGAGTACTGAGTTGCGCCCGTCCCGCGGCGCTCACATCGATTTCGCGGTTGATGGCAAAACCGGCTAACACCAGGAGGCTGATGCCGAAAAGCGTGCCGATGCCCGTAACGAAGCTGGTCAAGCGCCTGGCGGCGGCAGTTTTTTGGTTGCGGTGGTTTAACAGGCGTACCTCTTCGGCCCGCATCTCCTGAGTGGTGCTGCGGACTGCCTCCATGAGCTTCTCGGTCTCGGTCGTCGCGTTCGCATCGGGAGCCACCCGTTTGCTCTGGCGATCAGTCACCAATCTCGCCGCGACTCCCAGCGCCTTCTCGATCTGCGGCTGGAGTTCGGCTACGCGGCGCTGCTGAAGGGGATTGTCCGCAATCAACTCTTGCACGGCCTTGAGATCCCGTTCCACGGTGCCCTGTGTATTTACGTAATGCTTGAGCACCAAATCTTGGCCAGTAAGAGCAAAACCTCGGGCGCTGGTTTCTACCTCGCCAACATCTCCCGTCATGGTTTCGAGCTTTTCCATTACGGCGTAGGTGTGGGCTACCCAGTCGGAATCATTCGCCGCGATGCGCGTGCTGCGCCAGGACAGGAAGCTCATCAGACCTGTTATGAGCAGAGCCAGGATGAACGCAGCCTTGACTCTGCGTCGGAGCGTATTCTCAAGCCGATTGTCAAGGCGGGTTGCGGGGATCTGTCCCTCTACAGCAGGGAACGCCCCCGTCAGTACAGGACCGGAAGGAGTCGTCACAAGAAACTTTTCGGAAGCGCGGTCATAAGCGAGGCCAGCCCTACCGGGTCCATCGGCCTTATCAGTGGGGACTTTAGGCTTCGATGGCGCGAAATATCCCTTTCCTTTAGTCCGGCCGATCACGGTAAGCTGGCGGCTCCGTTGGGTCCTCGATGCGGGAGCGAGATTTGCACTCATTACGCCTTCGTTTACCCTGTGCACCTCTGTGTCCCCTGTGGTTAAGGTTTTGATTCGCGTGTTGCAATCAGTGTCGCGGCAGTAGCGGATGAAGCCCACGCCAAAAGCCAGTCCTGCTCACACAGCGTGCGGATGTTCCTGAAAGCTTTTTCGATTGGCGCCTCCCTTGACCCTGTATGTACCAGCCTTTATTGTGAAATGAATCCACATGAAGCTCTCCGTCGTAATGCCGGTGTACAACGAGCGCGCCACCCTGCGGGAGGTCGTTGCGCGTGTTTTGGCCTCACCTCTCGACATCGAACTGATTTGCGTGGACGACGGTTCGCAGGACGGCTCCCGCGAAATTTTGGCGGGGCTGGGGGAGCGCTATCCCCAAATGCGGATTCTTCTTCAACCGCAAAATATGGGGAAAGGTGCGGCCCTTCGCCGCGGCATCAAGGAATCGACGGGCGACTTCGTGATCATCCAGGACGCAGATCTGGAATACGATCCGGCCGAATATACGCGGCTCCTCGGTCCGCTGGTCCAGGGCCAGGCCGACGTCGTATACGGATCCAGATTCATGGGTGCCGCGCCGCACCGCGTGCTTTATTTCTGGCATTCGATAGGGAACCGGATCCTCACTCTACTTTCCAACGCCCTGACCAACATGAATATGTCTGACATGGAGACCTGCTACAAGGTCTTCCGCCGCGAAATTCTTCAAGCCATTCCACTCGAAGAAGATCGCTTCGGCTTCGAGCCGGAGATCACCGTGAAGATCGCCAAGCGGCGCCTGCGCGTGTACGAGGTGGGTATCAGCTATTGGGGACGAACCTACGAAGAAGGGAAAAAGATCGGCTGGAAGGACGGCTTTCGCGCCCTCTGGTGTCTGCTCAAATACACATTGAAAGAGCCTCGCCTTAATCCCAAGCCACTCGTAGCCGGTGCCCCAGAGAACGCACAGTAAGACCAGTAATCCTCAAGAGCTTGAACGATCGGGTGTTGCGCACCCTAATATGAGCGCTTCGCATACCGTATTCACGGTACGCGAAATCTCCTGGCCTAGCCGCACAAATTGCATGGCGACCCAAGTCTCTTAGTTCGTAAGCCACCATTGCCAATCATTTTTCCTTTGGCCCAGCACGTGCTCTTTGCATCTTAAAGGGCGCGAGGACTGATGGGGCGGGTTACGACACGGTGGCTGACGATGGGAACGGCGATCGCCCTGTTCTGCTGCTTAGCAGTTGCACAAAAGACCACCCCCTCAGAAACAATGCCTCTCAATTCGATTATCGAGGCCATAGAAAAAGCGCAAGTCGCAGTTGGTCCCCAAGTTGCTTATCAGGTCATTCGCGAGTACCGCCTATTCGGCGCCAACGATTCGACGGCTAATTCCGATGTGGTGGCGGAAGTGGATTTCAGGCCGCCCGCCCGCAAGGATTACAAGATCCAGAAGTCGTCAGGCAGCAACCGAGGGCAGGAAGTTGTCCGGCGTGTCCTTGACCGCGAGGTAGAAGCAACGTCCAACGGGAATCGAGCCCGAACCGCCCTTAACCGAGATAATTACGATTTTACTTACATCGGCGAAACGATTCTAGATGGCCAGCCCTGTTATCTATTGGGATTGAAGCCGAGGCGGAAAGAGAAAGAGCTGATTTCGGGAACAGCCTGGGTAGACAAGCATTTGTTTTTCGTGCGTCAGGTCGAGGGGGATGTCGCGAAAACCCCGTCCTGGTGGTTAAGAAAGGTTCGAGTCAAGCTCGTATTTGCCGATCTCCAAGGGACTTGGCTGCAGACCAGCATGGAAGCCGTAGCTGATGTACGTCTTGTCGGCCCTCACACCTTGACCTCACGCGTCCTGGAATACCGCGGCGCAGACGAAGTCGCGTCCACCATGCGCTCCTTGGATCACAAACCCTAAGGGGGGACCAATGGAAAGCACTGGTCTACCACTGAGAGCTAAGAGGCCGCGACTAATGTCCGATAACAGGTATTATGTAAACTAGTGAGCACCGGCGGGCGCAGCATCCTCTTTGGCTGGATATTCAGTCTGAAAGGGATTCGATCGACCGCTCAAGGAAGATGGCGCAATTGAAAAATGAGCCAATGATTCAATAACTCAATTTCTACATCTTATACTTCCCCAGGTCATCGTCATTCAGGCCTTCGAGCCACTTTCGTAGTTCATCGGTAGTCACACGGTCCGACATGTTGGCAGCCAGCTTCGAGTTCTTGAGTACAACGTCATCCACAAAGATCGGACAATCCACCCGCAAGGCCAACGCCAGCGCATCCGAGGGCCGCGAATCAACGCTGATGACCTCGCCGCTGCGCTCCAGCCAAATCACCGCATAAAACGTGTCTTCGCGCAACTCAGTAACGACAACCTTGTGGACTTGTGCTTCCAGCCCCGTGAGGACGTTCTTGATCAAATCGTGTGTCATCGGCCGCGGCGTGCTGACTTTCTCGATCTCGAGCGCAATGGCGTTGGCCTCGTAGACTCCCACCCAGATCGGCAGGACCGCCTCCCCGGAGACATCCTTCAGGATCACGATCGGCAAATTGCTGACGGGGTCCATCATTAAACCCCGAATTGTCATCTCGACTTCCATCGTGACCTCCTCAATTTCCCCTTATACCACCATTTCGCCCAGCAAAGAGTTGGGAAAGCTGCTCGTGGTCATCACGGGAACGTAGCTTCCGGTTTTGGGGAGCGCATCGGCTGGGGCCGTAAAGTTCAGAGTCTTGTTCTGCGAGGTCCTGCCGATCCACTGTCCGCGTGCTTCATTCTTTCCTTCAACCATTACTTCATGCATTGTTCCTATGTATTTCTTGTAATTTGTTGTTTGGATTGCACGCTGCTTTGCCATTAAGACTTCCAGGCGCCGCGCTTTCTCCTCATCCGGGATCGCATCTTCCAACTTAAGTGAGGGAGTGTTCGGACGCGGCGAGTACTTGAAGGAAAACACGGCGTCGTATCCAACCTCATCGAGCAACGAAAGCGTTTCGCCGAACTCAGTCTCCGTCTCTCCCGGAAAGCCGACGATTACGTCGGTGGTGATACTGATCTCGCGCTTGGCGGCTTTCATCCAGGCGATGCGCTCGAGATATTGCTCACGGGTGTAGAGCCTTTGCATGGCGTCGAGCACGCGGTTCGAACCGCTCTGCACCGGCAGATGCACGTGATCGCAGAGCGTGGGCACGGCTTCGATGGCCTCGACAATGTCGCGTCCAAAGTCGCGCGGATGCGACGTGGTGAAGCGCACCCGCCTGATGCCGGGGATCTCTCCCACCGCCGCCAGCAATTCCGCAAAGGATTTTTTTCTTAGCCGATCTCCTGCCGAGTCCTTGTAGGAATTCACGTTCTGGCCGAGCAACTGGATTTCCGTGTAGCCCAAGTCGGCCATCTGACGCGCTTCTTCGAGGACAGAATCGGAGGTGCGGCTGCGCTCCTTGCCCCGCGTGAACGGCACAACACAATAGGCGCAGAATTTGTCGCAACCTTCGATAATGGTGATGTATCCGCGGTGAGGATTGGTGCGCGCCGTGAATTCAGTTTCGAAGCACTCGTCAGTTTCGCGATCGTCCAGTCCGGTTACGCGCTGCTTCCCTGCCTGAATCTGCACCAACATCTGCGGCAGATTGCGGTACGACGCGGATCCGCAAACCAGAGAAACGTAGGGCGCGCGTTCGAAAATCTTTTCGCCCTCCTGCTGGGCGACACATCCAAGCACTCCAAACGTCTTGCCCTGCGCTTTATATTTCTTGTAATCGGCGAGCCGGTTAAAGACTTTTTGCTCAGCCTTGTCGCGGATCGAGCACGTGTTGTAAAGCACTAGGCCGGCCTCTTCGACCGTTTCCACCTGGGTGTAGCCTTCCTGCAAGAGCGTGCCCACGACTTTTTCCGAGTCGTGCACATTCATCTGGCAGCCGAAGGTTTCGAGGTAGAAAGTCTTTTGCGCGTCCACGTTAGCCAGTATAACGCGTATGTGTAGGGCGGACACTCCTGTCCGCCGCCTTTGAAGTTGGTTTTGAAGTAGGAATGTCCCCTCTGGATTTTGCAAAAGTTCGTAAATCCACTCGGAGTCTGCCTGCCAGACATTCAAAGTCAAAATCAACCGCGGCGGACAGGAGTGTCCGCCCTACACAAGCATGGGGATGCGACCCACAGCCACGGATAATCCTCAGGTTTCTTCACCAGTCCTCTTCGCACGGAATTTTGCCGGATGTATTCCAGTTTCTCTTCGAAACTCTCCTGTGATCGCAGCACGTGGTCAAACGATTCTGCCTGCCAGACGGGGCCGCACGAACCATTCAACTTATTTACGCTCCGAGCTGACGTTCCCTTAAGCCGTTTCAGAATGGACGGCAGACCATAAGGCCAGCCCTGCTCATCGCGCAACGGTGTCAGCAGGAGATGCACGTGATCGGGCATCACAACCACCGCATGAAGTTGGAATTGTTTCCCGTGATCGTGCAAACAGTGCTGGAGTACGGCGTCCAGAGCTTGCGGCGGGAAAGGGGTTCGATTCCCTTTGCAAAATGTGATGAACAGCGCTCGTCCAGCTTTCTGATAGTGAGGCAGCTTCCGCCGGTACTCATACTTCCTGTCGAGAGCAGTGTAGGGCGGACACTCCTGTCCGCCGCTGTTGCTTTTGATCTTGCTCTTGACGTTCACAACGACTATTGCACTGCTAACCGGCCACCCATGTCTGTGACAGATGAACAACTCAACCTTCAAAACCAAACTCAACGGCGGCGGACAGAGCCTGCCCTGAGCCTGCCGAAGGGAGTGTCCGCCCCACATAATCAGTTGTGCAGAGGGCATACCGCGCAGCGCACCAAGAGTTCCCTGCTACGGCAGATCACGGGGACGTCCTTCCAGCCGCGCGCCTTTTCGGAGCAAGCCAGCAGGCACCAGGCCTCCCGGTATCTCTCGAATTTTGACTTGCCGCTGCCGTGAGGATTGAAGCGCAACATGCATCGCGGCGCGAGAGATTCGACGGGCACCACGTACCACAGGTTCTCCGGTACGACGTGCGCAGTCAGGAAGTCAATGTCTTTTTTCGTATAGGGGGCAGCTCTTCTCTCACCCTTCACCCTGTATCGTGATTGATAGTAGCTCGTGGCGGTCTTTACCTGAACCCGCAGGAAGCCGTGTCCGCAGTTGACGACGAAATCGTAAGGATCGCTGTCTCCCCAAGGTTTGGACACTCTGAAACCCAGGCTGGAAGCTTTGGCGAGAAAAGCAGCCTCGCCCGCTTCCCCGCGACGTTTATGATCCGTCAGACCGACAGCTTGAATTTCGATCAGCTCCGCGTGGCCCGATCTGCCTGTTTCATTTCGCATATTCCCCTGACGAAGTGTTCTTAGCTGTGAAAACACGAACGGCGCAGACCGAATGATCCGCGCCGCTGTTTTTGCCCTATATATCCAGAATATCAAATTGCAGGGGGTAAACCGGACATTTTCCAAAACTTATATCACGAGGCGAATCAATGGATTAGAGAACAACGTTCATGTTTAGGCTATTGACAAGATTTCTTCGTGTGGGGCGGACACTCCCTTCGGCTTCGCTCAGGGCAGGCTCTGTCCGCCGCCTTTGACTTTGGCTCCCCGGCAGAACCGCAGCTCACCCTTGCTGGAAAAGCCCGATTACGTTTCCTCCCGGGTCGCGGAACCGGGCGGTGATCTCGGGGGCGTCGCCGCCGATCGGCTGCACGATCTCGCCTCCGTTCGCGACGATCACGTCAAGGCACGCGGCCACGCTGTCCACCATGACGTAAAACAGAAGGCCAGGCTTGGCCGCGGGCGGACGCCCGGTAACCCATGTGCCGCTCACTTCGCCGACCGTGTCGTCAAAAGCGATACTGCCATCCCCGCGCTTGCGGACGTTCCAGCCGAAAACGCGTTTATAGAACTCGGCCGAACGCGCAATGTCCGTGGCCGGCATCTCGATGTAGCAGATCTTGCCGTTTGCAAGCGTGGGAGGCATCGGTGTTCCTGGAGGGCTTTGATTCTAGCAAAATTCCAGGTGGCGGAATCCCACCTTTGCAAAGACCCTCACAGATGGGCACCTGGCGTGAGAAAATCAAGAACCTTCGGGGTTGCGGTTTGTGAAATCCCACTCTGCGCAAGGGGAGATGGGGCAACCCCGGACCGTAGCCTATAGTTCTCCCCGGATGAACGGCCATGCCCGAACCCGCTGATCAAAGGCTGTTTGCGCTAAGTTCAGCCGTTGCGAAAGACGGCCTCGCTTTCATCGAACGCCTGCTTACAGAGAAACGTCCCATCAAGCCCTACGATAACTGGCCCGTGATTAGCTGGTCCGAGGGTATGCCTAATTTCACTTTTGTCTGCGACGACCCGCCGATTGATTATGGGGACGCGTTCAGGTCCCTCTGGTCGCTCCTTTTGCTGCTTGGGAGGCGCGCTGACGCAAAGGAGCAATTCGACTTCGAGAAGCAGGATGCGTACCAGGAATTAAAGCGATACATCCGGTCTGAACCGCCCCCTGCTGCGCTTGTTTTTCCGCCTGATCTTCACGAAGGAGTGTTCTCGGCTGCGATTAAAATCGTTCTGGAAGAAGCTATTGATCGCTATATTCATCTTACCGGGCTCACATCCTTTGACGCTGACAGGTTTCTTGAGATTTACCTCCCGCTGGAAGCGGGTTTGCTATTGGAAGAATTGCCCATCGAAATCCAGACTCCCGTTCTTCTGGTGAACTTCTCTTCAGACTCGTATGACCTCAACGAGACAATTTCTATTACAAGAATGTCGGAGCCAATCCAGTTGGCTCGTGCACGTCGTGATCATGACACTCACGATGCAAACGAATACCTCCTTCAGCAGGCGAGTCATGCGCTCGTGCTCAGAAACCATTTCTTGCCAAACTCCGAGTACCGTCAGCGACTCTGGGGGTACAGCGTGTCAGCGCCTTCCCTCGATATTATCGACACCTTCTTCGCTTGCCTGAGAATCGTTACTTCGATTGAAACCGGCTACGCCCAAATCCTTTTCGTTCCCATAGGGTGGGCTCACAGTTACACAGCAAGTTTGCCTCCGCTGGAGGGCCTGACCACCAGGAAATATCCACCGAACTTGCGACCAGTAAGTACCTTGATCGGGGACGAGTTTCCTAAAATGTCAGACCATCAGGTTGAAACCGTCCGTGACCTCTTCAGGGCGCTCACTTCAATCCAGAGCACGGACGAAGGAAGCCGACTTCGGTTAGTCATCAAGAGACTGAATAGCTGCTATATGCGGGAGGACCAGGAAGACGCAATTCTCGACGCTACAATCGGCCTGGAAATACTTCTTTCTGACGGTGATACGCAAGAGGTCACCCACAAGCTCGCACTGCGTCTGGCAGCCCTGTCCACACTCGTCCCGGGATGCGAGCAACAGGCGGCGACCGTCTTCCGCAACGTGAAAAAAGCGATTTACGCGTTCAGGTCAGCCGTTGTGCCCGGGAATGAGAAGAAGGCTAGCAAAACACGCGAGGTTAAGACAGGAACCGGAAAAGCCGTTGCAGCCGTGAAATTGGCCATAGACTATCTCGGTATGGCTGTACGGGCCGTTGCAGCACATCCGGAATATCTCAGTCCTGCGGCGATCGATGACGAACTACTTCTTGGGCGGGCAGCTGTCCGATCCCTCGGTGCTGCGGATATGCCGGAGAAATGAAGTCGGTCTAGGCGGGGTGGCCCGGTTCTCGCGGGAGGGCTCGAGATTCCTTTTGGTCCGCGCGGAAAGGTTCCCAATCAGAAGCGAGTCGGCACCATGGCGATCCCCGAAGAGACCTGGGTCCCTCGCGCTGCTCGGGATGACAGCGAGAAGAAAAACTCGGGAAGACGGAAGAGAAGAAAGAGTTTGTGGAGTGTTGATCGCTGTCCTCCCTAAGTCCCCCCCGACATTCGGGAAACCGCTTGGAAGACCAACGTCAAAGGCGACGGACGAGGGCGTCCGTCCTGCACGAAAAATTAATTGGAGCGGGCTGCAGACCTGTGCGAGACTGTGTGGCGTAAACGGAACCTGCGATGCGAACTCTGCGAATCTTGAGCGGGATTGCGGTACTACTCCTGACGCTGCACTTTATTCATGTGCTGCACCATTTCTTTGTTGAGGCACCGCACGACAGCCCGGTTTTTTGGGCCGGGATGGTGACCGCCGTGGCGGTGTGGGCCCTCTCCTTTGTCGGAGGATGCTTGCTGCTGAAGCGTAGCGGCTGATCTGCATGTGTGGGGCGGACACTCTTGTCCGCCGCTTTTGACTTTGCTTTTGACTTTGAACAAGGTCGGACTGCAACGCAAAAAATAACGTCAAAGGCGGCGGACAAGAGTGTCCGCCCCACACATGCTACTTCGGTGTGTCGACGGCTTCGCCTCTTTCCAGATAACCTTCCAGCCATCCCAGAACGCGCTTCCATCCTTCGGAATGACTGGCTGCCTGCTGCGGAGCGCCGGCGAATCCTTCATGACGGATTTTTACCAGCGTGCCCGTGCCGGCCTTGCGCGGACCGTTGGCATGCAATCCGTGAACGCTGGTGGGCTCGAGTTCCCAGCGGACGACAGTTTTGAGCGAGCCGCTATAACTCGAGATCCAGGTATGGACGAGGAGGCGCGGCGGGTCGACTTCCAGATATTCGCCGTCGACGCGAAACGATGTTCCGTCGGCACCGACGCCCACGCTCGACCATTTGCCGCCCGGACGCAGATCGCCCTTCCACTCTGTAATGCGATACATGCCTTGCTGGCCCCACCACTGCGGCAGTTGGTGGGGATCGGTGATGGCCTCGAAGACGCGTGCCGGCGGCGCGGCGATAAAGACTTCTGCGAGTACAGTGTCTTGATCGGGACTGACTGCTGCGGTTGCCATAAGATCCTCCAATGCGTGCGGCGCTTAGTTAAGTTGATCGAGATTATTTCTCAACGTAAGTTTTCAGTTGCTCGGTGATGAGCAGGCGGTCGGGACCATCGAGATGGAACACCGAAACCATGTTCTCGGGGCCGTGCCCGTGAATCTCGCTCATAAGGGCCGAGCCTCCGGCGGTATCGCGGAATGAAACTTCCAGGGCATGACCGTCGCCGCTCTTCCCTTCCCAGGAGCCGGTCAGAGATTTCAGTTGATTAAAGGATTGTTGGGCGCTCGACTGAGCCAGGGCCGCAGTCGCAGCGAGTACGACGCACAACGTGACAGCAACACGAATTGATTTTGTCATGGCTTTTTTCCTTTCGTTGGGCAATTGATTCTGAATCATGGTTGTCGACTTCGCTTCGATTTGCGGGAGGCTTGAGTCTCCGGCGCATGTTCTGCTTCCACAAATACTTTCAAGCTGGCTAGGCTTGTGCCCCAGAAGTTGCGGTATTGCTCGAGCCAGGAATCGACTGCACGGAGAGGCTCGGGATTAAGCTGATAGACGCGGTGGCGTCCCTCGCGATGCTCGTGTACCAAGTGCGCGCGGCGCAGCAGGCGCAAGTGTTTCGAGATTGCGGGACGGGAAACTGGAAACGCTCCTGCAATCTGTCCTGCGGGCTGGCCGCCTCTCCGTAGCAAGTCGAGAACGGCGCGGCGCGTGGGATCGGCGAGAGCCTGAAAGGTGGCTTCTGCCGAATATATAACCGAACGGTTCCGCATAATGTGTAACCAATATCGTTACGCGAAGAGCGTGTCAAGAGATTTTTGCGTGATCTCTGAAAAATGGGCGTTGTCAGCCTCGGGGGCTGAAGCCCCGTGCAGATTAGGTGCCCCCTAAATCGCAGCGCCGAAAGCGCTGCGCCACCCAAAATCAACGTCGCCCAAAACCGACGTCAAAGGCGGCGGACAAGAGTGTCCGCCCCACACGTGCCGATCAAATCGAGGAAGGCCTGGTGGACGCGGGTATCGTCGCTGAGCTCGGGATGGAAGGTGGCGGCCATGACTCTTCCCTGCCTTACGGCGACCGGAGCGTTATCTTTGCCTTCGGTGGCGATTACTTCAACGCCTGTGCCTACGTGTTCAATCTTGGGAGCGCGGATGAAGACCATCTCCAGAGGTGAGCTGCCCGACTTATCGTTCAGAGCGCTGTGAAGAAGTTTGCCTTCGCGGATGGAGCTGTCGATCTGGCGTCCGTAGGCGTTGCGGCGGATGCGAATGTCGATTGCACCGAGGCCTTTTTGTTTGGGATTTTCTACTTCGCTGGCCAGCAGGATCGCTCCGGCGCAGGTGCCGAAGGTTGGCTTGATGCGCACGAACTGCTTTAGCTTCTCGAAGCCAGCTTCGCCGAGGAGCTTCAGGAACGTACCCGACTCACCGCCGGGGATGACCAGGCCGTCGATTTCGTCGAGTTGTTCGGGCTTTTTTACGAGCACCACTTCGGCGCCAAGCTCTTCGAGCCGGCGGCGGTGCGCGTCGAAATCGCCCTGGAGGGCTAGAACACCGATGGTCATGGCGGTCGTTGCTCGTTCGCCGTTGGTTGCTGCCAAGTCCGGCTATCCCTTCCCCATCCGATCTGATTCTAATGGATGTACGCGCAAAGGGCTGAGAGTCAAAGACCCCACCCTTTTCGCAAAGAACGCGAAAAAAGGATGGAGCACCCGGCAGCGGCAGACGATCTCCACTTAATCCAACCGACTTTCTGGAACCCGCCACACCATCGCAACCCCAGGGCCACGGCGATTCCCAGCGATACTTCCGTGAACCGGTGAACAGCGACGCTCCAGGGCGGATCCGAGTGTGTTATCAGCAGAATGATGGTCAGCGTAATTGCGGCAAAGCGATATGCGCCGCCCAGCCGCAACAGCGAACAGAGGAGTCCGCAAACAAAAATGGCCCCGGCATATACGATCCAGTTGGGACGGAAAAGGCTGGCGACCAGCGCGCCCAGGGCCGCTCCTAATGCTGTCCCTGCAAAACGCTGCCAGGCCAGCTTTAGCGGGTCGGCGATGGAGAGCAGGATGACAATGGTGGAAATCGGCGTCCAGTAAAATTCCGGCAGCTTCAGGCTGCGTGCCAGCAGCAGAGACAAAACCGCAGCCACGGCCGTCCGTGTGGAGTTGATGAGGGACTCGCGGCTTAGTCCCAGTCGCCTTCCCCAATCTTCCATACGCGGCTCATTGTAGCGTGTGGGAGGCCGCGCCAACGGGCGCTTTGGATTCGTATGACGTGAGAGAAAACGCTCTGGTAATGCGTCGCGCGATCCCGCGGTTACCAGGGATCGAAGCAGTCGTAGTTTCTTTGGGCCGCGATCTTGCCGTCGCGAAATAGCATAAACATCGCGGAATGAGCGCGAATCTCGCTGTCGGCCGCGAGCGTTCCGAACGGGATGGCCAGCTTGCCGGTCCACAGGACCTCCAGGGCGACGGTGTTGGCGTTCACGGCTTCGTTCGTGATCTCGTAAGTCTGGCGGGAGAAAATCTTCCGGCCTTTCTCGAATGACTCCGGAATCTGCGCGACGGTTGTGCGCGCGCCCTGGGGATAGATTTTATTGGGCAGTTGCTCGAGAGAGGCATCGGGAGAGAACAGGTCCGCGATAAAACTTGCGTCGCCGTTTTCGATGGCTTTCAGATAGCGGCGAGCTTTGTCAAGATTGGTGAGTGAGTCGGGCATGACGGTTAGCGTTTCTGGTCTCACTAGATTCCAACGGATGCGAGTAGGGATGCCGGTCAGGCTGGGCCGCCCGCCCCGCAGGAATGACCTTCGTAATTTTCTCCGCGGGGCGTTAACTGGTAATACTTACAGGGCCCATACGTGGCGATAAGGCCATGATCCAGAATTTCAAAGGCGATGTTTGGATTTTACAGACCTCGAAACCAAGGGAGGTAGTAACGCCGTGAGATTCCCAATCAGGAAAGCCCTTCAGCTGGCCCCAATGGTTGCTTTTTCGCTTATTATCTGTGCAGCTCAAACTGCGACTGACAAACCGCTCGAACCCGACGCAATCGGTGCATTCTTCTACCTCGACTCAGCCACCCAGACGCTGAAAAGGCTTCCACAGGAAGACTTCAAGAGGCATAGTGGCGGCTTCGCTTCCCTAACGCAAAGTGTCAGGGTATCAGGAGACGCGTCATCTTTCCGCTTTGCCGGCAACAACAAGACCACGTTCGTATTCAAGGTATTCAAAGACGAACAGGCGGCGGGGGCCAAACTTTTCCAGTTCAATGTCAAAGGATCGGAACGTGAATATGATCTGGGGAAGTGGAAACGCAAAGATTACACGCCGAACACCGGATTATCCATCAATGTAGCTAAATTCGGAGAGTCTTCATACAAGCTCACTCCTGAGGCTCCCCTCAGCCCCGGAGAGTATGCGCTGACATTGGGGCCGACGGTCTTCACCTTTGGCGTTAAGTGATTGCGAAAATAGAGATGGCTTCATGCACGGGGGCGAGTGCCCCCGTGAATCGCAGCGCTGAAAGCGCCACCCAAAACCAGAGCGGTTATGGCAATTCCGGCAATCAGTCTGATTTTCCCCGGCTGGCGGGCGGCACAATTCCGTTCATCCGCAAATACTCCACCATCTGTCCGTAATGATTAAAGGCGTGGGCGACGGCGAATGTGGCCAAGTACAGGCGGGGCGATTTGCTGTTCTCCCCGGTCTGCAACATGTTCTGAGTAGTCAAGGTAGCCGCGGCCTTGTGACCCAGGGCAAAAGAATCCTTCAGAAACTTAACGATGTCGGCTTTGGTCTTCAAGTTCTCAGGACCGTTCCCGTCCTTCAAGCCTTCGGGCAGCTTTTCGCCGGTAAGCGGGGACCACAGGAAATAGTTGGAAGCGGCAACATGCTTGACTTGCACGGCAAACGTGCGCACGCCCTTGTAGTCGTCGCCAGGAATTTTCAAGCTCTCGGGAGAGAAGTTGAACTTATCTTCCGGCATGGCTTCGGCCACGTCCACAATTTCCTTTTCGATAGTAGTGATCTCCCGATCCACGGTTGAGGCTATGGTTGGGGGAGGCTGCTGCGCCTGTTGCGCCTGATCCCGCCGCGAGTCCGGCGGCACCAGGTTGTTCGCGCGATAGTAGACCACAAGTTGGCCATAGTGCTCGCCGCTGTGCTCGATGGCGAACATCCAAAGGTAAGAGCCGTGGACCATCTTGTTTCCCCACGGAAGTGTTTTGTCCAGGCCCGCATCGCCCTGCTGTTGGATCACGTTCGCTCCGTCCGCCACTGCCTGCTGAACGAACTTCACCACGTCCGCTTTTGTCTTGAAAGCATCTCGCGATGGGTTGTCGCCCTGGCCGAAGTCGGGGCCGATGTTTGATCCTGAGACCGCGCGTATCACTACGTATTCGAATGCGGCGGCGTGGAGAAGATTTAGGGCAAAGGTGCGCTGGTCTTTCTGCAGCTTGAAGTCGTACTTGTCTTCGGGGAAATCCTGGGCCATGGCGATGAGTTTGTTCCCGATGTCGTTCCATTTGTCCAGCGTCTCGTCGGCTCGGGAACGCGCAGGACGTGGAGCTTGATTCTGCGATTGGCCCTGGCTGTAAAGACTGGTTCCGACGACGGCGAGCAGAGTGACTG
>WNFI01052712.1_pt1 | contig 27024 bp, 27 predicted proteins | sample 5400471 | NCBI WGS metagenome assembly WNFI01 (sample SAMN13153348, study PRJNA577476) | soil metagenome | isolation source: 100 cm saprolite on Douglas fir-dominated hillslope | place: USA:California | collected 2013-09-17
ATGCTCCGAAAGGGAATGCTGGGTCTGCTAACCCAGTGTTCATCATTCCTTTTAGAGCATCCTTTCTTTTTTGGCTAGAGCCTTCGTGAATAATCCAGGTTAGGCGCCGGAAGTTTATGTAAGTCTGGAATAACTAAGAGAGGGTTCTATGGCCCTGAGTAAATGCATTAGCGAATTAGTTCGCCAGGACAAGGCACGGCGGCTTCATTCCCTAGAACAGGATCTCATTGCCGCCGCTAAGGGACCCAAGATCGAACTGGCCGTGAATGAGATACGGAAGAAGGGTCTGGTTGTAGCCCTGCGCGCTCAGACTGGCCGCAAGTAAAAAAATGTCCCAATCCTTGAACCGCTACAATGTGTATCGGAGACTCTATGACCGAACAACTAGCTGAAAAAACGTGCGTCCCCTGCCGCGGCGGAGTACCGCCACTGAGCGGAAAGGAGCTCGAACAGGTACATAAGCAACTGCCAGAGTGGGCTCATTGGAAAGTAGTGAACGAGCATCACATTGTGCGCACTTTTACTTTCCCGGACTTCCTTAAGGCCCTAGACTTCGTAAATAAGGTGGGCGCCGTAGCCGAGGATCAGGGCCACCATCCAGACATCCTACTGACTTGGGGTAAGGCGGAAATCACACTGTGGACGCATAAGATTGACGGCTTGACCGAGAGCGACTTCATCATGGCCGCTAAGATTGACCGCCTGGCCTGAGACGGTTCCGGCACCCGGACTCCGGCTTCCGGCGCCGATCTCCTCCCGTTCAAGTCTCCTATCGCATCGCCGCCGTCGCAGGTTCATCCTTCCACGCACGCATTGCTAGCGCCCACAAAGCTGCCGGAAGCAGCATGATCAGTCCTGTGCAAGTTGCGACTGTGCGCGCGGAAATCCCCCAATCCAGAAAACGTCCACACAGGTAAGCCCCCACGGCAATCGTCAGCATGGAGAAGCCAAGGTCGGCGGCGAACACCCGTCCCCGGAAGCGGTCGTCGGTGTGGAGCTGCAACAACGTGGTGGAGAAGACCCAGACGGTCGAGCCTCCCATGTGCGCCAGCATCGCGCACGCGCTCGCGATCCAGACGGTGCGGCTGCCGCCGAGAAAAGTGTAACCGAGAGCAGTCAAGAGATAACCGAGGAATATGCCAAGGCGCAACCTACGGTCCGCGCGACCCGCCCAGCGCGCGAAGACGAGCGGTCCTACCAACGCTCCCAGGCCGCGTCCGCCCAGCAGAATGCTCATGCCGAGCATAGCTCCCCGTGCTTGATCGATATGGTGCCAGTGCACGGCAAATTCATGCTCTCCCATCACGGTGAAGATCACCCAACTTGGTCCGATCATGAGCTCACCGGCCTTGGCGAAGACTGTAGGAAAGAGCGTGCGGTGATTGCGCACGTAGCGAATGCCCTCAAGTACAGGAGAAAAGTCGAGCAGGTCTCGAGGCCTCAGCGGCGGCGAGGATTCCGCGTGCGGCTCGGCGAAGTGCATTCCGCTGATGAGTAGCGCAGACGCCAGGAACGACAGCGCGTTCAGGATGAAGACAGTGTCGCGTCCGAAGAAAGCAGCAACGACTCCGCCGACCGAAGCGCCGACCAACAGGTTCACCGACCACGTCGCTGAAGAAAGCGTGTTGGCGATGAGGACTTCTCCGCGGTCAGCGATGTTGGGGATCACCGAACTGCGCGCGGGCTCGAAGAATGCCGCCATGGTAGTTTCCGCCAGCAGCAGCGGGTAGACGAGCCACACCATGGAACGCGAGCGTACCAGCAGCATTGCCAGGACAACGACGAAGCGGACAAGGTCAGCCGCGATCATTACACGTTTGCGGCGCAGACGGTCGTTGACCACGCCCGCCGTAGGACCAATCAGCGTCTGCGGCAGGACTTGGAGAACCAGCGCCAGAGCGACCGAACTGGCGTGACCGGTGAGTTGCAGCAGAAGCGTATAGATGGAAAGTGTATAGAACCAGTCGCCGATCTCACTGACGATCTGCGCCAGCCACAGACGCCGGAAATTCCTGTTTCCCCGTAACAGCCGCGCATACGACGCCAGCGAGATCGATGGTGTGCTGTGCTCTGGTTCGGGTTCCATGGCAAATGGCTAGGGTAACTGCTCGAGCTGGGATTTGGGAATTCGGAGCCAGAGTAATCGTTCCTTAGTTCTGCGGCCGTAATTTCCGCTTGAGGTCTTCGGCGATTTGCTTCCCGTGGAAGCGCCCGTTCTCGATGAAGATTTCATTGGTACGGGATCCCGCGACGATAACGCCAGCCACATAAATTCCACGAACGTTGCTCTCGAGAGACACCGGATCGCATACCGGGCGGCATTGCTCTTCTGATAGTTCAATGCCCATGCTGCGCAGAAAATCATAGTCGGGATGGTAGCCGATGAGAGCGAGGACAAAGTCGTTCTTCAGGCGGATGGGGCCGCGCGGTGTATTGACCACGACGTGGTCCACTCCAATTTCTTGCACGCTGCTGCTGAAGTACGCTTCAATTTCTCCCGCCTTGATGCGGTTTTCCAGATCGGGCTTGATCCAATACTTCACGTGATGGTGCAACTGCGCCTCACGGTGCACCAGCGTGACGCGGGCACCGTGGCGCCAAAGGTCGAGAGCGGCGATTGCGGCGGAGTTCTTGCCCCCGATCACCAGCACCTCGCTGTCATAGTACGGGTGAGGTTCACCATAATAGTGCGAGACCTTGGGGAGATCCTCGCCGGGAATGCCAAGCTGGTTGGCGAGATCGTAATAGCCGGTCGAGACGATGACCTTGCGAGTGCGATAGTCGTGCGGACGTCCGGCGCGGTCAGTCGCTGTGATGCTGAAGTTCCCATCCTCGCCCATGACGGTCTTGACCCACTCATACTGCCGAACATCGAGGTGGTAGTGCTCCGAAACTTTGCGGTAGTACTCGAGGGCTTCTTCGCGGGTTGGTTTCTGCAGTGCCGTAGTGAACGGGATGTCGCCGATTTCGAGCAGCTCCGGGGTAGTGAAAAAGATCATCCCGGCAGGATAGTGGAAGAGCGAATTCACCAGGCATCCCTTGTCGACGACGATGACCTTGAGGCCGAGCTTCTGGGCCTCGATGGCGCAGGCCAGCCCGGTGGGACCGGCACCGATGACCAAAACATCAGAGCGTATCTCGGGGCGAGGCTCTGCCTTGGGCTTGGGCAGCGTGTCGGGCACGGATTCAGTGGCGAGGATATTGGGCATGTACGACCGGACCAAAATAGCCACACCGAGTCTTGCGGGCATGGACGGGAAACGGAGATTCTAGCATGCGCGAATGCTGCGGAATTGCGGACATGATCGGCAGGGCCGCTCCGCACTCTGGCGCATCCCCGGCGAGTTAACGTTGCTATAATTCAAAGTTCTCTACAGGGCCATACGCTCACCCTACAAGCGCCATGTCAAACCTAGAAAAGGCCGCTCGCACGCGCGTTGAATCCGACAGCATGGGACAAATCGAAGTCCCGGCAAATGTCTACTGGGGCGCGCAGACGCAGCGCTCGCTGCTGCACTTTAACATCGGACGCGACATCATGCCGCCGGAATTGATCCGGGCATTCGGCATCCTCAAAAAGGCGTGCGCGCTGGTTAATCAAGACTTGGGCAAACTTCCTGCGGATAAAACCAAACTTATCGTGCAGGCTGCTGACGAAGTGATTGCGGGAAAGCTCGATGACCAATTCCCCCTGCGCATCTGGCAAACCGGCAGTGGCACGCAGACGAACATGAACGTGAACGAAGTGATCTCGAACCGCGCCATCGAGCTCGCGGGCGGCGAAATGGGATCGAAGAAGCCGATTCACCCCAACGACCACGTGAATATGTCGCAGTCGTCGAACGACACGTTTCCGGCGGCGATGCACATTGCTGCAGCAGAGCGGGTTAAGAACGCGCTGATCCCGGCGATCAAGAGCGTGCATGACGCGATCGAGGCCAAGGCAAAGGAATTCAAAGACGTGGTCAAGATTGGCCGAACCCACCTGCAGGATGCCGTCCCTCTGACTTTCGGACAGGAGTTCGGCGGATGGGCCAGCCTTTTGGAGCGCGACATCAAGCGGCTGGAGCAAGCGCTCGACGGTCTCTACGATCTTGCTATCGGCGGAACCGCGGTTGGCACGGGTTTGAATGCGCATCCCGAATTTGCGGAGCGCGCCGCGAAAAAGATCGCCGAACTCACGGGGCTTCCCTTCCGTTCGCATCCCAACAAGTTCGCCGCCCTTTCGGCCCATGACGAGATCGTGTTTGCGCAGGGCGCGATGGAGACTCTGGCCGCCTCGCTGATGAAGATTTCGAACGACATCCGCTGGCTGGCTTCGGGTCCGCGATGCGGCCTGGGCGAGCTTTCCATTCCTGAGAACGAGCCGGGTTCGTCAATCATGCCAGGCAAGGTAAACCCGACGCAGTGCGAAGCCATGACGATGGTGTGCGTGCAGGTACATGGAGCAACCGCTGCGGTCGGATTCGCCGGCTCGCAGGGCAATTTCGAACTTAACGTGTTCAAGCCTGTGATCATTTATAACTTCCTGCACTCGGTCACGTTGATCGCCGACGCCTGCCACGGATACGTCGACTACATGATCAAGGGCATTGAGGTAGATCGCGCCAAGGCCGATTGGTATGTGAAGAATTCGCTGATGCTGGTGACCGCGCTGGCGCCGAAGGTTGGATACGACAAGGCCGCACAGATCGCGCACACCGCGCACGTCGAGCACACCAACTTACGTGACGCTGCGTTGAAGCTTGGATATCTGACGGGCGAGGAATTCGACCAGCTCATGCGACCGGAGAAGATGACGCGGCCGTAAACAGCTGCCACAGGGGCGACAACGAGCCTCTACGGTTCGACTGCCGGTTGTGACTCTTCCATCAACGACGGCTCGCGTTTCTTCGACGGTGCGGTCGTGATCACAACCACGCTGACCAAAACCAACAGCGTCCCGACGATCGTGCGCAGGCCGATCGCTTCTCCTCCGAGGAAGTAGCCGACCAGAACCGCCACCACCGGATTCACATACGCATAGGTGCCGACTTTTGTCGGCGATTCGTGATGGATCAGCCAGACGTAGGCAGTAAAGCCGACGATCGAGCCCGCCACGATCAGGTACAGCAACGCCAGCCAGGCAGCACGGGAGACTGCCTGTACGTGGAAGCCGCGGAACTCTCCGAGCAAAGCCGCTGTCAATGTGAGCAGCACGCCTCCGGCAAGCATTTGAGAACCGGAGCTCATGACTTTTGCCTGGGGCAGCGGCAACCTGCGAGTGAGGGCCGACGCCACGGACCAACTGAGTGCAGCCACCATCAGAGCGCAAGCGCCTGCGGTATCGATTGGCCCTTCGCCCAAACTCACCGTACGGTTCATGAGCACGGCGACACCAGCAAGCCCTACCAGCAAAGCAACGGCGAGCCGCGTGGTGAGGTGCTGCGTGCGCAGGATGAGGATTTCGAAAAGCGCCATGAATACGGGAATTGTCGCCATCATGACAGCTGCGATTCCTGAGGGAACTCGCTTCTCGGCCCAGAAGAGCAGGCCGTAATCGAGCACAAAGATCAAGATCGCTAGAAAGGACGCCGCTGCCCACTCACGGAGTGCAGGTGAGGGCGTGCCCTTCGCACGCATCCAGGCATAGAGGACGATTCCGGCTACGAAGAAGCGCATACCCGCAAGCAGGAACGGCGGAACCTCGCGAACGCCTACGCGGATCGCCAGGAACGTGGAGCCCCATACAAAGTAAATAATGGTGAAGGCCAGCAGGACCTTCCACGTGCGAGGCTTAGAGGTCGCTTCCATGCGGCGGTTCCTGAGCGGGATGCCCAAGCCATCCCGGTCCTGATTAGATCACCGCAAGCCCGCTATGGGCGCGCATTTCTAGCATAAAAAGATCCTATGGAGGGTTACCTCGGCAAGGTGCGGCGAACACAACGCGTTGAACGGCTTAAGTTGCGGAATGAGCGAGCTTACTTCTTCAGCAGGCTGGTATGACTGGCGACGCACTGCCACTTGCCGTTTTCCGAGATCCAGGTGTCGGTGAAGCGGCCCAGGTGGTCATAGGGCTTCCCTTGGTAGGTGCCCTTGGTGCGATAGATGCCGGTGATGACGGCCGTATCGCCGAAAAGGTTGACTTTGACGCCCTGAATGTTCGCAGCGGTTGGTTTGAATAGCGGATCCTTGATGTCAGAAAGAAATTTGGTTTTGTCGCTCACTTCACCGTCGTATTCGGTATTGATGAAGCGCTCGGCGACAAGGGCGTCCAAGGATGCGGAATCGCGATTGACTTGCGCTTCGTTCCAAAGGTGTTCCAGCACGACAAGCTTGCTCTCACGCGGGTCGGACTGCTGCGCCGCGGCCTGCCCGAACCAGCCGAGCACCAACAAAACACAGCAGACATTGCGGATCATGGTCTTACGCGCTCGCCACATCCCCACGTGAGGTGGACGCTCCGAGAACATTAACAGTGCTTTGCTTGAATGTGCCATTGAAATGCACGAAGGAGAGTTACGAACGTCACGAGCGCAGGCATAAGGAATTGGACTCCCAGCTGTTGTTCTTGAGTTCCCTGTTTCGACCGAGGAGGCGTACTCTCTTTACGTGGTTGGAGGTGTACAGATGCAGATACACGAGTGGATCCGGACCATTGGGTCGATTGGAACCATGCTTTCGGCGGTAGTCGCGGTAGTTACATACGTGAACACTACCAGACGAAACCGGCGCGCGGTACAGAGTGAAAAGGCAGCTCGACTGCGGGAGCGCTTGATGCGCATCGCGTCGGAGGTGCAAAGGCTGAAACTGATGATGAAAGACGGGGCCGCCATGATTGCAGCAGCAGCCTCGGTCGCGAGTGAAATCGAGAGCAGGTTGTCCCCCGTCGCCTCTAAGGAAGAAATCGACCGAGTCTTGCGAGACGATGGTGTCATGCTCTCGGTGTCGGTCACGGGGTGGTACAAGTCGCCAGCCGCTGTGGAAATCAGCGATCGGGTCAATGGGCTCGAACTCGAAGCGTCGCAGCTGACCGGAGGTCTTCAGGTCTTGGGTGAGGAATTGAGGCTGCTTGCTGCGGTCGCGCACGACGGCTACTCTCCCATGATTTTTCGGACCATTCTCACAGCCACCAAGGAGGTGGAGAGCTTACAGCGGGACCTCGCCACCGCGGAATCGCCAAAGCGTACCATGGACCGCATTGCGGTAGCGCTCCACGGAAACGCCGCCATGTATTACGTCACACGCTATGAAAAGGCGGTTGAGCAGATGTCCCGCTTTGTAGAAATATTGGTCAATGCCCTCGTTTCTCTTGACGATGCGCGGTTGGCCGGGATACCTGGGATGCAGATTGGTAGAGACGTCGAAGGAGCCACCCGCACCGCCACGGTGGCGCAGGGTCTGCGTGAACTGGGCAACGTCCTGAGTGTTCGGGAGTCGAACGCGCTTAGCGTTCTTAATGACAACATCGCTACCTATCTCAGCAAGGAGCATGCGCAGGGCGAGCTTAAAGGCCGGCGGAGAACCGCCTAAACGCCGGAATAAGGTGGCGTTGTGCTTCGTGGTGTCTTCGCGGCCGCGGAAGAAGAATTGCGGGCGCTGCGTTTAAAAAGCCCAGCGCAATAGCGTGGCCCCAACGGTAAAGCCGGCGCCCACTGAGGCCAGCAGCACCAGACTTCCCTTCTTTAGCTTGCCTTCCTCAACCGCCGTGTTCATGGCCAGCGGAATGGTGCCGGCGGTCGTATTACCATAGCGTTCGATATTGACTACCACGCTTTCCGGGCGCAGGCCCAGGCGCTCGGCGGTCGCGTTGATGATGCGCAGGTTGGCTTGGTGAGGAATGAAGGCATCGATATCGGAGCCCTTGAGACCGTTGCGGGCGAGCAACTTTTCGCAAACTTCGGTCTGTTTACGGACGGCGAACTTGAATACCTGCTGGCCATCCTGGTGAACATAGTGCATTTTCTTGTCGACAGTTTCGTGACTCGAGGGATTCAGGCTTCCCCCTCCCGGCATGTACAGGGAGCATCCTCCGGATCCGTCAACCTCGTGGATAAAATCGATCAGGCCGACAGAATCATCTTCCGAGGCTTCGAGGATCGCGGCCCCCGCACCGTCGCCGAAGATCACGCAGGTGGCGCGATCGGTGTAATCAATGATTGACGACATTACGTCGGAGCCGATCACGAGCACCCGCTTGTGCGCTCCGGTGGATATGAATTGGGCTCCCGTCTGCAGCGCATATAGAAAGGCCGAGCATGCTGCAGAGAGATCGAAGCCCCAGGCACCCTTGGCACCTAGCTTGTGCTGTACCAGGCAAGCCGTTGAGGGGAAAAGCATGTCGGGAGTGACCGTGCCGACGATAATGGCATCGATATCAGTAGGAGCAAGGCCACGCTGAGCAAGCGCCCTCTTGGATGCTTCCACGGCGAGATCACTGCTAGCGACGCCTTTGTCGACGATGTGGCGCTCGCTGATGCCGACGCGGGACATGATCCAATCATTGGACGTGTCGACCATCTTCTCCAGGTCGGCGTTGGTGAGAAGGCGGGGCGGCACATAGGTACCTAAGGCGCTGATCTTCGCTCTGGCGCGGACCGGTGTAGTCAATGAGAGCTCCTGTATGAAGGAAACTCAATATTTTGAATGATTGGGAGCAGAATGTCTAACCGTAACGGTCGAACTAGAACAGACAGGCTTAGCTGAATCGCCAAAAATCCGATACCAGTCCCAGAGAGCTGAACAGGTCGTGCGCCTCGTCGACCGTGCGCCGCCGCCAATTGGGCGAGAGCCGGTCCCGATACCATGCGTCGGCCAGTCTCCAGCCCTGTTCCACGGTCAGAGTTGCGCCGCGAGGCAACTTCCAGGCAGAGCACCACCGATCGATGTGCTCTTCCGACCGGAAGAGAAGCATGGTCTTTCAATTGAAGACTATATCGTCCCACCAGTGCCTGGCGGGAATAGCAAAGTGGACGACTCCCGCCGGTTCGGAGACCACAGCGCCGTTCCTCACGCTGACAGTCATACCTTCTCCGCAGCAAGCACAGGACGTGAGCACCCGGCCGTCAGTGCGCAGCATGGCAATCACACCCAAACCATCCCAGATGCAATTGCCGTACCAGCTTCGCACTGCGGCTTTATCGTGCGTCTCCACAACGAACGGCGTTGGAATCGTCGAGAGCGGGTTTGCCATCAAGACCTCTCCGCTGCCAGGCTGCAGGACGAGCACGTGGGCGGCGGCCAACTCTCGATAGGCCGCCGCCACATCGGAAAGACTGCAATCGAGCGCCAGCGCAAGCTCCTCCTTCGTGGGGCATCGACCACCTGCCACGAACATCTGGTAGAGTTTCACACGCACGCTGGTCTTGAAGTCGTCGTTGAGCATCAATGAAGGTCGTCAACATCCTAGGCAGCGGCCGCTTGCCTTTCATGGCGCATCCGTTGCTGGATGAAGTCCGGGCAAGCGACCATAGCAAATTCATGGCCTTCGCCTCGCATCAAGTAAAGCAGCGCGGCACGGTCCAGTTCAACTACTTGCTGCAGATCGACAACGGCCCGCAAGCCGCACTCCACGGCCGAGCGGACGACCTGGTCCAGATACGTAAGATGGCCTCGGAATAATTGTCCGGATACTCGAATGGTGACTGCGGGATTAGCTGCGCGTAACGGAACAACACTCATATTCCCGTTCCTCCTGCCCCGGCAATTACATCTGCCGGAAGCCTTCTCCTCTGTGATGTCCCAGGAGGGCGTTTCTTGCGTAAAGACTCGTCAAGGGCGGGTAAAGTTTTCGCTTTGTCGCGGAACCCGTGAAGGAAGACTACGCCGCATTCTGAGAACCTGGCCAAGCAAGCCGCCGCTTCCGAAGAAGCGTGAAAATAAGCCAGGCACCGGGGACTCACTGCACACGCAAGAGCCCGTTACCGTTGCTTCCTTCCGGACCTGGCGGGGTTGGCGGGAGTACGTCGCGTAAGACCGATGCCTGACCTGAATCATTCTAGCATTCGCAATCCGAGCTCAGACTGGTCCATTGGATGTCGTCCGGACCCCTTTCGATAGAGCGAATTCCACAACGGCGCGGCTGGTTAACTCGCATGGGTGCCGGTTGCTGCAAGGCGGCGACGGGATATACCTGAGAAGATTGCCGATACCGCCGAAGAGGTGCCGCCGACCATATGTGACTTTTGGTGCAAGAAACTTTCCGGAAAGTCTTCCCTTCTTGGTTTGATTGTCGAACAATAGAGTTTCCGGTTTCATTGCCCCGATTCCATGGCTGCACAGGTCTCCCAATTCCGCGTCATTCCGCTTCGGAAGGCGGTCGAGCACTACTTTGAACTATCTCTCTATCTTCTTGTATTAACCGGCTTTGGCGCCCTGGCGAGCACAGGTGGACTGGGGCTAACTACAACGCTGCTGGTCGGAGCTGCCCTCGCGGTGCGGGGGTATCTTCTGGCGGAGCGGAGACGGGTGGTGATCTCGGAGCGCTGGACCGGTCCACTGACGATCGCCTATTTCGTATTCTTCCTTGCGGATTTCCTTCTGTTTTCCCGCAGCTTTCTGACTGCCACGGTACATCTGGCGCTGTTTGCCGTAGTGATCCGGATGTTCTCGCTGCGCCGGGAACGCGATCACGTGATGCTGGCGATTTTGGCCTTTCTCATGGTGCTGGCGGCGTCCGTGTTAACCGTGGATAGCGTGTTTCTGCTGTTCTTCACCGGCTTCATGCTGATGGCCGTGACAACGTTTGTGCTGATGGAGATGGGGCGCTCTGGACGTGCTGCCAGCATCCAGGCGCGGCACACAAATGATCTGCAGGAACACCGTCACCTGGCATTTTCCCTGGCGAGGGTAACTCCCGCGCTGATGTTGTTGATCATGGCCGGAGCAGCGGCTGTCTTCTTTGTGCTGCCTCGTATGTCCGCAGGGTACATGGGCGCGTACTCCTTTGGGACGGATTTCTCTACTGGATTCAGCGACCGCGTGCAATTGGGCCGAATCGGGCAGATTCAGCAGTCGAATGCCGTAGTGATGCACGTCCAGATCGATGGCGATAAAGTGGGCACTTACGATCTGCGCTGGCGCGGCGTGGCGCTGGCGGATTTCGACGGACATAGCTGGTCGAACCTGCGGCAGCAATTCCCACTGCAGCGCGGAGCGGACAATAGTTTTGCCATTCCTTCGTTTGGTACGAAGATCGGACGGCCTCCCGGGGCGGACGGGCCCACCACCCGCGAGAAGATCATCCACTATCGGGTGCTGATGGAACCGATCGGCACGAACGTTTTCTTTCTGGCGCCCTGGGCGCGCAGTGTGAAAGGAGTGTACCAGACTCTTTCAGTGGATGCTGGCGCGGCGGTATACGATCTCGACGGGCAGCATCAAATCGGCGTCTATGAAGCCGATTCGGACATCGGCACGCCCTCACCGGAACAGTTGCGCAAGGCCTCAGAAAACTATCCGCCGCAAGTCACCGGGAATTATTTACGCCTGCCCGTGGTAGACCCACGCATTCCCCGGCTGGCGGCGCAGATTGCCAGTTCGGCGTCCAGTAACTACGACAAGGCGTCGGCACTCGAGCACTACCTGAAGACGCACTTTGGCTACACGCTACAGTTGCCGCGGACGGCGGTGAAGGATCCACTGGCAAATTTCTTGTTTGAACGAAAGCAGGGCCATTGCGAGTACTTCGCTTCTACAATGGCCGTAATGCTGCGGACGCTTGGAATCCCCTCGCGCGTGGTAAACGGATTCCGTAGCGATGAATTCAACGACCTTACCGGAAATTACGTGGTTCGAGCGAAGAACGCACATGCTTGGGTGGAGGCCTTTTTCCCGGGCTATGGCTGGCAAAGTTTCGATCCGACACCTGCTGGAAACGCGGGGACGCCGCAAGGATGGGACCGCATCGGGCTCTACCTGGACGCTATGTCGTCATTCTGGCGGGAATGGATCATCAGCTACGACACCTCGCACCAGTACGTTTTAGGGCAGGCGGCACTGGGTGGAACCCGCGCGTCTTGGGAGCGGGCGCGAGCATGGGCACGCAGCCGTTATGAGTCCATGCTGGCTTGGGCGCGTCGCGGCCAGCAGCATATGGAAGGCTCGCCCCGAAGATGGGTCGCTTTCGGATCTGGCATTGCGGTGCTGCTTCTCCTGCTAGGAAATGCGGCCCGGGTTGCGAGAATGATCCAAGAGAAGCGGCTGCGTTCCCATCCCGAGCGGTTTCCGGAACAGGCGGCGGCCATGTGGTATGAGCGAATGGCGCGTTCTTTGGCGCGATGGGGAATGCAAAGACTGCCCGGGAACACACCCCAGGAATTCGTGAGGAAGATTGAGGACGAGCGCTTGCGGACCCGAGTTGCGCAGTTCACCCAGGCCTACGAATCAGCGCGCTTCGGAAACTCCGCGGACGATGCGGAACGGCTGCCGGAGTTGTACGAGGAAGTAGTGTCGGCGGCTGGGAAGTAACCAACCCTAGGGATGGAAAGACAATCGCTCGTCTGAGAACCTACTCCGCGGCGCCCGAATCACATTCCGCCTCGTCGCTCGGTAATCGCCGGGAAAGTCCGCTTGATTAGAAATGCCAGATGACGCCGCCGGCCACAAAGTAGTTGTGCTGGCGGGTCTTGCCGGTGGCCGCAAGCGGGAAATCCGGCTCGCCCGACCAGAAGTCGCGGGCCTCACCGCGGATGCTGAAACGGTGCCAAAATTTCACGTCCAAGCCAATCCCCGCCTGGATGACACCCGTGGTCTTGGATTTGCCCGGGTTTGTGCCGCCGTAGAGGAGCGTCTTGTTTTCACCGAAATGTCCGAATCCTCCGCCGAAGCTGATCCACGGAGAAAATGCTGTGGTGGGGAACAGATTCAAGCGAGCACTGGGAGCGATGAAAAAAGCGCTGTAGTCGATGGGGACAACGTTGGCACCAGCGTTCAGGTCTTCGTCGGGATTGAAAACTACCGGCACTTCGCCAGAAATGGCGAAGACTTGTGTCGCAATAAACCTGCGCGCGTAGTTGACTTCAAAACTCAGGCCCTTGCCCGAGCGAACAAAAGGATTGAAATACGTCGCGCCCTTGATGCCCTGGTCGCTGATGATGGTGCGACCAATCATGCCGGTCAGTTCGTTCTTCTCATCCTGAGCGGCCGCCGAGACCGCGAGAATCGTCACCACGGCGAGGACCCCAATCCAGAGTTGTTTCCCAGACATTTCCCCTCCTGAGAAGTGGTTTATAAGTTTACGGCGATAAAAGTTAGCGTAGCACGACAGCAGCCTCTTTGAGTGCCCCGATGCTATCTTTCGTGGTGCCTACGGTCACACGACGGTTCAAGAGGTGCGTTAACGGGGCGCCGCCCTGGAGAATGCTAAAATAGACAGATTGCATGCCGTTGAAGGAACTCACAATTAGCGACCCGGCTGGGAAATCCCTGGAGACTCCGCAGACCAATCGGCCCCAAAAAGTGGGCTTTGTGAGCCTGGGTTGCCCCAAGAACCTGGTGGACAGCGAAGTCATGATGGGCTTCCTGGCGCGCGCCGGTGCCGAGTTGACCACTCGCGCCGAGGATGCTGACGTCATCGTGGTAAACACCTGCTCGTTCATCGAAAGCGCGCAACAGGAGTCGGTCAACACGATTCTCGAAATGGCCGGCCACAAGAGCGGTGGCCAGGCAAAGAAACTCGTGGTCGCCGGCTGCCTGGTAGAGAGGTTCCGCGACGATATCCGCAAGAACATTCCTCAGGTAGACGCTGTGGTCGGGACCGGGGAACTGGAGAAAATCCTTGCCGCCACCGGTTTCGCGCCCGCTCCAGTGCGCAGTGATTCGCCGTTTGTAGTGCTGCAGTCGCGACCCGAGGGTGATGCTCGAGCTGCACAGGGACGCTTTTCGCGGGAATCATGGGACGGCGCGATCGGCGATCTGCCCAACTATCTTTACGACGATGCCACGCCCCGAATTCTGGCCACGCCGCGGCACATGGCCTACATCAAGATTGCGGAGGGCTGCGATCATCCCTGCAGCTTCTGCATTATTCCTCAGTTGCGGGGACAGTTCCGTTCACGGCGCTTCGAGTCGGTAGTGGCAGAGGCCGAGCGACTGGCGCAGAGCGGGGTCCGGGAAATTACTTTGATCGGCCAGGATACGACCTGCTATGGCGAGGATTTAGGCCTCAAAGACGGCCTAGCCCAATTATTGGAGAAGCTCGCCGGGATCGAGGACTTGCGCTGGATTCGCTTTCTTTACGCTTATCCCAATAAGATCACTGGCAAACTGCTGGAGACAATCGCGAGCCACGAAAAAATTTGCTCTTACATGGACGTACCGCTGCAGCACGCTTCGGCTTCGGCCTTGAAACGCATGAAGCGTGGGGGCGGAGCGGATGTGTTTCTGCGATCGATTGCAAAGATGCGCCGCACGATTCCTGACGTGACATTGCGGACATCGTTTATCGTCGGCTTCCCCGGCGAAACCGACAAGGAATTCGAAGAGCTTTGCGATTTTGTACGTGCTGCGCAATTCGATTGGATGGGAGCCTTCGCCTACTCAGACCAGCAAGGCGCCGCGGCTTACGGCCTGGACAATAAACTTTCGCCGCGCGAAATTGAGCGCCGGCGCAAGCATCTGATGGGCGTCCAGCGGCAGATCAGCAAGAAGAAAAAAAGAGCGCTGGTAGGACGCGAGTTTGACTTGCTTCTCGAAGGCACCTCCGAAGAGAGCGACTTGCTGCTGGAAGGTCGTACGGCGATGCACGCGCCCGAGATTGACGGCAAAGTCTTTGTGAACGAATTTCCTGAAGAAGTGGACGCCCAGCCGGGCCAGTTCTATCGCTGCCAGATCACGGAAGCGCATGACTACGATTTGGTGGCGAAGATTGTGTAAAGCCTGGCTTCTTCAGCGTTTTTCAATCTTCAATCCGGCTTCTTCCCTCTACAATAAGAATCTGTATGTCACGCAAGCGCGCGGTCAAACTCCGTTGTCCAATCTGCAAGAAAACCGTGAAAAGCACGGATGCGGAGTTCCCTTTCTGTAGCGACCGATGCCGGACCATTGACCTCGGCAAGTGGGCGAGCGGGGCGTACGTGATTGCGTCGCCGGTCACAGATGTCAGCGATGCGGTGTCAGAGAGTGGTCCGAACGATCTGGACGAAGACTCGTGAAATATCCAGCAACCGCGGAGCCTAATCGCAGCGCTGACATCCCGCCACCCTCCCGCCCGCCTGCGTCACTCGGGGCAACGCTGATTGCAACATTTTTCGGCGTCGGGCGGTTGCGCCCGGGGCCGGGTAGCTGGGGATCGGCGATCACTGTGCTGCTGTGGGCTGCCCTGGCTTATGGGCTTGCTCCGTCGCTGCGAACTCCGGTCGTGACTGCGTTGGCCCTGCTGGTCACGCTGATTGGCATCCCTGCGTCCACGCGGGTGGCACGGGCGTCCGGGCTGAAAGATCCTCAGTTTGTGGTGATCGACGAAGTGGCGGGGCAACTAATCACGCTGATTGCGGTTCCCTTGGCATGGAAAACTTTTCTGGCGGGCTTTATACTTTTCCGAGGCTTTGACATCGTCAAGCCGCCGCCTGTGCGCCAACTGGAACAGCTTCCGGAGGGGACTGGCATCGTGCTGGACGACGTTGCCGCCGGGCTTTACGGCTTGATCGTAATGCATCTCCTGCTCCATTTTGGTCTACTAATACCGTAGGAGAGTTGGCGTTCCCCAAGGAAGTTGACGTTCATGGTATTTTCCAACCGTATTTTGGGTAAGAAAAACGTTAACGGCGGTCCGCACATCGAGGCTGTGGCCCCGGCGCTGGCGCTGGCTGGGGGGGAAGTCCGTATCATGGGCGCGGGATTGCGGCCGCAGGAGTTGAACCGTCCACGGGTACAGTTCGGCGAGGTCGAGGGCGCTGTCGTGGTCAGTTCCGATGCCTTTCTCATCGCCCGCGTGCCCGAAGGCGCGACCTCGGGTCCAGTCGTCGTGGCGACGGACGGCCACATCAGCAATTCGTACACGGTGAAGGTGGCGGTGCCGATCGCCGAGAACCTGCATCCGGTCACCAACCCGGCGTTGGATGCGGAGCACAACATTTACGTCACATTCTCAGGTGCGCGCGGCCAGAAAGTTCCGGTCGCAATTTTCAAGATTGACACGAACTACGGGGTGAAACCCTTTGTGGCGGAAATGATGAATGCCACCTCCATTGCATTCGATCGCGCCGGTCAGATGTACGTTTCATCCCGTTATGACGGCGCGGTGTACCACGTGGCGCCGAATGGGACGATGACGACCTACGCGGAGGGAATGGGCGTGGCGACGGGAATTGCTTTTGATCGAGACCAGAACCTGTACGTAGGCGACCGCAGCGGCACGATCTTCAAGATTGCCCGGGACCAGCAGGTTTTCGTTTTTGCAACGCTGGAGCCCAGCGTTTCCGCCTATCACCTGGCTTTTAGCCCGCAGGGAGATTTGTTCGTCACCGGACCCACCACATCGAGCTTCGACCGCGTACACAAGATTGATCCTCACGGTACTGTGAGCACGTTCTACCGAGGACTGGGGAGGCCGCAAGGCTTGGCCTTCGATGTTGCGGGCAATATGTACGTAGCCGCGTCGCTGTCGGGCAAGCGCGGGATTGTGAAAATCACACCCGACGGCAAGGCCAATTTGGAAGTCGCCGGGCAGGGACTGGTGGGACTGGCGTTTGCTCCGGGACGCTCAGTCGTTCTTGCGACTACGAATGCGGTCCACCATCTTGCGTGGAATATAGCGGGGCTGCCACTAATACCCGAGTGATTGTCGCCGAGCATTCTTTCCTGCTTCGCGCTCGGCGTGCTCTGCAGTTTTCATTTAAACTTCTTCGCGTGAATGCCGAGATCATCGCGGTAGGCTCCGAGCTTCTCACTCCCTTCCGCACAGATACCAATTCGCTTTACCTTACCGAGCAACTCAACGAGCTCGGCATTGAGGTGACCTTCAAGAGCATTGTGGGTGACAATCTGCGGCGGCTGGTGGCAGCTGCCCAGCACGCCCTGCTCCGCTCGGAAATTGTCATCTTCAGCGGCGGCTTGGGTCCGACCGAGGACGATCTCACGCGCGAAGCGGTGGCTGAGGCGCTAGGACTGGGAATGCGGCGTGATCCCGAGATATTGACCCGACTGGAGGCACGTTTTGCCTCGCGCGGATGGAAAATGACGCCCAACAACGCCAAGCAGGCGGATGTTCTCGACGGCGCTACCGCTCTTCCCAATGCGAATGGGACCGCCCCTGGACAATGGCTGAGTGGGAAGTTTGACGATCGCGAGCGCATCGTCGTGCTTTTGCCCGGACCACCACACGAGCTGAAGGCTTTGTTCGAGGCGGAGGTCCGGCAGCGGCTCAGCGCGAAGGTTCCGCCGGCGTTTCTCGCGACTCGCGTGTTGAAAGTCGCGATGCTCGGGGAATCCCAGGTCGACGCTCGCGTCGCTCCGATTTACAAACGACATACTGACGTGGACACCACAATTCTGGCTGGAGGAGGAGAGGTTGAACTGCACTTCACCGCGCGCGCCGAATCCGCTGAGGCCGCGCAGACACGAGTTGACGAAGTAGCCGGCGAGGTCGAGGACGAATTGGATGATTTCGTTTACTCGCGAGATGGCGAATCGCTCGAACAGATCGTGGGCTACTGGATGCAGATGCGCAATGCCACGCTGGCTGTAGCAGAATCCTGTACGGGCGGGATGCTTGCTGAGCGCATCACGTCGGTCAGCGGCAGCTCGCGGTATTTTCTCGGCGGAGCTGTCGTTTATTCGAACCAACTCAAGACGGAGCTTGCAGGCGTCCCCGCCGAGATGATCGAGCGGCACGGCGCGGTCAGCCGTGAAGTGGCCGCAGCCCTGGCTGAAGGCATACGGTATCGCTGCGAGTCGACGTTCGGAGTGGGCATCACCGGCGTGGCGGGTCCCAGCGGAGGCACACCCGAGAAGCCCGTCGGCTTGGTATTTCACGCGGTGGCGAACAGTAGCGGTACCGAAGTGGTTCAGCGAAATTTCCCGGGGGATCGTAAACGCATACGCCGGTTTGCTTCTACGATGGCCCTGGATATGTTGAGAAGAAAGTTGATGTGAGATCGGCTGCTGACTCCTATCTTTCATGCGCATCTTCATCGCTCTTGATATAGACGATTCGATCCGCGCACGCATTGCGCGCTACGTGGAAGGCGTGCATGGTTTCGCTCCGGATGCGCGCTGGGTGCAGCCAGAGTCGATGCATGTCACGCTGAAGTTTATCGGCGAGAAATCTGAGCAAGCGGTTGGAGAAATTAAGCAGGCATTGGAAACGATCGAGTCCGGTGCGGTGGAGATTCAGTTTCGTGGACATGGATTCTTTCCCAGCGCGAGAGCGCCGCGTGTTTTCTGGATCGGGATTGAAGCTGGGCGGCAACTGGCATCCCTGGCGGCTAAGGTTGATGAGAAGATGGCATCGCTCGGCATCCCGAAGGAAGAGCATGTCTTCAGCCCGCACCTTACGCTGGCTCGACGTGGCGGCGGGTCAGCTTCGCCGCGATTGCGTAAGGAAGACGTCCCCAACCGGAGCTTTCAGCGCCTCCAGGAAAAACTCAGCGCCATGCCTACGCCGGAATTTGGTACCATGACGGCCCGCGACTTCTTTTTGTACCAAAGCCAGTTATCACGGGGCGGGTCGTGCTACACAAAGCTGGCCGCTTTTGCTCTGCGGTAGCGCAGACTCGCATGACAGTTCGTTACGATTAAACTGCAACAACCAATGTCCACAGTCCTCCTCATCGCTGCCGTGAGTTACTTGCTAGGATCGATTCCCTTCGGCTATCTGTTAGTGCGCATCTTTCGGGGAGAGGACGTAAGGCTGGCTGGAAGCGGGAATATTGGCGCCACCAACGTCTCGCGCAAGTCACCAGCGCTCGGAGTGACGACGTTGTTGCTCGATGCGTTGAAGGGTGCCGCGGCGGTCTGGCTCGCGATCTTCATATGTAGCCGAGTGCGGACTCCGGAGGTTTTTTCTTTCAGCATAATGTCTCTGGCCGCACTGTTCGCCGTCTTGGGGCACATATTCCCCGTGTGGCTGAAATTCCAAGGTGGAAAGGGAGTTGCGACTGGACTCGGATCGTTTGCGATGATCGCTCCCAAGGCCGTGCTGGCGGCAGTTGGTGTTTTTCTTGCTGTTGTACTCCTGTTTCGCTACGTTTCCTTGGGGTCGATCGCAGCGGTTGCTCTCTTTCCGCTTCTGGTTTGGATGCTGCGCCAATACGGAAGTGCGCCGTTATCTCTGGCAGTCATTTCACTGGTTTCTCTGCTGATTGTTGCCAAACACCACGAGAACATCCGACGACTATTCGCCGGCACTGAGAATCGCATCGGATCGAGGCGCGGATGAGCGAGATCGCCGTCATCGGAGCAGGAGCGTGGGGTACTGGCATTTCCATCGTCCTCGGGCGGAAGGGGTCGCATCGCGTACGCCTATGGGCTCACGAAGAGGAAGTGTGCGATTCCATCGCGGAACGGCGCGTGAACGAGAGATTTCTTCCCGGCTGTTCCATCCCGGACTCGGTTATGCCCAGTAATGATCTGGCAGCGGCGATCAACGGCGCGCAGATTGTGGTAAGCGTAATGCCATCGCAGCATTGCCGGAGCATCTTTGAACAAATGCGTGCGCACTTGAGGACGGAAACGCTGATCATCAGCGCAACCAAGGGACTGGAGGAAAGTTCACTGCTGCGCATGACCGAGGTCATCATGCAAGTGCTCGACAACGGCGGGCATAGACCACGTGTTGGAGCACTCAGCGGTCCTTCATTCGCGTTGGAAGTGGCCCACGGAGATCCGACGGCGGTCACGATCGCATCGCAAGATCAGGAACTTGCGCGCATCGTACAGCACGAGTTCAGCGATCCCAGCTTCCGGGTCTACACGAATACCGACGTCATTGGCGTGGAGTTAGGCGGCGCGCTGAAGAACATTGTCGCCATCGCCGCTGGAATCTGCGCCGGCCTTGAACTTGGGCACAATTCCGTCGCAGCATTGATCACCCGCGGACTGGCCGAAATGACGCGGTTGGCCGTGGCTTGCGGCGGACGTGCAGACACAATGGCCGGCCTCGCTGGGCTGGGCGATCTGGTCCTCACCTGTACGGGCGGGCTTTCGCGCAATCGCAGTGTGGGCGTCGAACTCGGTCGCGGACGGAAGTTGCAGGAAATCGTTTCTGGCATGCATGGCATGGTCGCCGAAGGAATCTTTACGACCACGGCAGCAGTCGGATTGGCCAAAGCCCGGCGCGTTGAAATGCCGATCACGGAGCAGATATATGCCATCCTTCATGAAGGCAAGGCTCCGCGGGACGCTATCCAGGAGTTGATGAAAAGAAGTGGTAAGAGTGAGTCCGCGCTTGGCGGCTGATCCCTTTGAACCGCCGTTATTTTCCGTTGCGGTTGGGACATTGAAAAAGCCTCTGCTTGCCAGCAGAGGCTTTCTGATTCTCAGTGGGTCTTGCTTATTTCACCTTCAAGAAGATAATCGCCAAGGTGTACAGTGCCAGCGACTCGATCAGCACCAATCCCAAAAGAAGGGCAAATTGGATGCCTGGGCGCGCCGCAGGATTGCGGGCCAGGGCTTCGGCGGCAGCGGCGGTAGCCTTGCCTTGAGCAAGGCCGCAAACCGCGGAGGCGATCGCCATAGAAAATCCAGCAGTGATGGCAATCCAGTTGGTCTCGCTGGCGCCACCGCCCTGCGCGAAGGCAGGGACGGCGAAGCAGAGAGCGGACAGGGTCATGAACAGATGACTAAGCTTACGCATTGTGTGTCTCCTCGTATCAAATTGCCGCCAGTGGGTGGTTGACGTCATCCCGTGCAGACGCCCTCACGCTTGCAGCCTACAGTTAATGCTCTTCCGCTACCGCTCCGCTCAGGTAAATGATTGTCAGCAGCACGAAAACGTACGCCTGCAGGAATGCAACGCCAATGTGCAGGCCGATAAAGATGACCGGGATACCGATGGGAATCATGGAGAAAAAGACCAGCGTCACCAAGTCCCCGGCAAAAATGTTGGCCCACAGACGAACCGTGAGCGACAACAACCGTGCAACATGGCTGACCAGTTCGATGGGAAGCATCAGAGCCGCCAGGAAGATACGAACCACGAGCGGCATCCCCTCCATGGGAGGTCCGAAGAAATGTTTAAAATAGTTTGCCACGCCGTGATGCTTGATGCCCTGCCAGTTGTAATAACAGAACGCGCAAATCGCGCAGCCCAAGGGGACGATGGGAACCCCGGTCGGTGATTCAAATGTAGGAATCACGCCCAGCAAGTTGCAACCCAGAATGAATACGCCGAGCGTGGTCAGAAAGGCAACAAATTTCTCGCTGCCGTGGCCGATGATCTCGTGGGCCTGAGAATCGACAAAGCCGTGAAACAATTCGGTGATGTGTTGAATTCCTCCGGGCTTGTCGACGGACAGGCGTGAGCGGATCAGCAGGAACACCGCAAGCAGCGATGCGAAGACGACGAGCTCCATGGCGAAGGAATTCGAGATGGGAGCTTGCGGAGGCTGAGGCTCAATGTGCAGCGCTCGCAGGAAGGACGTGACCGGGCCGGCGAAGAGGCGGTTTAGAAGTGCGGTCAACCAGAGTTGTTCCATAAAAACGCTTCTCGCCTTTAGCGATCGGCTTCCCCAACCGATCTCGCCAACTGGTCGCTAGACCCCGCTGCTAGACCTGCTGGTCAGCGCTACATATGCTTCGTAGCCGGCTTCGCAGGCAATTGCTCCAACGGGCAGAAACAAGCCCGCAAACAGGCCCGGAAGGCTCGCGGGAAAACTGGTTAATATACCATAAGCAGCGGCACCCATCAAAACATAACGCAACAGGAAGCGAGCCACGATCCCCTTGCCAGACTGTGGCCTACCCGTGTTGGTGATGCGGTCGGCGAGGCCAACAACGCCGCTCTTAAGCCAGTGGAAATTGAGGTAGGCAATCACACATCCGCAGGCGAAACCTAAGGCGGACCAGCGTCCAAACCGCCACGCGGCCACTGCGGACAGGAGCAGTCCGAGACCGATCATGAAGTGGCGAATACGGCTGACGGCGCCGGAGTAGAAGGCATCTCCGAGGGCAGGCTCGGGATTTGAATTGTCAGCGTCCATTTGCTGAGGTCACATGGTACGCGATTGCAAGGAGAAATCGGCAGCTTCAGTTCGGGTCGCGGGAGACAGTGCGGATCAGTTCAATGAAGCCGGCGGCAATTCCCAGAAACAAGCCAACGATGTTCAGCCACGACAGGTGCAGCCAGTGATCGAGCGCGGTACCCAAAAGCCATCCGGCAACCGTTGCGGACGGCAGCAGGAATGCCAATTGGCTGTAACGGCCGAGTTGAAGCAACCAGCTTCTCTTTTCTTCGGAATTCTTGTCGGGCGACGGCATGGAGCTCCGGTTGAGAACAATATCTTAAGTCATCTTAAGGCGATGAGAGCGCCGAGGTTTCGGTGAAGATAGTCGGGACAATAAACTTCAATACCCAGCGGCTGAAGCCGAACGCATTTTCGCACCTTTACGGCATGACTGAAGTCATGCCCTGATACGAATCCGACTGATACGAACCTACTGATACGAATCGGAATTCTTCCGGGAACTCGGACCTCATCCAAGAATCCGAGTCTTTCCAGGCAACCTGCTAGCGGACCAATTTCGCTACCGCCGGATTCTGTGCAATGCCTAGCGCCCAGTTCACCAGCTGGATGAAGCGATCGGGCATGATGCCGATGTAGAGCGTGGCTCCGGCAGCTAGGCCTAGACCGGCACGCATCGTCCAACTTACCGGCAGCACTTCCCTTTCCGCAGGCTTGCCCATGAACATCGCGTTGGCGATTTTCAGGTAGTAGTAAAGACCGAAGACTGAATACAGCACGCCGAGCGCAGCCAGCGTGTAGTGGGCCGTCCCGATCAGGCTGAGGAAGATGAAGTACTTGCCCCAGAAACCGGCGAGCGGCGGAATCCCCGCAAGCGAGAGCATGAAGAGCAGCATCAGGACAGCTTCGACCGGGGCACGAGAGTAGAGGCCATTCAGATCGTCAAGCTCGTCTCCGATCACCGCGCGCTGGCGCAGTGATGCGATCACTCCGAAGGCCCCGAGGTTCATGAAAGTGTAAACCAGCAAGTAGATCAAAATGCCCTTGATGCCATCGGGGCTTAGTTGGGTGGGGGTCCCGGCAACCAGTCCAAGCAGCATGTAGCCCACGTGAGCGATGGAGGAGTAGGCGAGCAGGCGCTTGGTATTCGTCTGGGTGAGGGCGGCAAAGTTCGCTCCGGTCATAGTAGCGATGGCGACGAATACCAGCAGCGGAACCCATACAGGACGCAGGGGAATCAGGCCCCAGAGCAGGATGCGCAATAACATGGCCCATCCCGCGGCCTTGACGGCGACGGACATAAATCCGGTAATGCTGGTCGGAGCGCCTTCGTACGCATCCGGGGCCCATTGGTGGAAGGGGACAGCGGCAATCTTGAACAACAGGCCGGTGATCGTCGTCAGCAACGCCACCACCGCAATCGGCTTGTACTGGCTGCTCTGCAAGATCTTTGCGAGTTGACCGGCAATCACGCCCAGATTCGTGCTTCCAGTAAGACCATAGAGCAGCGAGAGCCCGTACGCGAAAATGCCGGACGAAAACGCGCCCAACAGCAGATATTTCAGCGCGGCTTCGTTAGAGCGGCGATCGCGGCGCAGGAAGCCTACCAGTACGTAGGTGGAAATCGCCATTAGCTCGAGCCCGATAAAAATCAGGACGATGTCGAAGCCGGCGGCCATGCACATCATGCCGACCACAGAAAGCAGCATCAGAGCGTAATACTCGCCATGGTTCTCGTGCTCAATCTCCATGTAGCGAACGGACATGAGAATGGCTATCGCTGTGGCGGCGAGAAACAAGTAGAAGAAGTAGATAGCGAAGCGGTCCACCAGCAGCGTGCGCATCATGCCGAGCGAGCCCGGAGCATTGTTGGCATGCATCCAGAGCTGAATCTTTACCACTCCCGCCGTGGCGAACATTACTCCGACGAAAGCGGTGACGGCGTTGGCCCACTTCATCTCGGCGGGGAGCATGAAGTCAATGAGCAGGATGCCGAGGGCAAACAGAGTGAGCAGGGTCATGGGCAGAGCTAGCAGGTAATCTGTCCACGAGAATTGTGCCAGCAGACCCACTAGTTCTTCCCTTTCGCAGGCTGAGTTGCCGCGCCTTCGGTCAGGGGCCGAACCGCGGCGTTGACCGTACTCCCGGCTTGCGGATAGTCAGGACGCACGACCGACACCAGATGATTCACGGGTTGTTCGAGAATCTGGAAGAACGGCTTGGGATAAAGGCCGATCCAGAACGCCATGATGATCAGTGGCACGAACGTCGCCACTTCGCGCGGGGTGAGATCGTGCAGTTTTTCATTCTTAGGATTGGTGACTGTACCGAAGAATACCCGCTGGTAAAGCCACAAAAGATACGCGGCTGCCAGCACCACGCCGGGTACCGCCCAGGCGCCCCACTTCCAGTTCTCCATGAACGTGCCCTGCAGGATTGTGAACTCTCCGACGAAACCGTTTAGCAGCGGCAATCCCATCGAAGACAGGAACATGATCATGGTGATGGTGGCGTACACGGGCATCACGTTCGAGATGCCGCCGTATTCGGCGATCTCGCGGGTGTGGCGGCGTTCGTAAAGAATACCGACGATCAAGAACAGCGCGCCGGTCGAAATGCCGTGATTGATCTGTTGCAGCACTGAGCCACTTAATCCGAGCGGCGTGAGTGCGAAAATTCCAAGGGTGCAGAAACCAAGATGGCTGACGGAGGAGTAGGCTACCAGCTTCTTCATGTCCTTCTGCATCAACGAAACAAGCGCCCCATAGATGATGGCGATGATGGAGAGGACGATCATCCAACTGCGGACCTTGGTGTGCATCAGCACGTCGGGAAAGAACGGCAGTGAGAAGCGGATGAAGCCGTAGGTTCCCATCTTCAGCAAGACGCCGGCCAGGATGACCGAGCCGGCCGTGGGCGCTTCCACGTGGGCATCAGGCAGCCATGTGTGGAAGGGGAACATGGGTACTTTGATGGCGAAGGCGAAGAAGAACGAGAGGAAAAGCAAGGTTGCGATGTGTGGGCCGTAGTCGGAGTAGATGCGCGGGGCGGTGTCGTACAAGGCGGTCAGCGCGAAGGTGTAGACCCCGGTGACCGTGTGATGGTGGAAGTAAAGAAACAGAATGCCCAGCAGCATCAGGACCGAACCCGCCAGCGTGTAGAGAAAGAACTTTATGGCGGCGTAGAGTTTGCGCGGGCCTCCCCAGATGCCAATCAGCAAGTACATGGGCACGAGCATCGCTTCCCAGAAAACGAAGAAGAGGAAGAAATCAAGCGCCATAAAGACGCCGAGCATGCCGGTCTGGAGAATCAGGAACCAGATGTAGTATTCCTTGACGCGGTTCTCAATCGCAGTCCAGGAAGATAGGATCGAGATCCATCCCAGGAGCGTGGTGAGCATGATGAGCAGGAACGAAATGCCGTCGATGCCCAGCAGGTAGCCCGCGCCGATGGATGGAATCCAGCTGTTGGGAGCGCCCTCGATGAACTTGAATCCGGCCTCGAAGCGCTTGTCCCAGAACCACGGCACGAGCGGCAGCGAGACCAGGAAACCGGCCAGCGCGAAAATATTCGCGATCCAGCGGACGGCGTCTTTGTTCTCCTTGGGGACAAACAGGAGCACGAAAGCACCGACCAGCGGCGTGAACAGGATGATGGAGAGAATGTGGTTGTACATGAAAGTTCAGCTTCTAGCTTCTAGCTAAAGGCTTCTCGCGTTGGCTAGAAGCTAGGAGCTAGAAGCCTCTTTTCAGTGGTACACGTAATAGAACACGAATCCGACTAATCCTGCGGTCATCACCAGCGCATACCACTGCACCAGGCCCCACGCGAACAGGCGCGCGGGATACGACAGCATGCGCGCAAAGATGGCCGGGCCGTTGACGCCGATACCGTCGATGATCCACTTGTCCCACCAACTGGAAAGAGTCGCGGTGAGACGAGTGATCCAACCTGCGCCGTTGACTGCGCCGTCCACAACGTTTGAATCGAACCACGACGACGCTTCGCCCGCACCCAACACGCCGAGACGGACGTCTCCTAGTTTGCGGCGTCCGGTGAAGACATAGTCGTAACCTTCGTCCACGTAATACTTGTTGAGCAATGTGTCGTAGACGGGCGGGGCGGCGGCGGCGATGGGCTCGATGTAGCCCTTGTCGGCGTTGCCGTAAGCGCGTCCTGCCATATAGAAACCCACGCCTGCCGCGGCAACGGACAGAAACATCAGCAGATATTCGGCGGGACTGGTATGTTCTTCTTCCTTCTCGCCCGCGGCTAATTGCGCGGCCTTGCCTTCTTCGGTGAATACCTGGGCTTCACGGGCAAAGACAGGTTCGAGGAATTGCGCGAAGCGGTCCGATCCGCCCAGGCTATGCGGCCATCCAAGCCAGCCCGCAAACAGCGAGCAGATCGCCAGCACGACCAGCGGAGCGGTCATCGACGTGGGCGATTCGTGGATGTGGTGCTCAACTTCGTGGCTCATGCGCGGGCGGCCACGGAAAGTCAGATATACCAGGCGGAACATGTAGAACGCCGTCATCAGCGCGGTCGCGTAACCGACGAACCAGAGAATACGATATGCGCCACCTTCGGAGGTCCAGGTCTGCCAAAGAATTTCGTCTTTGGAAACGAATCCTGCGAAAGGCGGGATGCCGGTGATGGCGAGTGTGGCGATCAGCATCGTCCAGTAAGTGACAGGGATGCGACTGCGCAGGTCGCCCATGTTGCGCATGTCCTGCTCGCCGCTCATGGCGTGGATGACCGATCCCGCGCCGAGGAACAGCAGCGCCTTGAAGAATGCGTGGGTAAAGACGTGGAACACGCCAGCGGCAAAGGCTCCGACGCCGAGCGCGAGGAACATATAGCCCAACTGCGAGACTGTGGAATAAGCCAGCACGCGCTTGATGTCGTTTTGCACGAGGCCGAT
>WNFI01277000.1_pt1 | contig 27023 bp, 17 predicted proteins | sample 5400471 | NCBI WGS metagenome assembly WNFI01 (sample SAMN13153348, study PRJNA577476) | soil metagenome | isolation source: 100 cm saprolite on Douglas fir-dominated hillslope | place: USA:California | collected 2013-09-17
CGAATCATCCCGATGAATTTCGGATGCACCCCCACCGTCTTCGCCCGCGCCATCGGCAGCGCCAGCGAATCGCAAAGATGTCGCGCTTCAATATCGAGGTCGTAGACCACTTCCATGTGATCCGAGATGAAACCTATCGGCGCGAGTACTACCGCACTCGCGACATTGTTCGCCCCCACACTGCGCAGGTAGTCCAGAATGTCGGGCTCGAGCCACGGTTGACCCGGAGTTCCGCTGCGGCTCTGGTAAACCAAAACGTCATTTGTGACGCCTAGCCGCCCGGAGACGAGCCGCCGGACCTCCTCGAGCTGGCGGACGTAATCGCTGGTGTTCGCCATCGAAACCGGAATGCTGTGCGCGGTGTAGATAACCTGGACATTCTGCCGCGCGCCGGCAGGAATGGACTGCAGCGCATCCTGCACCCGTTCCTCGGTTGCATCGATAAATCCCGGATGGTTAAAGAACGCTCGCAGCTTGTCTACTTCTGGCGCGCCGGGACCCACTGCGTCTTGTGCGCGAGCAATGTCTTCGCGATACTGCCGGCATCCGGAATAAGAACTGTAGGCTGAAGTGACGAATGCAAGCGCCCGATGGACACCTTCCTGTTTCATCTGCCGCAATGTATCCGTCAAAAGAGGATGCCAGTTGCGATTGCCCCAATAGACTGGCAGCTTGGGCCGCTTCCGCTCCAGTTCCGCTTCGAGCGCGGCGATCAGCTCCCGCGTCTGCTGGTTGATGGGACTCTTGCCGCCAAAATGGTAGTAGTGTTCCGCCACCGCTAGCATGCGTTCTTTCGGAACATTTCGCCCGCGCAATACATTTTCCAGAAAGGGAATGACATCTTCCGGGGATTCCGGGCCACCAAAAGAAACAACGAGGATTGCGTCGTACTTCATATAGCGGTTCAATGCGGCTCGAGCTCGCCCCACACGATAGCACTCGGGGCTTCCGGCACGGCCGGCCTGGAAACGGCCGTAGGGTTTGGGGGGGAAGGCACTGTCCTTACATGTACTTCCGTGTCTTTCCTTTTTAGACCGCATGGATAAAATCAGAACACTCAAGACAGCCCGCTTCGTCGCATTTAAATTCCAAGGAAATTGCTGATGGCTTTGCTTGAGGGCGCAGCTCGCCTCAAGGTTCAAAGCCGTTACTAAGGAGGCTGTGTGCGCTTCTCCCCCACTACTGCTGGCAAGTTGCGACAGATTTCTTTCATTGCTCTGGCTCTTGCCACGATCAGTCTTACGGGATGCGGTTCTTCGACTTGGCCAGGATCCGCAGCACCCAATACACACGTACCGCTTTCTGCGCCGCCAACCTCCAGTTCCAGTTCGACGTCTACTTCGACGTCTACTACCTCCACCTCGGCCTCTGGCTCTACTTCCACCTCTGGCTCTACCTCCACGTCGACCTCTAGCTCTACTTCTTCAACCACTACCACGCCCGTGCTTCTCTATAACGGAACCGGCACCTCATCAACGGACGTGGCAGCCGTTGAAGCGCAGTTGACCACTCTGAAACTCACGTATGCGACGGCCAACACGGCGCAGCTCGATGCCATGACTGAGACCCAGCTGAAAGCCTACAAGCTGTTTATCGTGCCGGGCGGAAACTCAATCACCATCGGCAACAGCCTTTCGAAGAATGCTACAACCAACGTCCGGAACGCTGTTTCGAACGACGGCCTACATTACCTGGGAATATGTGCTGGCGGCTTCTTTGGGGGTTATTCAATTTACAACGGCCTGGATTTGACCTCGGGTGTGTGGTTTAACTTCTATGCCGATGAGTTCAAGGGCATCCACAAGGAACCAGTCGAGGTCTCTTTCCCGGGGGGCAGTAAGCTTGACATCTACTGGCAGGATGGTCCCCAGTTCACTGGGTGGGGCAATATTGTCGGCAAATACCCCGACGGCACTCCGGCAATCGTGGAGAGCAGCTATGGAAAGGGGTTTGTGATTCTTTCCGGCGTACATCCAGAGGCTCCCGCAAGTTGGAGAATAGGAATGAACTTCACCACGTCTCTGGCGGTTGACCTAGCCTACGCTGATACTTTGATTACCTCTGCCCTGAACGGTACATCGCTAAAACACTTTTAACGTGGTCGTCACACGATGCAGCGCCGCACCCAGGAGTGCTCTAACGTGACCGATGGCTTGGGTCCGGAACACTCGCCCGGTCCCAAGCTTTTCTGAGGTGGGCGAATGACGTGCGCGAAGCTTTCAATCAAGAGTGATCGACGCGTCCGCCGATAAGCGGGGAGGCCTCCGGCACGACCTTCCAGCTATTCTCTATATAGAAGTCCCCAGAGACGATTTTTCCCGGCTCCACGCGGAGAGTCGCGCAACGCTCTTGTACATTGATCTCTTGTCCGTTCGCCTCGATTGCCAAGTCAACGCGGTAAAGTCCAGGCACCACCGGAAGCACTGGGCATTGGAACTCGATAACGCCTGCGCCGGCTTCCAGACAGAAGCCTCCCTCCGATGATTCGGTAGAAAGCTGAGCGCACAAGTATCCGCTCGGCCAATAGATTGAAATTCTAAAGACGACATCGGAAATCCTTCTCGAAGCTCGATAGCCAAGACGTGCCACCATGGAGTAGCCGGTTCGGACGCTACCGGGAGAATCGGGCGAGGAGAAGGAAACACTGGTACATCGAGCCGCAGTTTGGCTGCCGGATTCATCCTCTACAGGAGTGCCCTCGCTAGCGAAGGTCATCTGCTGATACTCGTCGATGACTGATCTTGCCGGTCCGTCCATCAGGACACGACCGTGACTAAGCAACAGTGCCCGATCACATAGTCGATATACAGCAGCAAGATCATGCGAGATGAAAACGAGAGTGCGCCCTTTTTTTCGGAGTTCGGCAATACGTTCAAGGCATTTTGCTTGAAATGCCGCGTCCCCTACCGCAAGGACCTCGTCCAGTAACAGGACGTCGGGGTCCAGGTGAGCGGCAATCGAAAAACCCAGGCGGACATACATGCCGGAGGAATATCGCTTCACCGGTACGTCGATATACTGGCTGACGCCGGAGAACTCTATGATGCTTTCCAGCTTTCGACGAATTTCCGAGCGCCGCATGCCCAGCATCGCGCCATGGAGATAGACATTTTCGCGGCCCGTCAGTTCGGGATGAAAACCGGAGCTGACTTCGACCAACGCGGCGAGTCTTCCCCGGACGGTAATTTCGCCTTGGGTTGGACTGGTGATACTGGAAAGAATTCTCAGTATCGTCGTCTTGCCGGCGCCATTATGCCCGACGATGCCCAGAGCTTCCCCTTCTTTGACCTCAAAACTCACGTCCCGGAGGGCCCACATGTGCTCAGATCGCTTTGCGAAAGCGCGCTTATACCACCGCCTCGGGGAATTGCTTGCGGTGCGGAGATCGTATTTCTTCGATACTCGGTCGAACTTCAGGTCAATCATCGCGCTGTCATATCACATCAGCCATGGTTGCTTCTGACGATTTGAAGTAGGCGTACGCGAACCCAAGACAAAGGATCGTGATGGCAGCCGACGTAAGAAGGCTGGCAGCGTTGGGTGCTGCTCCGCCCAGCACGACGATGCGGAAGTTGTCGATCAGTCCTGCGGCCGGATCGAGCAGATACAGCCTGCGAAACCGTACCGGCACTGACTGTAGCGAGTAAACCACGGGAACCGTGAACATCCACACCTGCAACACAAACGGCATGGCGAGCCCGACGTCGCGAAAGCGCACCTGGATCGCCGAAAAGAACAGGGCGATTGCTGCCGCAAAACCGCCCAGGAGAAGCACGATTGGAATCGCGTAAAGCAGATTCCAGGTCAGTGTCACGTGGTAGTGAATGATCAGGCCAAGAAGTATCAAGGACGCGATACAAAAATCCGCCAAACCAGCAGCCAGATACGATAGCGGAATGATCTCGCGCGGGAAATACATTTTCGTGAGCAGATTAGGATGCAGCACAAGTCCCTGCACCGCGCTTGAGATCGAAGCAGAAAAAAAAATCCAGGGCAGGAGCCCCGAAAATACAAACACCGGATACTGCGTTCCACCCGTCGCGATGGTGGTAACCCGGGTAAAAATCACTGTGTAAATGCACATCAAGGCCAAGGGTTGCAGAATCGCCCATGACCAGCCGAGAACGGACTGTTTGTACCTGACATTGAGACGAAACAAACTCAAGGTGTACAAGAGATCGGAATATTGAACCAGAGTCCGCACTCCGCCGAAGATCGTGCTGATCGAGAACGTGGGCGGACGAATGACCTTAAGCGGACGAGCCGCAATTGGCGTCGGTTCCATTGCCGTTGTGCCGGTCGCAGGAACCACGCTTGTCTCTCTCAGGCGCACATCAACCTGCGAAACGGCCGATCCTTCTGGAAAAGTATCCATTCGGGTCTTACCTATGCTTCACGGTGCTTTCGAAGTTCCTCAGATTGAGATTCCGCTCACTGAGTAGCATGCCCTATCGCAGCGGTAACGGCCGAGTTCGATTGCATTCGGCGGTCTCTTATTCTTTGTAACCGGCTGGCGAGTTCCTGCCCGATGATCTGGACATGCGGGGGTCGTAGGACTTCTATGTGCTGGCAGTTGATCTCGCAGATTTCGACCCCGCCCGCGGAGCGAGTACCCCAGCCCATTTGCCGGTCGCGAACATAGTAATAGGGTTGTCGTATCCGTTTAAACAAAAGCACAGGAGCCTGGAATCGCGGCGGTTGGAAACTGCCACTTGGCCAGTACACGCTTGTCCATCCACTCCCGTCGGGCACGCCATTTGGCTGGAACCATCGTTTAAGCATTCTCCACAGTCTAGCCTGCTGCTCCTGGGAAGGTTGGCTACGGAAAATGCGAAATCGCTGCAGATAGAAATCGACAGTCCAGAGTGGCCGGATCTGAGAATTCTCGAGGACCCAAGTATCAAAAATCGCGAACAGACCTACTTCTTCACCCTGCGATTCCAGTTCGATGATCATTTGCTGTGCGATCAAGACGCCCTCGCACATGCCGCCGAGGCAATAGGGGCCCTGCGGCTGCACCGAACGCATCGCCGCTATGCACTCCTGTGCCAGTTCGCGCAACTCCTTCTTGCTAAAAGGACGGTCCCAAACCACAGGGGCAGCCGGTTGAAGCTTGTACGTTGACTGATCTTTTCCCATCTGTCGGGCTAATAGCGCAAATCCAGCTGTGTTCACTCCCGGTGCGGCTACCGCAAAAAATGGAACGACTCCGTGCCCTTCGTGCAGCGGCATGACAACTGGATCGGTTTTTGCGATGGAGTCCTGTTGGAGCAGTCGCGCAAAAGATTCAATAGTAGGCGCGCGAAAAATCGCGGAAACAGGGATCTCGCGACCAGTCAAATTCCGCATCTGCAAAATGAGCCGGGCGGCGAGGAGCGAGTGGCCTCCGATATCGAAAAAATTGTCATGAATCCCAATACTGGGCACGCCGAGCACTCGCTTCCAGACTTCGACCAGCAACTTCTGCTCCGCAGCAGCGGGTTGTGGGAATTGGTCAGCCTTAGCGTCAGCGGCGACAGCCCGCGACGGGGTGCCACGGGAGGCCTTCCCGTCAGATTTTGAGGACAACGAATACTTCGCCAGATTAGTCGCGTCGGGCGCGCTTAGCCCGCGCAAATCAAGGATGTGCGCTTCAGGGTTGCCCGTGACTGCGCCAAGGAGCGTGATGTAGTCGCCGAACATCTGGCGAATGCGTCCATACTGAAAGAGTTTTGTGTTGTATTCGATCTGCGCCCACCATTCCTCGTCAACACCCTCGATTACCGTCATGCTTAGATCGAAGATCGAGGTATTGGTGCGGACCACGTAGGGAAAGGCAGTCAAATCGCCGAATTCGTGCGATCGCACTGCCGATTTGATAGCTGCGAACATGACTTGAAAGATCGGGTTGTAGCTCAGATTGCGCTCAGGCTGCAGTGCCTCCACTATCGTCTCAAATGGAACGTCGGCATTGGCGAATGCCCCCAGCGTAGTCTCACGCACCTGCGTCAACACATCAGCGAATCGCGGATTGCCCGACAGATCATCACGCAAGACAAGCGTGTTGACGAAAAACCCGATCAGTCCTTCGGTTTCCGTACGGTTGCGACCCGCGACCGGAACCCCGACCAGCACATCAGGTTGTCCGCTGTAGCGGTAAAGCAGAACCTTAAATGCAGCCAGGAGCAGCATGAATGGCGTCGCCTGGTACCGGGCCGCCACCGTCTTCATCCTGCCAACCAGATCACCCGATATCGGCAAAGTCTGGCTGGCGCCGTCAAATGTTTGCTCCGGCGGACGCGGCCCGTCCTTTGGCAGCTCCAAGACTGCAGGGGCATTTTCCAGCTTCTTTTTCCAATAGGCGAGCTGTTGCTGCAGCGCTTCAGTGCCAAACCATTCACGCTGCCACTCCGAATAGTCACCGTAGCTTATGGGCAGTTCGTGGAGCGGCACTGGCCGGCCATTTGACAGCGCTTCATAAAGAACGGTCAGTTCTTTCGCAAAGATCTGCAAGGACCACGCATCGGTGACGATGTGGTGCATGGTGCATAGAAAAACGTGGTCTTCGGCCGTAACTCGAAACAGGCGAGCGCGAAACAGCGGAGCCCTGCTCAGGTCAAAAGGCTTCTCCACTTCCTGGCTGGCCAGCTGGTACGCTTCGCCGTAGGGCTCCTGCGCATTCGTGACATCCGTTACCGGAAGACTTGCGATGCAATTCTCAGTAACGACCTGCAGCAGTTCTTCTCCCTCAAGCCTGAACTCCGTGCGGAAGCTATCGTGGCGATTCACTATCTCCTGCAGGCTCGACTGCAGTGCATTCAGATTCAGAGGACCTCTGAGCCATAGCCCGAGATACACGTTGTAAGCGGAGTTCTTGCCCTGCAGTTGATCGAGAAACCATAACCGTTGCTGGGTAAGGGACGCGGGATAGGTCTCTCCCTGATTTGCCTGCATAAGCAGGTCGGCCAGCAGCTTCTTCTGTTGAGCAATCGCGACAGTGGAGTCTTGGCTGCCTTCAAACATGGGGCCGGATTCTCCCCCCTTTACGCTTTCAACTTCGCCTGATGGGTTACGCACACTCTTCGCCTCCCATGTGACCTTGGAGGAAAGCCCGCATGAGTCGCGCAGATCAGAATTGACGGCGGAAACGTCTGCCTTGCTGACTGCGAATGCGGTATTTGGTTGCCTTTCCGCGCGAAATGGCTGCATCTGCAAACACCGTGCCCGGAGAGCCGCCCGGATATCCACAGCGGCGCACACACGCCAAGGGAAGTACAAGCTAAGAGGCAGTCATCTGGCGGTCCAGCCTCATATTCGGCAGCACCCATGCGAAACTGGGGGAAATGGAAGCTGAATACAGAAACCCGTGGCAGGACCGGTGGCGACGGCAACATCTGCACTCCTGAACGATTTGGAGGAGGGTACGCTTCTGAGCCTCTTTTTTAGAGGTTAAAGAAGCCGGATTTATTGATACTTTTATAGCCCGATTTTGACCCTGCCGTCCAACACTTTTTGCAAGGCCGTTTGGCTCACCCGTTTCCGTAGCTAGATATTGTCACACTCCCTAAGTGTGCAACTTGTTGCACTTCAGGACCTTATATTCCCCCAGCTTTCCGGCTGCGATTGATAGACGTGGATACAATCGTATCTCCCCTATTGATCCGTTCGAATGCTGTAAAGACTTGGCCATCAAGGCGTCTGGGCGGTGGATGGAGCGCAGTGCACTCACGCCTAAAGACCCACACTCCAATCAGTTAATAGTTTGTAGGCAGGAGATCATCTGCCTCCTCAATGGCCAGAACAAGGCACAAACAGCAATTTATCTTCCAGACAATTCCAAGTCAATATTAGTGTCTTAGTGTGAGGTGAATGGTAGGCTACTCTTCCTGCAAGATGGACATCTGATTGCTGCCACGCCTTTTAGCAAGAACCATGACTAGGACCAGACAACGGAGATGAGCCGCGTAGCCTTTCCAGCTTCCTTTGCCCAGCAGAGACTCTGGTTTCTCGATCAACTCGAACCGGGAACGGCAGCCTATAATCTGGCCCGCGCGTTTCGGATCACCGGCCCCCTGGACGTGCGCGCTCTAAACCTAGCGCTTGAGGCCGTCGTAGGACGGCACGAATCGCTGCGTACGGTTTTTGATTCGGTCGATGGCGACACCAGACAGATAGTGTTGTCCGATGTCCATGTCAACATCCCTATTCTTGATTTAGGCGGCATTCCTGAGGACACCCGCGAAGCAGAGGCGCTTCGCATCGCCAGCGAGGAGGGCAAGAAATCCTTTGACTTGACCCGGGGGCCTTTGTTCAAGGCTGTACTGATACGCCTCGGCACCGACCAGTACCTCTTGGTTCTGGTGATGCACCACATCATTACCGACGGCTGGTCCATTGCCATTCTTTTCCGTGAAATAACACGCTGCTACGAGGCGATCACGAACGGTCAGGATGCGAAGCTTGCCGAACTCCCATTGCAATATGCGGAGTACGCGCACTGGCTGCGCGAATATATGACCGGGGATGCCCTGGCGAAGCAAGTCGGGTACTGGAAAAGCAAATTAGCCGGCGCCCAAACCATTCTTGATTTGCCGACCGATCATCCCCGTCCAACCACTCACAGCTGGCACGGTGCGACCGAAGAACTGATTCTTGACAGCAACCTTCTCATAGAGCTAAAGACATTTGCTCAAAACGAAGGCGGCACGCTGTTTATGGTTGCCCTTGCCGCATTTCAAGCTTTGCTGCGGCGCTACACCATGCAGGACAGTATCCTCGTCGGAACTCCTATTGCAGGTCGCAACGAACTCGAAATCGAGAATCTGATCGGGTTGTTCGTGAATACCTTGATCTTCCGCGCAGACTTTGCCGGCAACCTGAGCTTCCGCGATCTGGTGCGTCAAGTACGTGCATTTGCGCTGGAAGCGTTCGCGCATCAGGACGTCCCTTTTGAGAAATTGGTGGAAGAACTAGTCCCGCAGCGCCTGGTCGACACCACCCCACTGTTTCAAGTGATGTTCACATTCCAGAACATTCCAAAGCAGGTGTTTGAGATCCCGGGGCTGGTCATGAAAGAAGTGCCGTTCGAGACCGGAATCGCAAAGTTCGATCTGTCCCTCGAAGTCTTCGAGAACAACGGTCTTCATTGCCGGTTCGAGTACAACACCGATCTGTTTGACAAGCCGACGATCTGCCGGATGCTCGGTCACTTCCAGAACCTATTGAGTGCTGCCGTGAAGAATCCGGACCTGTCCTTGCCGGAGATACCGCTGATGGGTGCCCAGGAACGGCATCAGGTCCTGGTGGAATGGAACGACACCGCGGCCGATTATCCGCGAGATCTGAGCATTCAAGGGGCTTTCGAGCAGCAGGTTGCGCGCTCACCCGATTCGACCGCCCTGCTATTTCAGGGCAAAAGATTTACCTATCGCCAGATCAACGAGAGAGCGAACCGTCTGGCGCATTACCTGATTAAAAGGGGAATACAGCCCGATGCGCTGGTAGGAATCGTACTCGAACGGTCTCCAGAAACGGTGGTTGCGCTCTTAGGCGTGCTCAAAGCTGGCGCTGCCTACGTTCCTCTGGACCCCTCGTATCCAATCGAACGCCTCGCCTTCATGCTCCAAGATGCGGGAGTTTGGGGTGTTATTACTCACTCCGAGTTCCAGAACAAACTGCCCCACGAGATGAGCAACGTTGTTGCGATGGATGCAGACGGAGACAGTATTGGACGCGAGTCAGCGAGTAATCCTTCCTTGGCACTGTCGCCGGACAGCGGACAACGTGCGTATGTGATCTACACGTCGGGTTCGAGCGGAACGCCAAAAGGGGTGGAAGGAACTCACCGAGCCGCGATGAATCGTTTTGCGTGGATGTGGCGAACCTATCGATTCCAGGCCGGCGAGGTGTGTTGCCAGAAGACGAATCTGGGGTTTGTGGATTCCGTGTGGGAGATTTTCGGACCGCTGCTGGCGGGGGTTCCAAACGTGATTATCCCCCAGGAGGTTGTGCGCGATCCGGAGGATCTGCTGCGGACGCTGGCCGTGGAACAAGTGACGCGCATCGTGTTGGTACCATCCTTGCTGCGTACTCTGTTGGACCACGCACCGAATCTTCCGCAACGAGTACCGCTACTGAAGCTTTGGTCCTGCAGCGGAGAAGTGCTGCCGGCAGATTTAGCCAAGCGCTTTCTGGCGGCGTTTCCGGAAGCCACCCTGCTCAACATTTATGGCTCTGCGGAGGTGGCGGCGGATGTTACCTGCCACCAGGTAACGGACAGGGATGCCGCGGATTCGGTACCGATCGGCAGGCCGATCAGCAACACGCAGATTTACCTGGTGGATGCAGCTCTCCGTCCCATGCCCATTGGCGTACGAGGGCAGATTGTGGTCGGCGGGGACGGCTTGGCGGCAGGCTACTGGAATCGGCCGGAATTGACGGCACTGCGATTCGTGCGCAACCCGCTGGCGCCCGGCCAGTCGCCACGGCTGTACTGCACCGGAGACCTGGGCCGCTATCGGGCCAACGGCGATATCGAATACCTGGGCCGGGCGGATAGCCAGGTCAAGTTGCGGGGAATGCGCATTGAACTGCGGGAAATCGAGGCGGTTCTAGCCTCGCATCCGCTGGTGCGGGAAGCAGTGATTGGTTTGCATGGGGAAGGCGAGCACGAGAAACTTGCCGCGTACCTGGTGCCCCGAAACGGACAGCCCCCGGAAGTGCGGGAACTGAGGCGTTATCTGCGCTCCAAATTGCCCGAGCACATGGCTCCGGCCAGTTACTGGCTGTTGGAGCGGTTACCGCTGCTGCCCAGTGGCAAGGTCAACCGAAAGGCACTCGCGGTTGCTGGAGGAGTTGCTCTAACGGATCAGGGGCAATTGGTGCTGCCGAGCAGTGATGTCGAGCGCAAGCTGGCCAATATTTGGCAGGAACTGCTGGAAGTAGAACAGGTAGGCATCGATCAGAACTTCTTTGAACTAGGCGGACACTCTTTGCTGGTGCTGCAGATGATAGCCCGCATCCGAAACATCTTCGAGACAGAATTGCCGGTGCGGAGTGTGTTTGAAAAGCCTACAATCGCAGGTTTGGCGGACGAACTGCAAAAAGCCCAAGCGCTGGGATTGAAGGCACGAACGCCGATTGTGCAACGGAGTGGTGCGCGTGCTGCGGCTGCAAGCCCCAGCCGGGAAGCTTTGTTAGCTCAACTCGATAACTTATCTCCAGCTGAATTACAAAGCCTGCTCAAGCGTGTGCTGGATGGTAAGCAGCCTGCGTAGCCTGGATATTGCGAAGTGAATATGTGTGTACATGATTTAGTAAGCGCGCAAGCAACTGCAACGCCAGATGCTGTCGCCATTGTGGCGGGTGATCAGCAACTGAGTTATCGTGAACTGGAGGCCCGTGCAAACCAGCTAGCCCATCTGTTGCGCTCCTATGGTGTCGGACCAGAAGTTCCCGTCGGACTCTGCATGGAGCGGTCCGTCGATTTGGCGATCGGAGCACTAGCCATCCTGAAAGCGGGGGGAGCCTATGTCCCCTTGGACCCGAGTTATCCTTCAAATCGCCTCTCTGCGCTCTTAGAGGACTCTGGTGCCTCGTTGCTAGTTGCTCAATCTTGTGTGGCTCAGCAACTTCCCGCAGGCAATTGGCGAACGATTCTTCTGGACGCAGGTGGACCGGTTACTGCCGATTACCCCAGCACATGTCCAATTACAGAAACAAAGCCGGGGAACCTGGCGTACATCATCTTCACGTCGGGCTCGACGGGCCGTCCCAAAGGTGTACAGATCACGCACGCCAGCTTGCTGAATCTCGTGTCCTGGCACCTGAGTGCCTTCAACGTGACAGCCCGTGACAGAGCAACTGTGCAGGCAAGTCCCGGTTTTGATGCAGCGGTCTGGGAACTGTGGCCTTATCTTGCCGTGGGGGCCACTCTCCATGTCGTGGATGAGGCAGTCCGTACCATCCCTGAACGTCTCCGCGATTGGATAGTACGTAACGGCATCACGATCAGCTTCCTTCCCACGGCCCTGGCCGAGCGGATGATTGATTTGCCATGGCCACAAGAGACTGCCCTTCGAGTGCTGCTGACGGGGGCCGACACGCTTCGCCGCTATCCTCGTGCCGATTTACCTTTTGCTCTGGTAAACAATTATGGCCCCACGGAATGCACCGTAGTTGCTACATCAGGAACGATCTATCCCGCTGAGTCACCTGAAGAATTGCCGTCCATTGGACGTCCGATCGGAAACACACAGATTTATATTGTTGACGAGCAATTGAAGCCTGTTGCATTCGATACCGCGGGTGAACTTCTCATCGGTGGAGCGGGCGTCGCCCGAGGCTACCTCGGCCTTCCCGAGCTGAGTCGTGAAAAGTTTGTGCCCAATCCCTTCAGCAATGACCGAGAAGCTCGGCTGTACCGGACGGGCGACCTGGGACGCTTTTTGCCGGACGGCCGAATCGCTTTTATGGGGCGGATGGACGAGCAAATCAAGATCAGGGGTTATCGCATTGAACCCCAGGAAATATCCGCAGTTCTCGACCGTCATCCGGCAGTGCAAGCGAGTTGCGTATCGGCCTACGCGGACCATTTGCAGGAAAAACGTCTCGTGGCCTACGTTGTCCCGGCAAGGGAAGTGCGTCTGAGTCCCAGCGAGCTCCGAAAATTTGTTGGCCAGTACGTTCCGGATTACATGGTGCCCTCTACCTTCGTGCAAATGGCACAACTGCCGCTCACGGCGCATGGAAAATTGGACCGCGCTGCGCTTCCGGAACCCACCACCGCGAATGTGCTGGATGACGATTCATTCGAGGCGCCGCAATCACAGATTGAAAGATCTTTGGCCGTTTTCCTGACCAGCCTTCTGGGAGTGGCGCGGGTCGGCAAAGACGATAACTTTTTCGATTTGGGCGGGCACTCGCTGATGGGCGCACAGTTAATCGCCAAAATAAGCAATACGTTTGGCGTGGAACTTTCCTTGCGCAGTTTGTTTGATCATCCCACTGTCGGAGAGGTGTCGGCCGAGATCGAAAGGCTCATTCACGCAAAGCTCGCGTCCATGAGCGAAGAAGAGGCTGAGCGCATGCTCGAGTCTTCACAAGAAGGCGTCCAGCTATGACCGCGACTACCGAGTCTGCCGATATCCCGCGCAAAACCGATAGGACGCTGAGCCTCTATCACCTGCTCGATCCGGAAGTCCTCGCGAATCCTTATCCTCTCTATCACAAACTGCGGAGCGACGACCCCGTCCATTGGGACTCCTTTTTGCATGCCTGGGTCGTAACCAGGTACGCCGACGTGGTCCACGTGCTGTATCATTTTTCCGCGAATCGCACTCCAACGCCGGAACAACTCAGCACCATGGGACTGTCGGCGCTGAGCCCGATTGCGCAGGTCATGGTGCGGCAGATGCTCTTCATGGATCCTCCGGATCACACCCGCCTGCGTACCCTCGCTTCAGCCGCGTTCACGCCACGCAGAGTGGAACTGCTGCGTTCTCATATTCAAGAGATCATGGACGGTCTACTCGACACCGTCGTCTCCAAGGGACGCATGGACGTAATTGCGGATTTCGCCAGTCCGGCGCCGGCCATCGTTACCGCCGAAATGCTTGGGGTTCCCGTCGCTGATCAGGAGCAACTTAAGGACTGGTCGGCGGACTTTGCAGAGATGCTGGGCAACTTCCAGCACAATCCTGACCGCTTTCCTCGCGTCTTGCGCAGTGTGGAAAGTATGTGTTCCTACTTCCGCTCGGCGATGCGCGAACAGCAGGTTCACCCCCGAGAAGGTCTGGTCCACGCCATGATGGCCGCCGAGGTCGAGGGAGCCAAGCTAACGGAAGAGGAGATCATCGCCAACCTGATAGTCACTATGGTCGGTGGCCAGGAGACAACCACAAATCTGATTGGGAATGGCGTGCTCACCTTGCTTCGCAATCCGGCAGACATGGAGCGTCTCAGGAAGGATTCTTCCTTGATTCCATCGGCAGTGGAAGAACTGTTGCGCTACGAAAGTCCCAGCCAGCACACTGCGCGCCTGGCTCCAGCCGATGTCGAGATGGGAGGAAAGCAGATCCGCAAACGTCAGGCGGTGATTGCGGTTATGGGCGCTGCCAACCGCGACCCCGAGCGATTCAGCGAGCCGGACCGGCTGGATATCAGTCGCCAGGATAATCGCCATCTGGCATTTGGATGGGCTGCACATTTTTGTTTCGGCGCGGCGCTCGCGCGTCTGGAAGGCCAGATCGCTTTCGAGACTCTGTTACGGCGATTACCCAAGATTGCATTGGATACGACAACGCCGCTGGAGTGGCGGCACAACCTTGGCTTGCGTGGCTTGACTGCTCTACCAGTAGTCTTCTAAGCGGCCATCAGCGACTCCCCTAGTTTGACTCAGCGCATGCAGGAAGCGCCTCCACTATCGGATACCAAGCGAGCCCTGCTGGACAGATATCTGCGGGGAACTGGCTCCCTTGGGGCTAAAACAATCGGCCGCCGGCCGCCCGGGAGCATCGCACCTCTCTCTGCGGCGCAGGAAGAGCTGTATCGTCGCGAACTGCGAGTTCCAAGTATCCCGCCACTCTACAACGAGTGCGTCAATCTCCGCATGCTCGGTCCCTTGGATGTAGTTGCTTTGGAACGGGCTTTCAATGAGGTAATCAAGCGTCACGAAGCGTGGCGTACGACTTTCGAAACTGAAGCAGGTCAGCCCAGGCAGATCGTTCATCCTTTCATGCCGGCACAGTTGCCCGTCGTTGATCTGCAGGGAATTCCCGAAGCCGAACGCGAAGGAGCGGCTGTTGGCTTGGTTAGCGAGGACGTGCGCCGTCCCTTCGATCTACATCGCGGTCCGTTGCTCCGCCCCACGCTGGTGAGAATAAACGAAACTGAGCACCGGCTCTTCTTGACCGCACATCAGATCGTTCTGGATGGGCTTTCCGCGTACCAAATTTTTCCGTTTGAGCTGGCGTCCTTCTATAAGGGCTTTTCAGCCGGCAAGTCGGTGACCTTACCAGAGTTGCCGGTTCAGTGCGCAGATTTTGCCCGCTGGCAGCGAGAGTGGTTGAGTGGCGCGGCGGCAAAACAAGTGGACTACTGGCGCAAACAACTAGGTAGTGAACTAGCCGTGCGTTCGTGGCCGGTCAAACCACGACCAGTTACACGCACGTTTCGGGGACGCATCCAGAATTTTTCATTCCCAGGGTTGCTCAGTGACCGCCTCAAAGAGTTGAGTCGGCGATTAAATACCACCCTCTTCCTGGTTTTACTGACAGGACTTGCCACAGTCCTGCATCGGTATACGAACCAGAAGGAGATTGTTCTGGGCACGCTATCTCCGTCCGGCCGGAAGCGGAGCGAGGTTATGGGACTGCTGGGATATTTTCTAAATCCGGTGGCGCTGAAGCTAAGTTTCTACAGCCGTACGACGTTCCAAGAGCTTGCGTCACAGGCGCAGACAGTCTTATTGGAAGCGATGAGCAATGATGATGTCCCGATTGAACAATTGGCGCGCGAGTTCAAGGTGGACGATTCGAGTCCCAGTCCGTTCTTCACCGCCGCGATCTCTCTGCAACCCCCAATGCCAAATCTGAATTTGGCATGGACCGTTACAACCATGGACGTTGAAAGCGGCGGTTCTCCCTGGGACTTTTATCTTGCTTTTATCGATACACCGGAAGGCTTGATTGGCCGAGCCCAGTTCAATCCAGATCTGTTTGACTCGAAGACGGTTGGATGTGTATTGCAGGATTTGCAAGATGTGCTGGAAAACGCGTCGCTGGAGAGCGTTGTAACGAGCGCACGAATCCGTGCCGACAAGGAAAGTGCGACGAGCGGAGCAGGAGCGAAAAGGAGCATCGTGTGATGCCGGACCAAACGAATTCGTCCAAGGCAAAGCGCGACCTACTCGAAAAATATCTTCGAGGCGAGATCCCCAGCTCTTTAGAGAGTCGGAATGGCATAGCGCCTCGCAAAACCGGTAACATCGCTCCCCTTTCGGTAACGCAGCAACAGGTATGGCTGCATCACCACATCGTTCCTGAAGATATTCCCGTCTACAACGAAACACTAACTATCCATCGAACGGGCCCTCTGGACCCGGCGGTACTAGAGCGGTGTCTGCGAGAAATCGTGCGGCGTCACGAAATCTGGCGCACTACTTTTGATGGTAGCGGGGAAGAGTTGGTTCAGATCGTCCAATCCGCCCCACAGACATTTCCCTTGCAAGTCTTTACATGACACTGCATCATTTGATCTTCGATGCAGTGACGGCTTACCGCGTCTTGGTTCCTGAACTGGGGGCGTTGTACGAGGCTTTTTCCGCTGGGCAAGCGTCTCCGCTGCCCGAGCCTCAATTGCAATATGCGGACTTCGCCTGCTGGCAGCGCCGTAACCTGTCGCTGGCGATCTCCTCGGAACATGAGGCGTACTGGCGCAAGCAGATGGCGAGAGAACTTCCGCTCTGTCAGTGGCCGAATGATCGTCCCCGCCCGACGGTGCAAACGCATCGCGGAGCGATCGAGCGATTCGCATTTCCGGCAACTCTGGTGCAGCGGCTCAGAGTTCTCAGCCAACAGGCGGGAGTTTCTCTGTACATGACCCTGTTGGCTGGGTTCGTGGCTATGCTTAGGCGTTACACGGAGCAGGACAATATCGTCATTGGCAGCCTTACTGCGGGCAGGAACCGCGTTGAGCTGGAACAGATGATGGGCCACTTTGTGAATCCCCTGGCGCTGCGCTTCGATATGAGCGGGAATCCGACATTCCGCGAACTGCAGTTGCGGGTGCGAAACGTGGTCCTGGAAGGTCTGGCGCACGAATCGGTTCCTTTTTCGCAGGTGGTGAAACTGGCCCAACAAAGGAATGATCCGGGCCGGCATCCGCTATTTCAAATAATCCTTTCGCAGCAGCCTCGGTTGCAGCATGTAGCGCCTGGCTGGGAACTGATAACTGAAGAAGTCTCGAATGGGGGCTCAAAGCTGGATCTTACCGTGGTGATCGACGATCGTGGGGACGCCGTCTCCGGGCCGATCACTTACAACCCGGATTTATTTGATGTCTCGACCATCCGGCGAGCGGTGGAACACTGGCGGACGTTGTTGGAGGGCGCTGCCGATGATGCGAGCAGGGGAATTTTGGATCTTCCGATTCTGACCGAGCGCGAGCGGAATCAGATCCAGTTCGACTGGAACCAGACGGCGTTGGAGTTTCCGCGATCGAAGACCCTGCATGAATTGCTTGAAGACCAGGTGAAGAAAACTCCGGACGCCGTCGCGATTACGTTTGAGGACCAGAGCCTGACTTACCACGAACTGAACCAGCGCGCCGATCGGGTCGCGCGGTATCTGCAGAGCTTGGGCGTCGGACCTGACGTGCCGGTCGGGCTCTTCGTTGAGCGCTCGTTCGAGATGATGGCGGGTATCCTGGGCGTTCTTAAAGCGGGCGGCACCTGTCTTCCGCTTGATCCGGCATATCCCGCCGAGCGTCTTTCCTTCATGCTGGGGGAGACGCAAGCCCCGGTGGTGCTCACGCATTCAAGGCTGCGGGCCCAATTGCCGACTCACAATGCTGAGGTTGTTTGTCTCGATACGGAACGGGAGTTTAGTGGCAAAGACGTCCTGCCGGCCGTTGCGCAGGCCGCGAGTGCGACGAACATCGCCTACATTATTTATACTTCCGGGTCCACTGGCCACCCCAAGGGCGTTCGGGTGACCCATTCCGGCTTAGTGAATTCGACTCTCGCACGGACTGCCTATTATCGCGAGACACTTCGGAGCTTCCTGCTGCTCTCGTCTTTTACGTTCGACAGTTCTTTGGCAGGAATTTTCTGGACTCTGAGTGTGGGCGGTACTCTGGTTCTTCCTCCCGATTCGTCTCAATGGGAGCTGGACTCTCTGAGTTTTTTGATTGGGAAAAACCAAATCTCCCATCTTCTGTGCGTGCCTTCGTTGTACCAAACGCTCATCGAGAACAGTCCCAGCGAACGCTTGGCTTCGCTGAAGGTGGCAATCGTCGCCGGAGAGTCCTGTCCGGTTGCTCTGGTCGAAGAGCATTACCGCCGGTTGCCCCGTGCGGCTCTCTACAACGAATACGGTCCCACAGAGGCTACGGTGTGGTGTTCAGCTTACCGCTGCGAACCGCAAGCGGAAGCGATTCGCGTTCCCATCGGACGACCCATCGCAAACACCCAGTTGTATGTTTTGGATTCCCACCGGGAAATGGTGCCGGTCGGAGTGCCGGGGGAATTGTACGTGGGAGGCGCAGGCGTAGCCGGGGGCTATTGGAATCGCCCGGAGCTCACCGCCGAGAAGTTCATCTCCGATCCTTTCAGTTCAACTTCGGGGGCGCGTCTTTATAAGACGGGTGACCTGGCGCGCTTCTTGCCCGACGGAAATATCGAGTATTTAGGACGCGTAGACCATCAGGTGAAGATTCGCGGCTTTCGTATCGAGTTGGGGGAAATCGAGGCCGGACTGGCGAGCCATCCCGGGGTGCGGGAAGCCGTGGTGGTGGCGCGGGAGGATGTGGCTGGGGAGAAACGGCTGGTGGCGTACTACACCGCCTCGAATACGAATGGAAAGTCCACGGGCGTAGCGGAGTTGCGATCTCATCTGTCCGGCAAGTTGCCTGAGTACATGGTGCCGGCGGCTTATGTGCGGATAGAGTCCATGCCGGTGACGGCGAACGGGAAGCTGGACCGCAAAGCGTTGCCCATGCCGGAAGGGGATGCATATGCGGTGCTAGGGTATGAAGCGCCGCAGGGTGAGATGGAGACCCGACTGGCGGAGATCTGGGGAGACGTACTGAAGATCGACAGAGTCGGGCGCAACGATAACTTCTTCGAACTCGGAGGACATTCCCTACTCGCGATGCAAGTGATGGCTCGCATCCGTCACATTTTCAATCTCGAACTGCCGGTGCGGAGTATCTTCGACGAGCCTACGGTCGCAGGATCGGCGGTCGAATTGCAAAAGGCGCAGGTACTGGGCTTTAAAGCGCGCGCCCACATTGGGCAACTTCGCTCAGGCTCGACGGTCGCCCGCCCCAACCGAGAGGCTCTTCTAGCTCAACTCGACAATTTATCGGCGGCCGAATTGAAGAGCTTGCTGCAGCATGTGCGGGATGACAAGCACTCCCCGTGAAAGATCGCGACCTATGTGTCGAAACTAGGCCTCCGAACTACTTGGACTGGTCTCATAAACATTTCTTGGGATGGGCCACGGCCTCCAAAGTGGTTCAGAAGGTCGAACGGAGAAATTGTTTTGCATATCTTCCGTACAGGGTTTCTCTGTCAGGGAGACTGATATTTCCAAGTGAGCACTGTCCCGAAAGACGCAGGCAAGCATTTCCGCATAATTGGTGAAAACTGAGTCGTAGGCCGCAGAAGAGTTGAAGACAAGAAAAATCTGGTGCGCCCCGGAGAGATTCGAACTCATACAAGCGCAGGCTTAGCCTGTGCCGCGATGCGCAATGCCGGCAAATCCTGGTTGACGGCCGAAAGCGCGGGAGATGCGAATCTCCCGCGCTTCTTGGTTTCGTCCACGAAAGAACGAGATCAGGGCTGCGCTTGCGGTTGTGCTTGGACGCGCAGGTCCGGGTTCAAGTGCAACGTCTTGCCAGCAGCGACGTACACTTTCTTGTCAAACTGCGTGCGTCCCGGCGCGCGCACCTCGATGTCGTAGCTACCTGGTCGGAGATGCATGGTTTTCAGTTTTCCGACCGTGCCGGCGTAAGCGCCATCAATGTATACCTCTGCGTCCTTAACGCTGGTGTCGAATTTCACCGCGCCAGTCTCAGGAGCGTAATTGTAATAGCCGTATGGATAGGGTCCCCAGTACGGGTTGTACCATCCCCACCCGCCCCACCCGAAACCCGGCCCGACGATGACGCGAACCGGACGTGCGTAAGCCGCTAGCGGCGCCATCATCACAGCAGCTGTTATGCATATCATTATTAACTTCTTCATAACACACCTTCTAAACGATTAGATGCCCGAGTGCGCGTACTGATCGTAAAGAAGAGTAAAAGCGGCAACCCTTTTGGTTGTGTGTGTTAGGGCTACTTGTGTCAGTGTCGCCTTAGGATCGCCGGTATCGCACTGGATAGCTTCGCTTTTCAACAACGCGCGTCATTCAACTTCAATTGCTGGAATTGTGAGCCTGTCGATTTCGCCGGAGCTCGTTCGACGTATAAGTAGAAGGAGACATGCCCATGATACCGAGAGGTTTGTTCGCAACCGTCGCAGTCGTGGTCATCCTGGCAGCATCGCCTCTTGTATTCGCTCAGACACGAACGACAATCGCCGCCAAAACCGGCTACGCTCCGCCGAACGGCCTCAGCCTCTATTACGAAATCCACGGCACCGGGGAACCTCTGATCCTGCTGCATGGCGGGCTGGGTGCAACTGAAATGTTCGGCGAAATCCTGCCGTTGCTATCGGGCACTCGGCAGGTGATTACTGTTGATTTGCAGGCCCACGGGCGCACCGCCGATATCGACCGCCCCCTGAGCTACGAGGCAATGGCCGATGACATCGCCGCTCTGATGAAGTATCTCGCGATTGAGAAGGCCGACGTTATGGGTTATTCGCTTGGCGGCGTCGTCGCCTTGCGCACTGCCATCCAGCATCCCGACAGGGTCAGGAAACTCGTGCTCGTCTCAACCGCCTTCAGGCGAGACGAATGGTACCCGGAAATCCTCGCGGGAATGGCACAAATGAGTGCAGGAGCCGCTGAGCCGATGAAGTAGACGCCGATGTACCAGCTTTATGCGCGCATTGCGCCGAAGCCTGCGGACTGGCCGGTGCTGCTCACCAAACTCGGGGAGATGCTACGGAAGGATTATGACTGGTCGAAAGACGTCGCGACGATCAAGTCGCCTACGCTGCTCGTGTTCGGGGATGCCGATGCCGTTCGCACCGCGCATGCCGTGCAGTTGTTCGAGCTCCTGGGCGGCGGCAAAAGGGACGCCGGATGGGACGGATCGGGAATGTCCAATGCCCGGCTCGCCATTTTGCCGGGCCTGACGCATTACACCATCTTCTCGTCCCCCAGCCTTGGCATCCGCTGTCATGCCATTCCCCGACGGTCCGATGCCGAGAATGAATTGAGCCGGGCGTTTCGCGTCCGCTTCGTCCGCCCAAGGGAATGGACGCCCATGCGGTGGCTTTAAGTAAGGCGTCTCGTTAGTTCGGAAGCAGCCCGTAAACATAGATCCCAGTTCGCGTGGCGACGTAGACCTTGCCATTGGCCACCGTTGGCGGAACGAACTTTACGGCATTGCCCGCCTGGTCCCGATTGTTTGCCGCCAACGAGCTATTCCAGTATTCCACTGTGAGATTGGTCGCATCATAAGCACGCAGGACCGCAGGCCCTGTACAGGCTGGAGGTACAGGCACAGTAGAGCAGTTGACGCCGGCGTTCGGACTGGCATAGCCATACAGGCTGGCATCAATGGCCCACACGATACCATGAGCGCCTCCTTGCGAGGAGACTGACGGAGTGGTACCGGGATAGCCAAAAACGTGCGCAGACAGCGAGGCGACTGTTGGGTTGAACAATTCCGTGGTTGGATCGAAGGTGAACTGTTTCAAAGAATCAGCCTGTCCGCCGGTATATAGATTGCCTCGCCAGAGCGCAGGAGTGCCCCACAAGCCATTCGAGGGACCTGGGAAACTTTGCACGATCTGATTGTTATTTGTGGGATTGAATTGCCCCATATTGTCGCGGTCGATGAGATAAATAACTCCCTCTTTGCCCATCTGTACCAGCAGATGCTTAGGGCCGGTGCCCGAGGTTTGATCTGGCAGAAGGACCGCTGCACCCGAACCCAGGTCGCCGTCGATTTGCGAGAGCGTCGACTGGTCATAGGGCGTGAACCACCCAGCTACGCTCAAATTCACGCCATTTAGGGTGCTCCCATTAATCGAGTGGAGCCTTAGAATGCTGTCTCCGTAGTCGTTATTCGGCGGCGGGGCCTCATCAAACACGCCGTTCCCCGTTGTGATGTAAATGTCTCCGCCGCTGTCGACCGCTGGGGCGCCGCCTCCCGCCCAGATACCGCCATCGGCTCCATTCACTCCGTTTGGCGTGGTGTTGAAAACAGCGATTTGCTGCTGCACGTTCGACGCCTTGTAGCCGATAACCCAACCGTTATAAGGGGTTGCATCCTCGTGCGCGGCAAAAACTACAAATATCTTTCCGCCGACTTCGGCCAGGCCAGATCGCTGGTGCTGCAGTTGGGAGTTAAAACTCACCATGCCGCCCGACGATCCGTCGCCGGTTCCCGGCACCGAGGCCGCAATGGTGACCGGGGCATTGAACTTTTCGCTTCCCGTAGCGAGATCCAGGGCGTGCAGCCGGTGATAAAACGTCGCCGACGAGCGCGAGCAGTTTCCTGAACTCGTGGGGTTCTTTTCGGACGCGCTAACCAGGTAGATCGTTTTCGTGATGGAATCGATCACCGGCGTGCCCGTCACCCCAACCTCGGGATAGATATCCCCGAAGCAGTTGCCCACGTCATTCCAGGTAACGGGAGTTTCATTTCCCGTGCCCCCATGCAACGTGTCCAGCAAGTTGACATGCCAGTAGGTCACGCAGGGGCTGGCGTCGGCATCGAAGGCGTAAGCGCTGTCATGTTGCGTGGCCACAAAGAGTGCGTTGTGAATCCCGCCGCCGATGCTCAAGCCCCGTATCCACAGCGGCTGTCCGTAGACTGCGCCATCCACGGAGCAGGAAAACAGTTTGCCGAACGTCGCTGTGGTCACTGTCGTCGGCGTTAAGGCAAACTCCCGCGCATTGATCCCGTCACGCGCCGCGTCGTTGTGGTAGGTGAGGACGGCGCGCAGATCGGTAACGGCGATAGTGGCAGAGCCCGAGGAAGTGCCATTGGTCGCGGTGACCCTATGGGTCCCTGCGGTGGCGGGCGGAGTATAGAGACCACTGGTGCTGATCGTCCCAACGGTTGCATTCCCTCCCACCACACCATCCACGCTCCAAGTGACGGCGTTGATCGAGGAAGCGAACTGCTGCGTCTGGGTAGTCACCGTTACCGCGGCATGCTTCGGAGACACCGTGATCGCACCGTTATAAGGCGTACTAAAACCCCATCGCGATGTCGAAGATCCACCAGAGGCTACCAGAACCTCGGGATCGGTGACAGGAGCGACTTCTGCCGCGTTGGAGAGCAGATTGGTCTGCGTGTAATGCTGTGCAAAGCAAGCCGCGCCCAGCATCAGGTTCAATGCTATGCCCGCGGTAAATCGCAGTACCGGCTTCATCTGGAAATCTCCTTCATCGATAGTTCTTCACACAACGCAATCAAGAAATCACACGAAGAAGACAAAAAGGCCCAGACGGCTGGTTGGGGCCAGATGTGCGGCTACTCTGCCTGGCGGTTCAAACCCTGCAGCATTCGCTGCCGCCGGAGTAGTGGCGCTAAATTAGGTGAGTGCGAGCGACGTGTTGTCCTCGTCCCTCAGTGTCCGGGAAATCTTAGAGTAGTATCAGGTCTGGGCAAATGGCACGCTGGTGCTATCGCCCCATCACAAACGGACGTAGCGTCTGCGAGGGCAGAGGACCTTGACCAATCAGACAACGATAACGACAGCGATGACGGTCGCGCAGGGTTGTCCAGGATTGAAATTGACGCGCACGGTTTGGTCCAGCGGGAAAAAAGCGCTTTGATCGCCGCAAAAACCAAGGGTTGAGGATGTGCCGTTTTGCAGCAAGGTGACGAACGTGACTTGAACGGTTTCCATTCCGGTCAGGGTGTTACCGAGTTGCACGGTTCTGACCGAGCCTTGGATCGAAGATCCTGTCTCGATGGCGCCACGGACGAATACATTACCGCAGCAAGTGGAAAGCAGGAGCAACGAGAGAACCAGAAGGGGCGAGAGGAGGAGCTTCACAAATCACCTCGCCATGGAAGTATACCGCTAGTTGTCAGGCCCAGCCTTTCCCCTGTATCCTGGCCGCAGATTGGGACGCACTTCGTTCGGTTTTCGACGGCAACTGCATTCGCAGATTCAGACGAAAATTACTTCGCTCTCCCAAGAGTGCGGATGTACTTCACCAAAGCGTTAATTTGGTCCTGACTGAGGCGAGTCCCGAAAGCGGGCATATTTCCTCGCCCTTCACCGATCACGCCAGCCAGTTGGGCATCAGACTGCTGTTGAACTTGCGCCGAGTGAAAATCCGCCGTATGTAAGCTCTTTCCCACAGCGCTCCCCCGTCCGTCTGGGCCATGACAGGAGACGCAGTTCGTTTTGTAAGTGCTCGCCGCGGAATTGTTCGCGGACTGTCCGACTCCAGCCGCTACGGAAGTTCCCACAAAGATTGCAATCGCCAACAGCGGGGTTAGTAGTCTCTCAGATGTAGATTTTGATACCACCATAAAGATGAAGGGTCCTTTCGCTAAATATGCCGCGCTAAAACAGGGCCGAGAAAGTACGGCGCGACTGCGCCAAGGTTTCCGCAATGCCAGGCACTAAATATGCATTTGACCTGCCAAAATAGTTTGAGCGAGGTCGGGAAAATGCAAGCGTTTTGCTTGGGCTGGCGGCCATGATTTCATTGTCACGGACCCGCGCTCAGGAGTACCTCGCATATTCTGCTTTTCTCCGTGAGGCCTAAGTGGGCACAGTCTGTCCGACCACGGGAGGACTGGTGTCGAAAGACTGACACATGCTTATCGCGGTGGGACCTCAGAATTGCGATCCAATCGGCTTGATGTTTCTTACATTCAATCAGTTGTCACGGTCTTTGCCTCACTCAAGTTTGGCATTCCCAATGCTCCTTCAACTCTCTCACTCCGATGACTGGTGGTGTGGAGGGCGAGATGATTCAACTCAAGGTCAACGGAGCGGCTCACAGCTTCGATGGCGACCCTGAGATGCCGCTGCTTTGGTACTTGCGCGATATCTTAGGTCTAACAGGAACGAAATTCGGTTGCGGTATCGCGCTATGCGGTGCCTGCACTGTCCACAAGAATGGCGAAGCACTTCGAGCCTGCGTCACTCCCATGAGTTCCGTCGCGGGAGCCGAAATCCGGACCATCGAAGACATCGCTGCTAATGGATTGCATCCCGTGCAGAGGATGTGGATGCAGCTCAACGTCCCACAATGCGGTTACTGCCAGTCGGGACAGATTATGCAGGCGATCGCTCTGCTGAAGGACAAGCCTAAGCCCACGGACCAGGATATTGACGAAGGCATGGCTGCGAATATCTGCCGATGTGGAACGTATCAACGCATTCGCGCCGCCATCAAAGCGGCGTCGGAGGAACGCGCATGAGCCCGATCACCAACGTCAGCCGCCGCGGATTCCTAAAGGGACTGGTGGGAGCGGGAGCGCTCGTCTTGGGCGCGTACTACTTACCCAAGGCATTGCGGCACCACGACTTTCCTCCCGGCGCAACAGATGCCGATCGGGCCACACTGCACCCGAACGCATTTGTAGGAATCGACACGGATGGCACCGTGTATATCGTGGCGCATCGTTCGGAGATGGGTACGGTGATTCGTACCACCCTCCCCATGGTAGTCGCTGACGAACTGGATGCCGACTGGAAAAGAATAAAAATCGATCAAGCCATCGGCGACCCCCGCTACGGTGATCAAAATACTGATGGCTCGCATTCCGTCCGTAGCTTTTTCGATGTGATGCGGCAGGCTGGCGCCACTGCGCGGTCAATGCTCATCCTGGCGGCCGCTCAGAAATGGGGAGTGCCTCCGGCTGAGTGCCAGACCGATCTGCACACTGTCGCTCATCCGTCGACCGGTCGCCGCCTAAGCTATGGCGAGCTCGCTTCCGCTGCTTCGAAACTACCGGTTCCAAGCTCCGGGATCCGACTCAAAACTCCGGATCAGTGGCGCTACATCGGCAAAGGAATGACCAGCTACGACCTCACAGAGCTCTGCACAGGCCGGGCTATCTACGGCGAAGACGTCCGTGTGGATGGCATGGTGTACGCCTCCATCGAACATCCGCCGGTTCTTGGAGGCAAGGTTAAATCGGTTGACGACAGCGAGGCACTGAAAGTCGCCGGAGTTCACCAGACTGTTCCCATCGACCCGTTCAAACCACCGCCGGCTTTTCAACCGTTAGGCGGCATCGCTGTCATCGCCGATAACACTTGGGCCGCTTTTCAGGGACGCAAAAAGCTGAAGATCGAGTGGGACAACGGGCCGAACGCAACCTACGATTCTGAGCAGTACAAGAAGGAGTTGCAGGCGACTGCACGTAAACCCGGGAAAGTTATACGCAACGTGGGAGATGCGGAGTCGGCCCTTTCCAAAGGGGGCAGCGTGTTCGAAGCCGATTACTACGTCCCCTTGCTGGCGCACGCGTCCATGGAACCTATGGTGGCCACTGCGGAGTTCAAAGATGGCAAACTCACCGCTTGGGCCCCGACGCAGAATCCTCAGGCGGCGCAAGCGATCATTTCGCAGGAACTGGGGATCGCAAAAGAGAATGTCATCTGTCACGTGACCCTTCTCGGTGGCGGCTTCGGAAGAAAGTCCAAGCCTGATTACGTTGCCGAAGCGGCAGTTCTCTCGAAGAAAGTCGGCCGGCCGGTAAAGGTGGTCTGGACACGGGAAGATGACATCAAGTTCGACTACTTCAATGCCGTGGCTGCCATGCATATGAAGGCGGCCGTGGACGCAAAGGGAAAACCCACGGCCTGGCTGCAGCGCTCGGTCTTTCCTCCCATCCCCTCTATTTTTGACGTCAACGCTGTCTATGGGGATCCAGGGCATCTGCAGCAGGGCTGGACGGATGTACCTTACGACATTCCTAATCTGCGCGTGGAAAATGGCCCGGCTCCGGCGCACGTCCGGATCGGGTGGCTGCGTTCGGTAGCAAATATTTACCATGCCTTCGCCGTGCAGACGTTCACGGACGAGCTAGCCCATCGTGCCGGTCGAGACCCTCTCGAATATCTGCTCGAGTTGATCGGTCCACCGCGCACGCTGAATTTCAGCGGCGTGGACTACCCAAATTACGGAGGGGATCCCCGTACCTATCCCTGGGAGACTGGCCGC
>WNFI01318071.1_pt4 | contig 27010 bp, 25 predicted proteins | sample 5400471 | NCBI WGS metagenome assembly WNFI01 (sample SAMN13153348, study PRJNA577476) | soil metagenome | isolation source: 100 cm saprolite on Douglas fir-dominated hillslope | place: USA:California | collected 2013-09-17
TTTATGGCCGGGAGGATGGACTACCGGCAAAATGTCAAAGCCGGCAAGTATGAGATCAAAAAGGGCATGAGCCTGCTCAGCATCCTGCGGATGTTGCGTAACGGCCGGCAGGTGCCCGTTCACTTTACCATCGCCAAAGTACGTACCCATGAAGGGCTGGCTTCCATGATCGGCCGGAAGTTCGAGAGTGATTCCGCTACCGTGGCGGCATTCATGGCCAATAAAGATTCTCTGGCGGCCTTCGGGGTAGATACCAATACCTTGCTTACCATCGTGTTCCCGAATACCTATACTTATTTCTGGAATACGCCCCCTTCCGCTATTTTTAAGAAGATGTACGCCGCCTCTACGGCCTGGTGGACGCCTCAGCGCCGGCAACAGGCGCAAAGCGAAGGCCTCACCCCCACCACGGCCTACATCCTGGCCTCCATCGTCGAAGAGGAGACCAATGCAACGGCAGACAAAGGCAAGATCGCCAGCGTCTACCTGAACCGGATGGCCAAAGGCATGAAGCTGGGGGCCGATCCTACCGTCAAATTCGCCATGCGGAATTTCGAATTAAAGCGTATCTATACAAAATATACCCGAACGGAATCGCCCTATAATACCTATCTGTATGCCGGTCTGCCGCCCGGACCCATTTGTACGCCTACGGAACAGACCCTGACAGCCGTGCTGGAAGCGCCGAAAACGGATTATTTATTTTTTGTGGCCAAGCCGGATCTGCAAGGTTATTCTAATTTTGCGGCAACCTATAAGGAACATTTGCAATATCGCAAGCAGTACCAGGAAGCCTTGAACCTGCGGATGGGAATCAAACCGGATAGTACGGAAAGGGAGAGCGTTGCCGAGAGCCCCGCAGACAGTGCCGGCGACGACCCATTAATGGAAATGGAAAAGAAACATAAGGAGCAAACTGCTCAGGCGCCGGTTAAACGAAAAGAGACCAAACCGGTCAAACGACACGAAAAGAAACCGGTTAAACGTAAATGATAAGAGAGGGTTGAAGCGATGCTCAAACTGGAAAGAAAATTATATAACAGCGTTTTTTTCCGTTGGCTGGAAGCCAAAAGCAAAAGGATCATTTTGCCGGGGTTCCAGGGGATGCCTTTATATGAAGTGGTGCGATTCTTTTCCAGCCAGGTAAGGAAAGTAGGGTTAAATGACCGGGCCCGGTCCATCGCTTTCAGCTTCCTGACGGCGATCCCCGCGGCTACCATTTTCATTTGCACCCTGATCCCCTATCTGCCCATTTCCCACGAGATCAAACACCAGTTGTTACTGACCACCAGGGATATCACCCCCAATCAGAATACTTATGTCCTTGTCAGCGAATTCCTGGAAGACTTCCTGGATAAGCCCCGGGTAGGGCTATTATCTTTCGGGTTCCTGCTGGCCCTTTTCTATTCTTCCAATGCCATGATCGGCATCATGCATTCTTTCAACAAATCTCTGATCTACAATACCAAAAGAACATCCCTCCAAACCCGCTGGATGGCGATCAAGCTTACCGTGCTCGTCCTGTTCATGGTGATCGGGTCCTTTATCCTGCTGGTGACGCAGGCTGAATTGCTAAGATCCCTTTTGAAATGGATGCATATCAATAACCGTTCGGCCCGATGGCTCTTCAGAACGCTCCGCTGGGTGGTGACCATCCCCCTGTTCTATTTTGCTATCGCCTGCATTTACAAGTATGGCCCATCCGTCCATAAACGCTGGAAGCTCTTCTCCCCCGGTACGCTGCTGGCCACTTTTCTGACGATCCTGACGACCCTGGGGTTCTCCTATTGGGTAAATAATTTCGGAACCTATAATAAAATCTATGGTTCCATTGGCACAGTCATGATCCTCATGCTCCTGATTTACTTTAATTCATTGGTATTATTGATTGGCTATGAGCTGAATGTGAGCATTCACCACCTCAAGGTCATGGCGGGGGAGCCCCCGCCCTCTAAAGGGGAGTCCAGAACGCCGGCAGATGCAGATCCGGTTCGAAAAAAGTAGCCGGTCCGGTCATCAAAAAACCGGGCTGATTTCAAGGATTTTTTAGTAAACTTTACCAACTAAAAATCCTTGAAATATGAAGAAGAACCTCCTCACCTGCCTGCTGCTGCCCGTCCTGGGCCTGCTGTCCTTTAACGGGATCCATGATAGCAGCCTGCCGATCGGATCCGTCCTACCCAAGGCCGGCATCCGTCTCAAAGATGTTTCCGGAAAAGAAATAAGCCTGCAGGAAGCAAAGCAGGCCGGAGGGCTGCTGGTCATGTTCAGTTGCAATACCTGCCCCTACGTGATACGCAACCAGTCCCGAACCAGGGATATCTGTACTTATGCAAAGACCGTTAAGATCGGCGTAATTCTTTTGAATGCCAATGAAGGCGATCGCAATGGAAGCAATTCTTATGAAGACATGCAATCCTATGCGAAATCACAGGGCTACCAGTGGTTTTATGCCGTAGACCGCAACAGTGAGCTGGCCGATGCTTTCGGAGCCAGCCGCACGCCGGAATGCTATCTCTTCGATAAGAACGGCAAGCTGGTGTATCATGGCGCTATCGATGACAGCCCCGGCGATCCCGGCCAGGTGAAGCGCCATCATCTGCGGGAAGCCATTGATGAAATGAACGGGGGTAAAGAAGTAACGGTAAAGGAAACCCGCTCCGTGGGTTGCTCGATCGCGAGAGGGTGAAGCCTCAGTTATGCTGTAAGGGAGCTACCATTGTCTTTATAGCGAGCTCGACCTGGGGTTCGGTCAACTGCCGGTCGAAGAACTGCCGGTAATGGTCCTTATTGTTGATGAACAGAGAGCAGGGGATGCCGCCGGACCATCTTTTGTCGACCTTCGGGCAGAAATAATCGGCATCTGTCTCGTTCAGCCAGGCCAAAGAGGCCGTATAGTTATTCTTTTTTGCAAAGGCTGCGATCCGGGCCGGGTAATAATCCGGCAGGTCCAGGCTTACCAGTAACAGTTCCACCCCCCTACCCTTATATTTCTCCACGGTGCTGATAAAATAAGGGATCTCTTTATTGCAGGGCACACAAAAAGTAGCCCAGAAATTTACGATAAGGGGGTGATCGCACTGCCCGATATAGGTTTCCAGATCCGTGATCTTTACTTTTTTGACTTCCTGCGCCCGGGTAGGCAATACCAGGATGCTGATGCAGAGTATGATAAAAAGTGGTCGCATAAGAAATATTTTTATAGTGAGGAGGACTGAACCGGCGCGATGGGCGGTTCGGGGTCCAGCTGGCCCCGGCTCCATTCTTTCAGCAGCTCTGCATATTGTCCTTCCGGCAGATTCCGCTGCTCATAATGGCCGGCCCTCTTCTTCTGGCGAAATGCCTCATAAAGGCTGACGGCGCAGGCTACGGAAATATTCAGCGATTTGATAATCCCCACCTGCGGAATAATGAAATTGCCATCCGATAAAGTCCGGATCTCTTCGGTGACGCCTGCGTGCTCATTGCCGAATACCAGGGCGACACGTTGGGTAAGGTCGATATCATAGAGCGACACGGCGTCACTGCTGAGGTGGGTGGTGAAGATCCTGTCGTATTTTTTCCGTAATTCGGTAAAACATTCCTCCGCATTCGTGTACTGACGGATCGTAAGCCATTGAGCGGCGCTGCTACTGCTTTTGGCCCCCCATTTCTTATGCCGGGGAATCCTGGTATTCAGGACATAGATCTCCTGCATCCCTATCGCATCGCAGGTCCGCATGACGGCCGAGATATTATGCGGGTCGAATACATTTTCCAGTACAACGGTAATGCCGGCCTGTCGTTTGTCCAGTACCTGGAGGATCCTTTCTTCTCTTTCCTGCGTCATAAATATTCAGATAAACCACAAAAATAAACAAAGATTGGGGGAATACCTGCGTGATCGCCCCCGGAGCCGGGACGGTTAGACGAAGGCGGATCGGAAGCTGCTGCTTACAAGGGGCTGTCAACGGGCTTCAGTTCTGCCAGGAGGAAAGGTTTTAAAGATTTTACAGTATAAAAATAGGCTCTCTGTTGCAAGGGCAGGCGAAAACCGTAATTTTGTCAAAAGAAACTTATCGCATGCCCTCTTTACTTTATAATCCCCGGCCGGTATCCATGGAAGATGACGATACGGCGGTGATGACCGACAGTGACGATCCCTGCAGCCTGATCGTATGGAACGATGAGGTGAACACCTTCGAATGGGTGATCCAAACGCTCATCGAAGTCTGCGATCAATCTCAGGAACAGGCGGAGCAGTGTGCCATGATCATCCACACGAAAGGCAAATATGCTGTCAAAAGAGGCAGTTATGACGAATTAAAGCCTATGTGCGATGCTATTACCGACCGGGGCATTGGCGCCACTATCGAAATCTTATCTGAATCTTAAGCGGGACGGAAAACCTGGTCTAAGGAGCGGAACGAAAACCAGGCCGGTCCAACAAAAAAATGCCTTTATACGCTTTAAACAATGATCTGATCTTTCCTCCTGTCGGGTTAGCCGAGCCGGACGGGTTGCTGGCTATTGGAGGCGACCTTTCGATAGAACGTCTGTTGCTGGCCTACCGGAACGGTATCTTTCCCTGGTATGAAGGTCGGCATATCCTATGGTGGAGCCCTGATCCCAGATTTGTGCTTTTCCCGGACGAGCTGAAAGAGAGTAAGAGCATGCGACAGCTGATCCGGAAAGAGACTTTCACCTTCACCACCAATACGGCATTCCGGGAAGTGATCGCTAATTGCAAGGTTATCTCGCGCAGGGGACAAGAAGGCACCTGGATCACGGACGAGGTACAGGAGGCCTACGGTAAATTACATGAGGCGGGTTATGCGCATAGCGCCGAAGCCTGGCTGGACGGGGAGCTGGTGGGGGGACTGTATGGCATCCGGTTGGGAAAGGCTTTTTTTGGGGAGAGCATGTTCAGTAAGGCGAGCAATGCCAGCAAATATGCCTTTATCCGGTATGTTCAGCAGCTCCGGTCGGAGGGCGTGGAGCTGATCGATTGCCAGGTCTATACGGAGCACCTGGAAAGTCTTGGGGCGCGTATGATCGGCCGGAAGGAATTCATCGCGCTGATCGGCCCGCTAATCGATGCGGCGCCCTCTACTCACTCACCAACCGATAGTTCTCCGTAACTACATAATGTTTTAGGGTGGTGATCTTCAGGGACTGTCCCTTCGCCGTCACGTATACCATTTTCATTTCGCGGAATTTATGGTCGTTATCCAGTAAGCCAAGGATGCAGGAATACTTGTCTTTTCCTTTTTCGATGGCGGGCTGGGGGACCGTGCCCAGATCGGGTAATTTAATAGTGTCTTCCCCGGTAAGCCCTTCAAATTCCAAGGCTACCCGGTAGCGCAGGGTCTTGGGCGTTTCGTATAGACGGACAGAAAACCAGGATTCATTCAGTTTGTCATCCGTTCGTACCCGGTATTCGGCGACCGGCTCTTTTTTGACAAGGGCCCTGTCTTCCGGGTTTCGTTTGAACATTGGCAGGGGCGGCAATTTGCCGGCGCCGGAGTCTGTGCCGGATGAGGCCGGACCAGCGGCGGAGGAATGACAGCCTGAAAGATAAGAGACAAAGATGAATGAGATAAAAACAAGGGCCGATGGACGCATAGAAATTTGAATGAGTTGTCGAAACGTAAAGGTATAAATATAGGGTGGCTGATATGTTATCAGCCGGTTATTTGTGTTTTTTTTGACGGCCAGCGTTCCACATGCTGGTATACCAATCCCCGGATATAGTCATTTTCAGGATAGCGGGTAAGGTATTCTTTTAATGCTGACGTATCGGGAATGGAGGAATCCGTAGGAACGTAGCCCATTCCATAGAAGCGGCCTTGTTCTACCAGGATGCAGCTTCGCTCTTCCGGGTGCCGGCCATCGTCCAATACGGTAAAGCTGGGAAGGCTCCTGACCAGGGAATCGATCGCCTCCTCTACCCTTTTGTTATATTCCTCCGGGGGCTCGTTGTGTTCGCAGGCGCCCTGGCAGAATTGCTCTTTGATGCCTTCGCAGAGGCCTTCGCCCCGCTGGACAAAACAGAGTTTGGGACATAGGCGCCATTGCCGCATCAGTCGCCACAAAAGGGTTTGCCCTTCTACCAGGAGGGAGAAGGTGTAGAGGGGGGACAGCTGCCGTCGCTTTTTTTCCAGGGCCAGTCGCAGGTAACCGCTGCGGTCTTCGAATACATAGAGGCCATAGGTCTGTTCAAAGCGTTTGAGGCTGCGATTATAGGCGGGCCAGAGGCGCCGGATCTCGATACATTCCAGCAGGAAGGCCATCAGTTCGGTGCCGGTGACCTCATGGGAGATACTGTGGATCTGGCGGAGGAATTCCTGTTTCTGCCGGCCGGGCTTGTTATTGGAAAAATGACTGCCGACCCTTTTGCGGAGGTTCTTTGCTTTGCCTACATAGATCACTTTCCCCTTACCGTCATGAAAGTAGTAGACGCCGGGCAGTTGCGGTAACGCCTGCACCTGTTCGGCAGGCAAATGGACAGGCAGGTATTGTTCTTTGCTGTTGCCCTTCAGCATGGCATTGATATGCTGCTGACCGCCGGCCTGTAAGATGCGTTCGAACAGGAGCACCGTTGCGTCTGCATCTCCTCCGGCCCGGTGCCGGTTGGGAATGGGGATGCCCAGGTGGTCGCAGATCTTTCCCAGGCCATAGCTGGGCGCCCCGGGAAATACTTTCCGGCTCAGACGGATGGTGCATAGTTTTTTACAATCCAGGTCCAGGCCGCAGGCTTTCAGCTGATGATTGAGAAAAGAGTAATCGAAGTTGACATTATGAGCGACGAAGATGTTGCCTTGCAGCCATTCATAGAGGATGGGGGCGATCTCTTCAAAGGAAGGGGCGCCAGCAACCATTTCGTCGGTGATGCCGGTGAGGGCCTGCACGTAACGGGGGATGGTTATGACGGGATCGATCAGGCTTTCATAACGCTTAACCTCCCGATTTCCATCGTGTAACACAATAGCAACTTCTGTTATGGCGTTATTGGCTGCATAACCACCGGTAGTTTCTATGTCGACTATCGCGTACATTTTTCGAAGGCCCTTGTTATAGCTGTGAAGTTATAAAGGTAAAAAGAAAGATGCATCCGCCGAAGCTCCTGGCTGGTTAAAACAATCCACTCCCTACTCTGCGAAAACAGGTCCCATGGCTATGGGCTCAAAAGGTCCATTGACTGAACTACATTATTAACTCAAAATCCAATTCTGCATGGAAAAAATGCACTCTTTTCAGGCGAAAGAAAGTACTGTCCTGATCTTTATTACGGCCTTTCTGTACTTCGCCGCCATCTTGTCTTTTGCGTATTTGTTCACCATGTCCTAAAACGGGATGAACGACCGCAGAACCCCTAACTCCAGCCCTGTTCATACTGGAGTTTTTTTGTGCCAGAGCCAGGTTTTGCCCCTGCTCGCCCTGGTGACTGTAGTTTGGCTGCGGGAACGAGGATAAGGGGAACAAATTGTGCCCTGGCCTCAAAAAAGATCAAAAAAATTTTACTTTTTGGAAAATGGATGTATCTTTGAGCCGGATAACGACCCCTCAGAACTTGCCCGTAGCATGAGCTGGATTTATCAGACTGGCTTACTTCCATGCCAAATCGTTAGAGAAACCGCCCGTTTAGTTGATTTCCGATTCCCTTTGAATTTCTACATTATTTAATCAACTGGTTTCACCCTAAAAAAATTTCTTTTTATGAAAAAGATGATTCATTCTTTCCACCTCGGAGACACTGCAAAAACTATTCTTTTAGCGCTCGGTTTTATCGGACTGGTTATGTTCTTGTCTTACCTGTATTGGTTTGCATAGGACAGGATCAGCCTGTTATCGAATATATTCTTCTGAATTACAGGAAATTCCCCTAACGGGGAATTTTTTTTTGTGCCGGCCCTCTAATGGGAGGAAGCCGGAGGGGCTAAATTTCGTACATTTGCCACCCATTTAGCGAATCGAACTAATCTGAATGACATGGAATTAAGTAAGAATTATATCCCCTCCGCGACAGAAGACAAGTGGTACGGGCATTGGCTGAATAAGCGTTATTTCAACAGCCGTCCGGACGGGCGTCCTGCCTTTACGGTGGTGATCCCTCCCCCCAATGTGACGGGGGTCTTACATATGGGCCATACGCTGAATGAGACCGTACAGGATATCCTGGTGCGCAAGGCCCGGATGAGCGGATTCAACGCCTGCTGGGTGCCCGGCAGCGACCATGCCTCCATTGCCACGGAAGCAAAAGTGGTGGGTATGCTAAAGGAAAGAGGGATCGATAAGAATACCTTGTCCCGTCCTGCCTTCATGGAATATGCTTACGAATGGAAAGACAAATACGGGGGCATCATCTATCACCAGATCAAAAAGCTGGGCTGCAGCGTAGACTGGGACCGGGTATCCTTTACCATGGACACGGATTACTACGCTTCCGTTATCAACATCTTCATCGACCTCTATAATAAAGGGCTGATTTACCGGGGCGCCCGTATGATCAACTGGGACCCCCAGGCCAAAACGGCGCTCAGCGACGAAGAAGTAGAATACCGGGAGGAGACCGGCAAACTCTATTATGTAAAATATAAGATCGCGGATACGGACGAACATATCCTGGTCGCCACGCAGCGGCCGGAGACCATCATGGGAGACACGGCGATCTGCGTGAACCCTACGGATGAACGTTACCAGGGGCTGGCGGGGAAATTCGCTATCGTGCCCCTTGTCAACCGCAAAGTGCCTATCATTTTCGACACTTATGTCGACCCGGCTTTTGGAACGGGGGCGCTGAAAGTGACGCCGGCCCATGATATCAATGACTATAATTTAGGGCTGAAGCATGGCCTTCCCATCATTGATACCTTAAACGAAGACGGCACGCTGAGCGCCGCCGCGGAAATCCTCGTCGGTATGGACCGGTTTGCCGCCCGGAAAAAGGTGGTGGAGCTGCTGAAGGCGGAAGGGCTCCTTTCGAAAGAGGAAGAGCATCCAACCCGTATCGGCTTCTCCCAGCGTACCAGCGCCGTCGTCGAACCGAGGATCTCCACCCAGTGGTTCGTCAAAATGAAGGAGATGGCGGAGCCTGCGTTGCGGGCCGTCACGGAAGGGCATATTACGATCCATCCCGGGGACAAATTCCTCGCCACCTATAAATACTGGCTGGAAAATGTAAAGGACTGGTGTATTTCCCGCCAGCTCTGGTGGGGACAGCAGATACCGGCCTGGTACGCTCCCGATGGAAGTTTCCGCGTGGCGGAGACCCGGGAGGGGGCCTGGAAGCTGTTCACCGCCGGTCCGGCAGCCGGGACCGCGGCAGTATCCGACGGACGCCCATTTACCATCGACGACCTAAAGCAGGATGATGATGTGCTGGACACCTGGTTCAGTTCCTGGTTATGGCCCATCGAAGTTTTTAAGGGAGTCACCCATCCCGGTAATCCCGATATCGGCTACTACTACCCTACTGCCGTGCTGGTCACGGGGCAGGACATCATATTCTTCTGGGTAGCGCGGATGATCATGGCCGGTCTGTATTATTTTCCGGACAACCTGCCAATCGAAAAGAGGATCCCTTTCAGGGATGTCTATTTCACGGGCATGGTCCGGGACAAGCAGGGAAGGAAGATGAGCAAGAGCTTGGGCAATTCTCCCGATCTGCTGGAGCTGATCGATAAATACGGGGCCGATGCCGTACGTTTCGGCATTATGATCTCCTCCCCTGCCGGCAACGATCTGCTCTTCGACGAAGGGGCGCTGGAGCAGGGACGTAACTTCAATAACAAACTTTGGAATGCGCTGAAGCTGGTGAAGATGTGGGAAGACAGGGTGCAACCGGAGGACGGTACCCCTTCGGGCGGTCCTGAAGGCGTATCCGGCAATTTTGCCGTACAGTGGTTTGAGAGCCGCCTGGCAGACGTACGAATAGAATTAGAAAAACTGTTTGCCGATTTCCGGCTGAGCGAAGCGCTGAAGACCCTGTATTCCCTCATCTGGGATGACTTCTGCAGCTGGTACCTGGAGTGGGTCAAACCCGGTTTTGAACAGGGGATCGATGCGGGCGTATATGCAAAGACGGTTCAGTTCTATGAAGAGCTGATGCAGCTGCTGCATCCTTTTATGCCTTTTGTTACCGAAGAGATCTATCATTTACTAAAAGAAAGAAAGGAAGGAGATGATCTTTGCATCAGGCAGTTTACAGCTCCCGGGAGTTTTGACGTTCCAGTGCTGGAACAAGGCAAACTATTGAAAGACGCCATCACTGCACTGCGGGATGCCCGGAATAAGGCACAGATCAAGCCAAAAGAATTAATTAAACTTCATATCCAATCCAACTCTAAAGAGACCTATCAAATTATCGGTCACCTCTTAAGCCGGCAGGTAAACGCACCCGAGATTATGTTTACCAACGATTCCAGGGAAGGAGCCCTTACCGTCGTCTTAGGGAAAGATAAATTTTATATCAGCACGGAAGAGCGGGTCATGGATCTGAGCAGCCAAAAAGAGAACATACAGAAGGAATTGGCCTATTTAAAAGGGTTCCTTGATTCGGTGAATAAGAAGTTGGGCAACGAACGCTTTGTACACAATGCGAAGCCCGAAGTGATCGACCTGGAAAGAAAAAAGCAATCCGATACAGAAGCTAAGATCAGGATGATCGAAGAGACGCTGTCAGGGCTTTAAACAAGCTGTCTGGGCTTAACAAATTAACCTTCGGCGTAAACGAATCATAAACTTTTCGACACAATTTGTTTATTTGTCCAAAAGTTTATACTTTTGTCTTGCACTCAAGCTATTTTCCTATTCAATGTCGGCTAACCCCACCATAAAAGATGATTTATTCCAGGAGCAGGTCATACGGGCGGCTCAACAGCTATTCCAGCAGCATGGCATGTACAAAGTGACCATGGATGACGTGGCCAAAGCCGTCGGTAAGGGAAGGAGTTCGCTTTACTATTACTATAAGAGCAAGGAGGAAATTTTAGACGCTGTAATTGATACTGAAATCAGCGAAATTATCACCGGAATCACACAGGCTGTAGACAAGGAAACTACTGTAGAGGGGAAAATCCGCGCCTTTTGCGCGACTAAGCTCAAAGCCCTGCAAAAGCGAAAAGCGCTGTATAGTACCGTGGATATTGATGCAGATGAAATGGTATACCGTGCCAAAGCTGCCCTTACCATCCGCCAGCGTTACCGGAAACAGGAAGGTGCTTTACTCAGCCAAATCCTCGTATTTGGTGTTAATAAAGGGGAATTACGTCCCCTGGATCAAAAAGACCAGGATGTTCTGTTTTTTGTACTGTTTAGCGGCTTAAAGGGATTAATTAAAGAAATGGAATTTGAAAAGGAAGAAGACCTGGAATCGGCCATTAATACATTGAGCCACCTGATCGTACACGGGTTAAAGAAATAAAAAAATTTCACTCTTATTCGACATTTAGACCAAAATCGTCTATTTGTCTATTATTCATGCAAATCAGCTGAAACTTCATGAAAGCCAATCAAAAAATAAGCACCTTCAAAGCGTTCCGAAATCGTAACTATACCTTATTTTTTAGCGGGCAGTCGCTTTCTCTTATTGGCACCTGGATGCAACGTACCGGCGTGAGTTGGGTTATTTATACCCTGACCCATTCGACTTTTATGTTGGGGCTTACCATATTTGCCTCACAGTTCCCCTCCTTTCTTCTTTCCTTAATCGGAGGGGTCGTTTCAGACAGGTACAATCGTTATAAAATACTGTTGATTACCCAAATAACCGCCATGATACAGGCTGTATTACTGGCTCTGTTAACGCTTACCCATCACTATGTCGTTTGGGAAATACTTACCCTCAGCGTTATATTGGGTGTGATCAATGCCTTTGACGTACCTGCAAGGCAACCGCTGGTACATGAATTGGTGACTGACAAAGCGGACCTGCCCAACGCGGTGGCGCTCAACTCCTCCATGAATAACCTGGCCAGGCTGGTTGGCCCTGCCCTATCAGGTCTGGTGCTGGTAAGATTCGGAGCGGGGATATGTTTTCTTTTAAATGCCCTGAGCTTTGTAGCCGTGATCGTTTCTCTTTTATTAATGAAGCTGCCGCCTTATAAACCGGCACCCGTAAAAAAGAAAGTCACTTCAGAGCTTGCCGAAGGTTTTGCGTATTTGAAACGTACGCCTGCCATAGGCATGGTAATACTTTTGCTTACTTTGGTAAGCCTCCTCGTGCTCCCATACGATACGCTTCTGCCCGTATTCGCCAAGGTGATTTTCAAAGGCGATGCCGAAACCTTTGGATACATCAATAGCTTTATAGGTTTAGGAGCATTAGGCAGCACTTTCTTTTTGGCTTCCTTAAAGCCCGGAGCCGATCTTAAAAGGACGCTATTGGTCAATACGATCATTTTCGGGGTCAGCCTGATGCTTTTCTCTCATATTGGTTATTTCCCGCCCGCGATGTTATTTGCCGCTTTAGGTGGATTTGGGATGATGTCTCAATCCACTATCTGTGTTACCATTCTGCAAGTTGAGGCAGACGCCAATATGAGAGGCCGGGTGATAAGCATTGCGGCCATGGCCATATTTGGAATGTTGCCATTAGGCAGTCTGCTCATTGGCGCTGTATCTCAAAAAATAGGCGCCCCGGATACTATCCTTTGTCAAGGCATCATCGCCCTGATCATAGCTGCGGTATTTTCTAAATTTCTGAGAAGCGACCAACTTAATAAAAAGGGAATGGAGCAAGTATACAACTAAAATCTCTTTACTATGCAATGGTATCACTATTTCAGCGGCTTTTGGGCCGGTATGTTTTTTGCGAACTTTGTGCCGCATTTTGTCCATGGCATTTCAGGCAATGGCTTTCCCACCCCCTTTGCAAAACCTCCGGGCAAAGGCTTGTCGTCGCCCATGGTAAATGTATTATGGGCCCTGTTCAATTTAGTGGTGGGCTATTTGCTTTTCGTCGCCGGTAAAGTTTCTTCCCGGGATCATCTCTCGCTGATACTATTTTTTGCAGGCCTTGCCTGCATAAGTATTCTACTGGCCAAAAGATTTGCCAATAAGGAGAAGCCGTGAACCGATGCCGTCTTTGGCATGTTGCCGTCAAAAATAATCATTAACAAAAAACAAACTCCAAATGGAACAAAACACACGGAACACCGCCCTTCTTGTAATGGATATGCAGGCTGGAACACTTGGCATGCTTCCAGGCGCCGCAGCGCTTATCGACATTGTCGCCAAAGCAATAGCCAATGCCCGTGCTAAGAAAATACCTGTTATTTATGTAACAGTGGGCTTTAGACAGGGAACGCCGGAAGTAAGTATGAATAATAAAAGCTTTTCCACCTTTAAGGAAAGACTTGCCAATGTAAATATGGATGAGTTTACTAAAGTTCATCCGGATCTGGCGCCGCTGGCAGACGAAGTAACCGTTATGAAACGTCGTGTCAGTGCATTTACGGGCAGCGACCTCGAAGTGATTTTAAGAGCGTTCGGTATTCAGCACATGGTACTCACCGGCATTGCTACCAGTGGGGTGGTGTTATCAACCGTACGGGAAGCTGCTGATAAAGACTACCGTCTTACTGTATTAGCTGATGGCTGCGCCGATGGAGATGAAGAAGTACATCGCGTGCTGACTACTAAAGTTTTCCTCCGTCAGGCAGATGTATTGACGGTAGAAGAATGGAGCAATTTGTAAAAACCATTTACGGGATGCTATTTCCCCAGCAAAGCTATTTTCCCAGCAAATTTAACGGCAGGATAAACTCCCATTGGTTGGGGGCGCGCCCTTCGAAGTCCCGGTCGATGAGGCGGCTATACCGGATGCCGAAGCTGATGGGCAGCTGATTCCACCATTTCGTATCGAAAAAGATCTCCGTTCCGTAAGACCGGAAGGTGCCGTTGTACTTACTCCCATTGGTATAAAAGTCATTGGCATTCGTATAGTCGTAGTAGCAATTGGCCCGGATGCGCTGGAAATAGACAATATTCCCTATGCCCCAGTCGGGATAGAGCAAGGGGAAGTTATAGTTGGCGGAGAGTCGCCATAACTGATAAAAATTCTCTGCCGTATAGCCGCGGGAGAAGGGAAAGCTGTTGGAAAAGCGGGCATTGTGCAGGCTATCCCGTTGCTGGAAGGCAGCGCCCAATACCAGGCTATGGGTATAGGCCAGACCCGGCAGGTAAATACTACCCGATGCCAGGAACTGGTTGGCATCCAGGGACGTCACCGCCCGGGAATAGCGCAGGCTGAGCACCTGGGCGAAGCGGGGATAGATCTGCATAGGCGCCTGCTGTACCTGGTGGGTGAAGCTGACATAGGGATCGATATAGGCAAATGCCTTGCTATTGAAAGAGTCCTTGTAAATGCCCTGGTAATACCGCTGGTTATAGACCAGGTCGGATCCGAATTGCAGGCCCGTATAGGACAAGCCCCGTGTAAAATGCAGGGGGACGCTGAATCCCACCCGGCCTTCCATTTCATTCCAGAAAACTTTCTGATTGCCATACAGGGAATTCCTGTCGAACGTGTAGTCCCATCCCGCATCGATCCAGGGGAATAGCGCCCCGTAGGTAGCGTCTACTCCTACCTGTTTGTATTGTTCGTTGCGGTTGTACGTTACATATAGCTCTGATGACAGGGTATTGAGGATGTTGTCACTTTGCAGGGAGAAGGTATAATCCGGGTCGTTGATATAGGGTCTCCAGCTATGAAAATTAAGCAGGTGAAAAGAGAGCGGGTAATCTTTCACGGGATAAGCTCCGGCGCCGATCCTGTCCAGCAAACGGGCGGGTCCCCTGTCCAGGGAATCGATGCCCTGGGTGGGTAAGGGGCGGCTCCACTGGTCCGGATCCAGTGATTGCAACCGGCCTGCCGACCGGCTACCCGTATCCAGCCGATAGCCTACGGCGGTGAAGGTAGTCCAGGCATATTGGTCATTGCCGGCCTGGAAGCCGTATTGGCCGGTGGCCGGATCGCCCTGCGGCAGGAGCAGTCGGAAGAGATGGCCGCCGGCGAGCCCGAAGACCCGGTCCTCGCCGTTGCGGGAGGCCGTGAACCAGATGGTGTCACCTTTCAGGGAAGGGTATGCGATCGTCTGATAGCTGAAGGGAAGGAGGTAGGAGACGGCCCCGTCGCCTGTATTCACCAGGGCCAGGGACATCTGTCCTTTCGTGTTGCGGACAGCGGAGACGATATGGTCGCCGCTATAAAATTTGGGATAGGTATAGAAGAGCGAGTCCTTGTTGGGGATTACTTTTTCCAGTTGCCCGGTCTGGCTATTCAACAGGTGCAGGTCGCAGGCTCCGTCAGTGGATTCCTGTACGGCTACGATATGCAGGCCGTCCGCTGAGATATCGGGGGAAAAATACCGGGACCGGCTGGTGATCCTGCGATCCTTACCGGTGGACGGGTCCAGCACCCGGATGACGCTGTAGTCACGCCAGCTCCAACGGGGGTCAGTCTCATAGGCGGCATAAACGATCCGGCCGCTGCCCTCATTGCTGCGATGCCCGTTGCTGCCTCCGCCTCCATAGGAGAAATAGTTGTCCAGGGAGATAGCGCGGGGCCGCAGTCGCTTATCGCGTCCCTGTTGCCCGTCACGGATGATAAAAGCAGGGGTGCGGCGGTAGCTGCTCTGTAGGTATACGATCTTACCGGGCCCGATGAATTGGGGAAATTGCTGGTCGGAAACAAAATGCCGGTGAGCGCGGGCATATTCGTCTGCCGCGGTGATGTCCGGCGAGGCTGCGGCGTTCTGAGCGGCCGTGGATTGAGCCCGGAAATAATCCAGGGCGTCCTGGCGGAAGCGATTAAAAGAGACGCCGGCATATCGCTGGATCGCTGTCTGCAGTGGGTAGAAAAATCCCCGGAAAGCAGCGGCGTCGAGGGTCACCTGCTTCCAGAAATCATCTCCATAGCGCTGCCGGCCATAGGCCACCAGCATATATCCCATGGGATACCAATCCGGCACGTAGTCGCGGAGGGAGCCATTGCGGAGTTTCATCCAGGAGTAGTCCTTCCCCCCTGCCCAGAGTGAGTGATAGCCATTGAAGAAAAAGGGCAGGCGGCCCCGGCCCTGATCGCTGGTCAGGGTCTCCTGGTATACGGCATCTCCTTCCCAAAACCAGTTGGGGATGGCCAGGCTATTCGCCAGGGCCTGGCCCCCTTCCCCGAAGAGGTAGTAGAAGGCTTTGGAGAGCCCCACCCGGTAATTATTATACTGCTGTACATGCCGGTATTCATGGATGGCCAGTAATTTTTGCCAGGGCAGGCTGCCCAGATCCAGGCTGTTCTGTTCGGGGGTGAGTTGGAACTCGCTGCGGAAAGGGGCGAGTCCCACATATCCATTGGGAATAATGGTCTGGTTTTGGAATACGATATCGATCTTATGCTGGCGGCCTCCAATGGTAGGCAGGGTGGTCCGGCTGAGCTGATGAACGATGGCGGCAACCTGCTGCGCCTGTATCTGCATGCCGGAAGGGAAGATCACCCGGGCCGTATCGGTATTGATCTGTCGCCAGTGGAGGGAAGGAGGACTGCCGCCGAATTGCTGGGCAAATAAGCCTGTCGAGATAAGGACCAGGATTGCTGTGCATAAGGGCAGGCGAAGGACAATCATGAACAATCACTTTTATTGGTGGGCTGAAATTAAGCATAAGTTCGTAAGTACGACATTTTAAGATGCTGGAAGCATCGATGGAAACGCTTATTTTCGCAATCTACTATGTCCTTAAAACTGCGGTCATTAATACCTTACGGGAACTTCGACACTTTGATCGCGGCCATCGCGGGCTTCCTGCTCATCCAGCTTTGCGCCCGGCACGGGGGCATCGGGATCTCGCCGGATTCGGTCGTTTATATGAGTACGGCGGCCAGCATCCACGATCGTGGCCTGATCAATGATTTTTCCGGTCTTCCCATGATGGATTTCCCGGCCTTCTACCCTATTTTCCTCAGCGGGATCCAATTCCTTACCGGCCGGGACGCTTTGAGTTTCGGGCCAGTGCTGAATGGGCTGTTATTCGCCATGCTGATCTTTTTGTGCGGGTGGCTGATGGAAAAATTCACCGTGCGCCTGAAAGCGTATAAATGGATCCTGCTGAGTATCATTTTACTCAGTCCCTGCCTGCTGGAGGTATACTGCATGATCTGGTCGGAGACCTTGTTCCTGCTGTTATCGCTGTTATTCATCATCTGCGCCCGGCGCTATTTCCTTTCCCATACGAGGGGATCGCTGGTCCTGCTGGGCTTTGTTGCCACGCTGGCCTGTGTCACCCGGTATGCCGGCGTTAGTTTTATCCTTACCGGCGGACTGCTGATCCTCTGTGACGGGGCTCTCCGGTGGAAAAAGAAGATCGGGCATCTATTGCTGTTTGGTTTGGTCGCCTCCTCGCTCTTAGCCCTGAACATCTATCGCAACCGGCTGGTTACGGGTACGTTGACCGGCTACCGGGAAAAAGCAATCGTCACCTTCGGCGCCAACCTGCACGATTTCGGGAGCGTGCTCTGTGACTGGCTCCCTTTTTTCGATGACGATTACCGGCTTGCGTCTGTAGTGGGCGCCTGCTGCATTCTTTTTTGTATGGGGCTCTTTGTCTACCGCCTGGTGCGGCAACGGAATTTCTTTTCGTACGAGAATATTGCATTGGCCTTCTTTGTCGTGTATACGGTCTTCATTCTGGCTACGGCTACCCTATCCCGGTTCCAGCAGCTGGACAGCCGGTTATTATCCCCTTTGTTCATCCCCTGGCTCTGGGGCAGCACATCCTGGATCTCCAACCTAATCCAGGGTCCTTTTCGAAGCCGGCCACGCCTGCGCGGTATCCTGATCCTTGGGGCGCTGGCCGCTGCCGGTTGCTTCCAGATGGGCCAATGGGAGGTGAATGCCTACGACTGGGACGGGGTAAAATATGCCGGGATACCAGGTTATACGGAAGACTCCTGGAAGAAATCGGAAACGATGCATTATATCGGCACGCATAAGGACCTGTTCAGTCCCAGAACGCCCATCTATTCCAATGCGTTCGAAGGGATCTGGTTCTTTACGGCCCTCCGGTCGGATATGCTGCCCCATAAGGATCTTCCCTGGGATGTCCGGGAGTTCCTGAAGGAGAAAAATTTCTATGTGGTCTGGTTTACGGATGCCATCAATACCGACCTGGTCACGATCGATTTTATCAGGCAACATAAAAACCTCGTCAGTGAGCAACGGTTCAGCGACGGAACGATCTATTTTTTCACTACGGACCCTTCAGCGGCAAAACCGAATTAGATGTTGTTACTCGCCTTAGCCATCGCTCCCGGAATAGCCATCTGCCTGTTCATTTACTCCCTGAATAAATATGGGAAGGGGTCGCTGAGCGCATTGGTTATTTCCTTCCTGCTGGGGATGGCGGGTACGCTGCCTCCCCTGCTATTACAGTCACTTGCCGGGGACGTCCGGGATGAGCCTTCCCGGCATTCCGTCCTGTCGTACGCCTGGTATGCTTTTATCATCGTAGCCCTCAGCGAGGAGGGAAGTAAATTCCTGTTGCTGCGATGGTATGCCTATCCTAAAAAATCTTTTAACGAGCCTTTTGACGGCATCGTGTATGCCGTGATGATCGGTATGGGGTTTGCGACGGTGGAGAACATCGAGTATGTAAGACAGTTCGGCCTGGAGACGGGGATCTCCCGGTTCTTCCTGGCGGTGCCTGCCCATGCGTCTTTTGCCATATTGATGGGGTATAATGTGGGGTGGGCGAAATTCGAGCCGGAACGATCAAGGTGGCTGATGTGGAAGGGATTGCTGATCGCAGTGGTCTTGCATGGGAGTTTTGACTTTTTTCTTTTCCTGCAGCAGAACCGGGCGGTGACGCAGTATGTGTCCACGGGGATCTTGTCCTTCGGGGCTTTTGCCAGTTTCTATATAGCGGTCCGCATGGCCGGGCGGGCGATCCGGATGCACCGGGCATTGATGGAGGAGGAAGAAGAGGATGAATTATCCGGGGAGGAGCATAAGGATATCGATCAAAATACTAATTTTGAATAGCTGATTTATTATGAATTCAACATTATCGATACGATTTGCGGAGCTGGACGATATCAATACGATCGGGTGGCTGGCGCAGCAGACCTGGCCTGAGACCTATGGGGAGATCCTGTCCCCGGAGCAGCTGCAATATATGCTGAACCTTTTCTATAGTCCTGCCAGCCTCCGGCGCCAGATCCTGGAGGACAAGCATAATTTCCTGATGGTAGAGCTGGATGAGGAGCCTATCGGGTTTGCTTCCTGGGCGCCCCTGGCCGAACCCGGCGTTTATAAGTTACACAAGATCTATGTGCTGCCCGGAACGCAGGGTAAGGGCATGGGAAAGGCCATTCTTAATTTCATCTATGAAGATATCAAAGGCGCCAGGGCGCTGCGGCTGAATGTCAACCGCCATAATAAAGCCTGCCGGTTCTATGAGAAAATGGGGTTTTCCATTATCGGCGAAGAAGATATCGACATCGGGAATAACTACCAGATGAATGACTATGTGATGGAGAAGCAGATGGCCGGTCAGTAGTTGCTGGCTCCTGGTTTATCCCGGGATTACGATCAGTATTCCGTCAGGGGTGTCGTCGCTTCGATCTCCTCCCCCATGGCCGAACGTTTCATCGACTCCGCCGTCTCATGGCCCACATATTTTTCAATCCTCTTCTCCACCAAATAAATCAAGGGGGTCAGGATGATGGCCACGACGAACTTGTAGATATAATTCATCATGCCGACGGCCAGGATCCACTGCCAGCTATAGAGGGAGCTGAAAGCGATGAATAAAACGATATAGCTATCCACCAGCTGGGAGACCAGGGTAGAACCGGTGGCCCTTAGCCATAAGTGTTTGTGGCCCGTCTTCTTTTTGATCTGGTGAAATACCGTCACGTCCACCACCTGGCTTACCAGGAAGGCAACGATGCTGCCGACGATGATTCGCATATTCTGTCCGAACACGGCGCTGAAAGAGTCCTGGATATTGGGCACCCCCTGTTTGCTGCTGCCGGCGATCCATACGTCGGCGGGCGGGATGCCAATGGCCAGGTAATACATCAGAAAAGCGTAGGAGATCAGGATGACGGCCGTAATGGAAATCCTTCTTACGGCCTTTGGCCCATAATATTCATTCACGATATCTGTGATGACAAATTCCAGAGGCCATAGCAGCACTCCGCAGGTCAGCACGAAAGACAAGCCGCTTTGCCCGAACAGCGTAAAATTGGCAGGGGGCACTCCCAGGAGCTTTTCCAGGGAGAATAATTTGGTGCCGATGGCTTCCGCGATAAGGGCATTGCAGCAGAAAAAGGCCATGAAGCCCAGGAAGAGTTTGGTCGGCTTGTCTTTAAGAATATTTTGGATCATTTGCGGTTGATTATTAAGAGTAGTAATTGGAGGGTAAAGAAAGCAAAATTAACGATCAGCAGCCAGGCGGGAACGGAGCTGGCCCGCAGTCTTCCGGCGATGAACAGCGCTATTACCCAAACGTTGACGACGGTATTGACAAGGATCGCCAGCAGGTAGCCCATGATAATGATCATCGATACCAGCCCGCCTTCCGGGGGATCGGGCAGCCACTGAACGAAGGAAGCCAGGAGGAAGCAGATATTACAAATAAATGCTACACGGGAGAGAAGTCGCAATAACCTCATATTTGTTCAAAAATCTGTATTTATGGGCAAAATACCATTATTTTGCCGGGAATAATTACTTCGATATTTATGAATTCTTCCTTATTGAAAAAAGCGCTGCCCCATATCGTCGCCATTCTTGTTTTCCTGGTGGTTTCCATCGTGTATTGCAAGCCTGTGCTGCAGGGCAAGGCGCTGGCCCAATCAGACGTCATTCAATATAAGGGCATGGCCCGGCAATCCGACGAGTATAAGGAGAAATACGGTCATTATCCTTTATGGACCGAGGGTGCGTTCAGCGGTATGCCGGGCTATACGATCCGGATGCAGCCCAAGCCCGATATCAATATCGGCTATCTGCATTATATATTCACGTTGGGCTTGCCGAAACCGATCAATTTTTTCTTCCTGGCCTGTGTCTGTTTTTATTTCCTGGCCCTGGTGCTGGGGATCAATCCCTGGATCGGCATCCTGTCGGCCCTGGCCTATAGTTATTGCAGCTATGACCCTGAGCTCGTCGCCACCGGTCACGACACGAAGATCATCGCCATCGGGTATGCCCCGGCGGTGATCGCCAGCCTTTTGATGGTCTATCAGCGGAAGTACCTGTGGGGCGGCATTCTGCTGGCTATCTTTTTTTCACAGCAGCTGATCATTACCCAGCATATACAGATCGTATTTTATACGATCCTCAGCATGGGCCTGCTCACGATCGCTTATCTCGTGTATAGCTGGCAGCAAAAGAAGCTGAAAGAGACCTTCACCGGCATCCTGGTGGCTGTCGCAGCCGGACTGGTAGCGCTTGGCGCCAGCGCCCTTTCCACCATACCTTTGAACGAGTATGCCAAAGAGACTATGCGGGGGGGAAGAACGGAGCTGACCCACAGTACGAATAAGAATGAAAGTAACGACGGGCTGAGTAAGGACTATGCTTTTCGTTGGAGTTATGGTATTGCGGAGACCTTCACCCTGGCCGTACCGAACAGCGTTGGCGGCGGCAGTGGCGGCAAGGAGATCGGGGAAAATTCCAAATTCGCCGGCAAGGCGATGGAGGCCTTCTCCATGCCGGAAGAGAATGCGTTGCAACTGGCTAATGGCTCTGCCTACTGGGGGGATCAGCCTTTTACCACGGGACCGGTGTATGCGGGCGCGATCGTCTGTTTTCTTTTCCTTTTAGGGATCGTCTATGTCAAAGGCTGGAAAAAATGGTGGCTGGTCAGCGCCACCATCCTGAGTATTCTATTGGCCTGGGGCAGGCATTTCTCCGGCCTCAACTATTTCCTGTTCGACCACTTCCCTCTCTACAATAAATTCCAGGCGCCGGCCATGGCGCTGGTGATCGCACAGCTGGCCATGCCCTTATTGGGAGCCTTGGGATTGAATGAACTACTGGCCAGCCAGGAATCGAAGGAAGCCAGCTGGAAAAAGTTCAGGAATGTGCTTTTTCTGACAGGCGGCTTACTGGTCGTATTGGCGGGCCTTTATTTCACGGCCAGCTATCATGGGGAAGCGGATAATCTGCTGAAAGAAAAGATCGTGAATGGCAAGCTGCAGCAACTGGCGCAGGGTAAGCAACCCGATGCCGCTATGCAGCAACAGGCGATGGGCGTCTGGAACGAACTGGTAAAGGCTCTGCAGGCGGACCGTCAAACTTTATTCGGCGCCGATCTGCTGCGGACCTTCCTGCTGATCGCGGTGGCTGGCGCCCTCGTAGGATTATACCTGAAGAATAAATTAAACCAGACGGTATTGCTCGCAGGGCTGATCGTGCTGAGCGCCTATGATCTTTTAGCGGTGGGAACACGTTACCTGAACGATGATATTTACGTGGAGCCTTCGGACCTGGAGGCTACTATGGCTCCGTCCCCTGCCGATCAGCGCATCCAGAGCGACCCGGACAAGAACTTCCGCGTATTCGATGAGACCCGCAGTCCGTTCCAGGATGGGCGGACAAGTTACTATCATAATTCCGTAGGAGGCTATTCGCCAGCCAAGCTGGGACTCTACCAGGATCTGATCGACAGCCAGCTGATCAAGGGAAATATGATGGTGTACAATATGCTGAACACCAAATATTTTATCCAGGGCGATCCAACCAACGGTCAGCCGCAGGCCAGGCTCAACCCGGCTGCTTTCGGTCCCTGCTGGCTGGTGAAGTCCATCCATTATGTGAAGGATGGGAAGGAAGAGATGAAGGCATTGGATAGCATCAATGTGCGGGATACCGTCATCATCCAGCAAAAATATGAAAGCGAGATCAAATCCGCTCCGGTACCGGATACGACGGCCTCTATCAGGCTGGTGGAGAACCTGAACGATAAGATCACCTATAAATATTCCGCCCGGACCAATCAGTTCGCCGTGTTCAGTGAAGTGTATTACAGTAAGGGATGGAATGCCTATGTGGATGGGAATAAGGCTCCTTATTTCCGGGTGGACTATATCCTGAGAGGGATGCCTTTACCAGCCGGGGATCATAGCGTCGAATTCCGTTTCGAGCCGCATTCTTATGAGTTGGGCAATAGTCTCACGCTCTGGACCAGCCTGCTGATGTACCTGGGATTAATTGCCGCAATAGGGCTGGAGTGGAATAAAAGGAATAAGGCCGTCGTTACCAAATCATAAAACCAGTCACTTCTTGAAGCCTCTCAGTATCGTTATCATCACGTATAACCGGCCGGAGGATGCCCTCCTGTTGGCGGAAAATATCAGCCGCCTGCAGGGACTGAAGGATCTGTTGGAGGAGGTGATCCTGGTGAACAATCATAGCTCCGTTTCTTACCAGGCGCTGGAATCCTTTATAGAGGATCATCCGGAAGTGCCTTTCCGGTATTTTACCGTACCGGAGAACCTGGGGGTCTCCCGGGGACGAAACTATGCCATCCGGCAAAGTAAGGCGCCGATCCTTATATTCCTGGATGATGACGCCTTCTTTCATACCCCTGATGCGTTGGCTGCTATTGTCACGCTGTTCCGTGAAGAAGAGGCCGCGGGAAGAAAGGCCGGTTTGGCCGCTTTCAAGGTCTATTACTATGATACGATGGAGTTGCAGAAGAATGCTTTTCCCAGCAAACGATTCCAGGAAAGAAAGGACTGGCCGCAATTCGACGCGGCTTATTTTTCGGGCTGCGCCCATGCGATCCGGCGGTCTGTCTTCGAGGAGGTGGGTTATTATCCGGAGAACTTCTTCTATGGCATGGAAGAGTATGATCTGAGTTACCGCGCGCTGGATGCAGGATGGAGTATCCGCTATGATGACCGGGTGATGGTATTGCATAAGGAATCGCCGGGGGGAAGGCTGACGCCCAGGGAGAAACTGCGGGGGATGTGGGTGAACAAGAGCAAGGTGGCGTGGAAGTATCTACCGAAAGTCTATTTTTTTACTACGGCCCTCTTATGGAGCGGGCAGTACCTGAAGAAGAGCGGGTGGGATATCCGGGGATTTTGGAAGGGCTGGCGGGCAATCGTAAGCATTCCGGCCACAGAGAAAAGAAGGCCGTTGAATATGGGCGCCCTCTCCTATCTGAAGAAAGTGAAGGCCCGGCTGGCGTATTAAACAAGGCAGACCAGGAGCCCCAAGGCGCAAAAAAAAAGCCCCTGCTAGGCAAGGGCTCTTGTATAAAACGTTTACGGTATTACCATTTGTCGACTTCTTCGCCGGTAGCAGCCGTGGGTGTAGTGGGAGTTGGTGTGGGGGTATGTCTTACTTCCTCGATGATGTCATCGGCAACGCTGGAGCTGGAATCCTGTATTCCGCCTTCATTCTCCGCTACGGTGTCGTGGTTGTAGGCGTCGAAATCGAAATCCGGCATCAGTTCCGTCTTTACGTAATCGACTGCTTCCGTGAGCGCCTTGAGGAATTTGTTGAAATCTTCCTTGTATAGGAAGATCTTGTGCCTGTCGTACCCGTCTTCATTGAATTTCTTACGGCTTTCTGTGATAGTAAGATAATAATCGTTACTACGCGTTGCCCTCACATCAAAGAAATACGTCCTGCGTTTGCCGGCTCTGATGCGCTTACTGTAAACGCTTTCCATCCTTTTTTCGTTGTTTTCGTACGCCACTATTATTTTTTTTTACAGTTGAAAGTTACAATTTAAACTAGGCACAAATATAGTATTGTTTTCGAATTAGCAAAATTTGCTAAAGAATTTGTAGCACCTAATTAGAACTAATTCCGGCGAAGTCATAATCCACTGTCCAATATTGGGAGTTTAGGGTGGAGCGGGAGTCCGGAAGATGAACTTCCCGGCTCTCGGGTCTAATGATGGCCCCTTTCAAGGCAAAACGCCTTTGGCGTTTTCTTGCTGCTGCTGTTCATAGAGGTAGGTATAATAGCCATTGAGGGCCATCAACTCCTGGTGGGTGCCTGTTTCCACGATCCGGCCTTCTTCCAGTACGACGATCCTGTCGAAGTCAAAAAGGGAAAAGATGCGATGGGTGATGATGATAGCGGTCTTATGTTGCAGATATTGATATAAATTACCAAGTATTTCCTTCTCAGTCTTAGTATCTACAGCACTGAGGCAGTCATCGAAAACCACAATCTCCGGATCTTTGATCAGTCCGCGGGCTATGGAGATCCGTTGTTTCTGTCCACCGCTGAGGGTCACCCCTCTTTCCCCGATCATGGTGTCATATTTCTCCGCGAATCCGTCTATCTCTTTGTCGACGCTGGCATAACGGGCGGCCTGGCGTACTTTGTCTTCATCGGGCTGGTCGAGTCCGAACTGGATATTGCCGGAAACGGTATCGCTGAAGAGGAATACGTCCTGGGGGACATAGCTGATCTGGCGGCGGAGGTCTTGCAGGTCCATCTCCCTGAGATCGGCGCCGTCGATCAGGATCCGGCCTCCATTGGGGTCGTACATACGGAGCAATAACTGGGCGAGAGTGGTCTTTCCGCTGCCGGTCCTTCCGATGATGACTATTTTCTCGCCTTTTTTTATTTGGAGGTCGAACTGTTTGAGTGCATGGATACCTGTATTGGGATAGGTGAAATCCACTTGTTCGAAGGATATATTTCCCTGTAGCTTCCTGGTAACGGCGTCGGGAGGGGGCTGGATCCTGGATTCGGTATCCAGGAATTCGTTAAGCCGCTTCTGGGAAGCGGAGGCCCGCTGGATCATGCTGGCTACCCAGCCGATGGCGCTCACAGGGAAGGTGAGCATGGTAATATAGATGACGAATTCCGTGATGGTACCGACATCCACATTGTGCTTGCCATAGATAACGTACATCCCCCCAATCATAATGGTGAGCAGGGTGCTGAGCCCGATCATGAGGCCCATGGCAGGGAAATAGATGGATTCCACTTTGGCCAGGCCTACGGCATTTTTACGGTATTCTTCACTGTTGTGGTTGAAATAGCGGAGCATGGCCTTTTCCTGAACGAAGGATTTGATCACGCGGATACCGCTATAGGATTCCTGGGCGTTGGTGGTGAGATTGCTCAGCAGGGCCTGGATATGTTCGCTCTTTTTATGGATGATGTTATTGGCGTAGTAGATGGTGAAGGCCAGGATGGGCAAGGGGGTGAGTACATAGAGGCTTAGCAGGGCATCTTTGCGGAGCATGAAGAAGAGGCTGAAGCCGATGGTGGCCAGGAGATTCGCCAGGTACATGACGGCGGGGCCGGTGAACATTCGTACCCGGCTGACGTCTTCGGCCATGCGGCTCATCAGGTCGCCGGTGCTGTGTGTTTTATAGAAATTGGCATCCAGTTGCTGGTAGTGGGCATAGATCTCGGCTTTCTGGTCATATTCGATATGCCGGCTCATGACGATGATGGTCTGGCGCATGAGGAACATGAAAAAGCCGCCCAATATAGCCAGTAATAAGAGGGTGATGCCGCAGATGGCCACTTTATGTCCAAAGGAGGGATGGGAAGCGTCCATGCCGCGGATAAATTTTTTGACCAGGATATCGTAGTTGGCCGTGTCTTTTTTGTCCTGGCGGTCCTGGCGGCGGCCTGCGGAAGCGGTGGCGGCTGCCGCGCCGGGTTGTTGCTGATCCGGATGGGCTATGCTCTCTGCGACGGTCTTGCGGGAAAGGCTGTCCCGCAGCTCTTTTTCCACGGAATTGACGATATAGCCTGTCACCTGGGGGCTGAGGATGCGGAAATAGTTGGACAGAACGATGAAGAGGATACCTAATAAAAAGCGCCAGCGATACTTCCAAAAATATTTATTTACGGCTCTAAGATGCTTCAAAATCCACGGAATTTGAGCGAAGTTACGGAGGTTGCCGCAAAAAGTTTTGGTCGTTCCATCGGAGACCTTAATTTTGCGCCCGGAGAGATGGCAGAGCGGTCGATTGCGGCAGTCTTGAAAACTGTTGAGGTGAAAGCCTCCGGGGGTTCGAATCCCTCTCTCTCCGCCT
>WNFI01003609.1_pt1 | contig 27009 bp, 22 predicted proteins | sample 5400471 | NCBI WGS metagenome assembly WNFI01 (sample SAMN13153348, study PRJNA577476) | soil metagenome | isolation source: 100 cm saprolite on Douglas fir-dominated hillslope | place: USA:California | collected 2013-09-17
AGGTACGAGCTCCGGAAGGCCGGCTAGTACCTCGTTGATCGCAGCCGCATCAGTCCGGAACCTACCGGTTTCGCCTATAATGAGAGGAACATTTTCGGCCCCCAAGTCTTTGCGCAATTGTTCAATCATCGCGCAAAAACGCTCCGCGTAGGTGGCCGCCTTTTCTTTGGCGCTATCGGATTCGCCCTGATGCCAAAGTATTCCTTTTAGCTGGCCGCGTTTCATCGCTTCTTTCATCCGGGCGACCGCGTTGCTGTACAGCTTCTCACCTGGTTTCCACTCATCGAGCGACGAACCTCCCATCGCTGCCGGCACTAATCCGATAATCGCCTTGGGTTCAGCCTCAGCCAAAACCCGAGCAAACGTTGAACCCAAGCCCACTCCCGCAACGTCGGGTTTATCAAAATGCACCGGATCGACAGCCGGCACCCAAGTGAGCTGTTTGGTCAACATGAACACGCGTGGATGCGGCACTTTGTCTTGCGGTTCAACCGCACCGCGGCCCGCCATGTTCGACTGACCAATCAGTAAAAATAACTGCACGTCATCTTCCGCTGCATGCGCGCAGGCGAGTGTCAGGGCGAAAATGAGGGCGATTTTTTTGAGAAAGCTCATCGATCCAACATGCGTTCGGCATCCGCAGGCTCAAGCTTGGTTTCCCCGGTCCGCCCGCAGAACCTCCGTAGCCACGGGCCAAGCGGAACGCAGAGGACACCGAGGTAAAGCGAGGTCACAGAGAAATTCTCAGGAGATTGACGACCTCCTCTGCGTCTTCCTTTCCCTTCGATCCCTCTCCGTTCCCCTCACCCAAACGCCCCCTTTGAAATCAACGATGCTTCCAAAGTAACGCGGTGCTTCAAGCCCGCGTGTCTGAATCGGGCCAGACGCAGCCGCTTGTTTTGTAATCATCAGCAAATTCCTGAAGCTTCGGGTCGCCAGAGGTGTCAAAAGGCAAGATAACTCCAAACTCCGGATGAGCACGACGCTAACCGATGAAACTACGCGCGCAGTCGATTTCTTGAATGCGCTATTTGCCAACGCACCGCTTAAGGAGGTCGGATTCGAATTGTGGAATGGCACGCAGTGGCCAGATGAAGCGCCCAGAACTGCGACCATCATTTTGAAACATCCAGGCACTCTTTGGGAGATGTTTCACGCAGGCCACGAGAAAGGTATGGCCGATGCATTCTTGAATGAGCACTTCGATATTGTCGGCGATATCGAAGCGGCGCTTGAACTCGCCGATGCTCTCGAACACCGGAAAAGAGCGACCAGCCTGACATCCCTAAAAAAGTATTTATTACTGCACACGCTTCCCCACTCCAGATCTATGGCACGGCCGGCCTCCGTTAGTTCTGGATTGCAAGGACGACGCCATTCGTTGGAACGCGACAAACAAGCGGTTTCGGCTCACTACGATCTTTCCAACGATTTCTTTCGGCTTTGGCTCGACGCTCGCATGGTCTATTCATGCGCCTACTTCGCACGACCCAATATCGATCTCGATGAAGCGCAGCTGGCCAAGTTCGATCACACGCTTCGCAAACTTCGTCTGCAACCGGGGCAGCGTCTACTCGATATCGGATGTGGCTGGGGAGCACTCGCTCTCTACGCCGCTCAGAATTTTGGAGTAACGGTACACGGTGTCACCTTAAGTAAAGCCCAAGCAGAATGGGCCACGTCGCGAATTTCGCTCAGCGGTCTGTCCGATCGAGTTACTATCGAAATTCGCGACTACCGGCAGCTCAATGAATTCGAAAGTTACGATGCGATTGTGAGCGTGGGCATGCAGGAGCACGTCGGTTCGGAGCAGTTACAAAACTATTTCCGACACATCAGCCGCCTCCTGAAACCGGGCGGACTCTTTCTCAATCACGCCATCGGACAAGGTATCCGGCAGCGCAACCATCACGGACCTTCGTTTATCGATGAATACGTGTTTCCGGATTCCGAAATTCCTCCCCTTCCTCCGGTACTTCAGGCGGCGGAGTCAGCTGCGTTTGAAATCCGAGACGTCGAAAATTTGCGCGAGCACTACATGCTGACCTTACGCCAGTGGGTCAAACGTCTCGAAGCGCAGCACGATGAGGCCTTGAAGTTCGTCAATGAGACGACGTATCGCACCTGGCGTCTCTACATGGCGGGTTCAGCCCACGGATTCGCTCGCGGCCATTTGGCGATTTACCAGACTCTTCTCGCAAAGCCGGATAACCAAGGTCGCGTGGTCTTGCCGCTCACACGGAGTGATCTGTATTCGGTCTATTCCAACGGAAAGACAAGCACCAGCTAGCTTTGCGCTAGGGCGTGTTGTCGAAATAGCTCACGCAAAGGAGCTAAGAGGCCAAGGAAAGAAAAGATCGAAGGTAGGGCGGACACGCTGAGTCCGCCGTCACGCGGAAGAGGCAAACCTAGTCGTCGATCGACGCAATCTGCTTACGTGAAATATCAATTCTCTATCGCCTTAACTCCAACGGCGGGGCCAGCGGTCCCTCCCCACCTCAAACTATCCTCTCAGCGGCTTCGGAATTTATTCCGACAACACACCCTAGGGTATTTTCTAAATAAATAAAATGTTAGAGCCGCTAAGAAGGCGATGGGAGGGTGGGCCGACGCGTCCGCGCGTAGAGGCCTAAATAAGTACCGACGAAACCGCCGGCCACTTGTGTGCTTAGGATCGTTCCGTCGGCATCTGATTTAAGGACCTTCCAATGGTTGGGATCGACCGCGTAAGAGAAGGAATACTGACGCCCGTGCGCTTCGATTTTCAGTAGTATTGTTGCCTCCGCCAGTGGAACTTCTGCGGTTGCCACGATCGTGGGTTCGCCTCCGTTCGCACATTCCAGAAAAACTTCCATACGTCCACCGCGATTTTTAACGCCGAGAAAAAAATGATGTGTTTCGTTTTGGAACGCCACCATGCCGGCCGAGGCTGTCGTCGCCAATGGGCACCGAAGCGCTGTCGTCGACACAAAATCCGCGTGTTGCTGGCGACGACCAACGAACGACGGATTGTCCCGCCCGCTGAGCGTTGCAGCGCGGGAATGAAGTGTGAGTGCCCCGGGATTTTCGGTCAGGCTAAACCAGGCCTCGCGCGGTGTACGCAAAAAATTCCAGGTCATGTTCAACGTCGGTGCTTCAAATTCGTCGCGCCACGTAAAGTTGCCGGTAAGCGGCGGCGCAGGGTGCGTCGCTAGAGGCAACTTTGGCATCGCATGGACCAAAGGGACCGGCACGCCCTTGTCTAAAATTTTTGGCCATCCCTCCTGCCACGTAATGGGAAGCAGGAAGGTTTCGCGTCCCGTGTTATAGAAGTCTCCCGCGTATGGGCGGCATCCCAAAAATATGGACCACCAATCGCCGGTTTGCGTTTCGACAAAATCCACATGGCCCGTCGAGGTCACCGGTGCAGGACGGCGTGGGTCTAGATCGCGCTGAGTCAGTATGGGGTTTTGATCCCACGGGACGAAAGGTCCAGTAACGGTTCGGCTGCGAAAAACGACCTCGGAATGATCCGGACCTGTGCCGCCCTCAGCGCTGATGAGATAGTACCAGTCGCCGCGTTTGAAAAGATGAGGTCCTTCAATCCACACCGGTTTCTTCGCAAGATCCACTCCGCCATTAACGAGAATTGTGCGGGGACCCATCGTACATTGACGCTTTAGGTCGAACGCTTGAATCCAAATTGCGCGATGACCTTCGTAGAGCGGATGGTTATCCGGTGGCGGGCCGTTGTTGATGATATAAGCCCGGTTGTTCTCGTCGAAAAAGAAAGACGGATCGATGCCGTCGACCTCCGGGAGCCAGGTCGGCTCAGACCATGGCCCTGCTGGATTCTTCGCCGTAACAAAAAAATTTCCGCCCGCATCGACCATCGTTGTGATCATGTAGAAGAGTCCGTCGTGGAAGCGTAGCACCGGCGCGAAAATTCCGCGGGAAACACCCATACCATCGAGTTTCAGTTGCGAAGGCCGGTCGAGCACATGACCGAGCTGCGTCCAATGAACAAGATCACTGCTCTTAAAAATCGGTACGCCGGGAAAGTATGCGAACGAGGAGTTTACTAAATAGTAGTCGTCCCCCACCCGACAGATACTCGGATCGGCATAAAAGCCCGCGAGGATGGGATTCAGATACATACCGTAGGGAGTCGCGCCGTTCACGTGGCTATCGCGCCCGGTGTATTCAAACCAATCGAAGACCGCAGGAGCCGAAGCGGCATTTGCGTGAGTGAACACGCTAATAAATAGAAGACCGAGGAGTGTGCATTTCATCTTGGTTTGTTTTGAAATTTAAATCCGGGACTTCTATCCGGTTCGCTGGCTATACGGTTTTCTCCGTGTCTCCAGGACTCTGCTCTGCCATCTAAGGCTCACGGGACGGGTTGCCTACCTCCTGAGCTCAACCTCACGCGGTCGCGTAGCGTTTGCGGCGCTCGGTCAGCTCGTTTTGAATGCGCAACGTGAGTTCTTTTCCGATCGGATAAAAATACAGACAGACCACTCCACACAGAAACGGAATTGCCGCGTAGATACTTGCGGAAAGCCGGATGCCCAGCAGCGACTGACTGGACTGATCCGCATTGGCAATGTAGCCGTAATATGAAAGCAGCCAGCCGCCCAGCGCGCCCCCGAGGCCAAGACCTGCCTTGAGCGCGAAGAGAATTCCCGCGTAGGCAAAACCCGTGGCCCGCCGCGCATTTTTCCATTCGGAGTAATCGGCGACATCGGCAATCATCGCCCATAAAAGCGGAACGGTCGGCCCGTAAGCGAGAGGCCAGAGAATTGCGACCAGCACGAACACCAACGTGATCGAATGCGAGGAGGCCAGATAAACCAACGCGGTAAAGAGCGTCGTAAATCCCAAGCCCGCCATAAAAACGATTTTCTTTCCGAACCGATCCGAGAGCGGTTTCGAGATGAGCACGCCGGGAATAGTAACCAAATTCCCTACCATCAGGAAAAAGCTGAAGCCCACCGAGGAAGCGTTTGAACCACCGGGCTGTACGATAAGTCCGAAGGCATCGAGTGTGGATTTCCACCACGAAAGGTTCGACGACTCGACAGACGTAAGTCCGACCCGGTTGAGGAACGTCATGATGTCCCCTTTATCCAGATAGTAATTAAAATAGTAATTCAGCGAGCCACCTCGCAGGGCCAGCGTAGTGAAGACGGACAATGTAAGAAGGAACATGACCACCCAGGGTCGACAGGTGAAAACGTCGGCGATGTCGCTGCGAATCGACGTCTTTTGCGCGGGATCAGGCACGACCCGCTCGCGCGTGCTGGCGAACGCGATCAAATAAAAAATAACGCAGGCCACGCTGAAAATGCCAATCGTAACAGACCAACCCTTGGCGGAATCGCCATGACCAAATTTATCAACCAACGGCAGGGCCAGTCCCTGGATGAGCAATTGTCCGGCCATCGCTGCAACGAAGCGATAAGTCGAAACGCTCGTACGTTCGCTGGCGTCGCCCGTCATCACACCGTTGAGCGCTGAGTACGGTGTGTTATTCGCTGAGTACACCATCATCAATAAGACGTATGTGATGACGGCGTAGATGAGATTCCCCGTCGGTCCGAAATGCGGCGCAGTGTAGGCGAGCCAGAAGATGACACCAAACGGCAGCGCAGTCCAAAGCACCCAAGGACGAAATTTTCCCCAGCGCGTCTGCGTACGATCCGAGAGCGTGCCGACAATGGGATCGACGATTGCATCCATCCACCGAACCAAAATGAACATCCACCCCACCGACGCCGGCGACAACCCCACCGTGTCCGTATAAAAACGGCCCTGGTAAAGAATCATCGACATGAAGAAAAAATTCGTCGCGGCATCGCCGAGACTGTAACCGAGTTTTTCTCTAACGGAGAGTTTTTGGGAAACGTCGCTCATGATGGGTAGGATTGGGGTAAAGTCGCGCCGGGCAAAAAGACCAACCGGCTCTATTCCAATAGCCAGAGCCAGGCGGTGACGCCGCGTGGATAATAACGGCTGCCACAGGTGATACCAGAGTCGCTGCGGATTTGGTCACACATGGCGTGTTCGCCACAGCCCGGTTTGCGCTGCCAGTCGGCATGCACCCGGTCCGCGCCGTGCGCTGCTTCGCTCATGGCTTCCGGGAAGAGTTGGCGCACGACGTACTGCGCCAGGGCAATTTTACTAAACCACGTATTGGTGCTCGTGCTGCTGATTTTCCAACCACCCGTCCCAGCGTCAATGCAAACCCCAGGCAGCAAGGCGTTGCTGAGGTGCTTGCGTAATTGAGCCAACAGCGGACCAAAACGTCCTTTCGGATCTGTTGCTTCGTTCAGGCCTAGAAAGAGCGGATAAACAAAACCCTCCACCGCGGGAATGATGCGTGCGTGATTGTTCTTCTCGAAAACGGCAGGAAAAAATCCGGTGTCTGCTTCAAATTTCCCGACCAGCGTCTTTGCGAGGAGGTCGGCGGATGCGGCGGCGGCGGCAGATTCTTTCACCAATTTTAGCCGAGCAAATCCGTGTTCCAATAAAATCCAAGCTCCAAGGGTTTTCACCGCAAGGTAGAGATTGTTACGTGCCTGTCCCAAACTCACATCCAGACTATCGTACGTGGTGATTTCCGCTCCATCAGGACCGCAGCGGGACGAATCGTGCTTCAAGACACCGTCGCGAAGTGCAGGATTAGGATTATCCCGGCGTCGCATGCTTTCCGCACACTCGCTGAGGATACCGACATTGCGGCGCAACCACGGGAGGTCATTTGCTTTTTCCGCGTACGTGACCGCACAAAGAATCCAATTCAAAAGCTGCTCCATCGTCATATGACTGAAGCAGCCTTCAAGGTCATCGCACTCGTAACTCGACCGACCCTCCGGCGTGAAATGGTTCATCACACCCATGTCGTGGGTGAACGAAATTCCACCCGGCACCGGCCGCGATCCGTTATACAGCGAGTCGTGGTACGCGTAGCGGCTCACAAAGAGATCCAGGGCATTGCGCACCGCCCAAGGCTGCCAGGCCAATTCGAAAAAGAGATGGTCCACCGTGAGATCAAACGTGTTGATCATGCGATACTCTCCTTCGTTGACTACCCACAGGGGGCGGCCCTTATGCCACAGCAACTGCGTATTTCCGAGGTAACTGTGCGTTGCCTGTGCGAGAAGAAACCGTTGATCCTCGCTCAGCTTCGTCTGCTTGAGCTCGCGGTCACGCGCAGCCGCTTCGCGCAGGTAACGTCTGTGGTGCTCGAGCCCATGCGACAGAACATCTTCAAGATCCTCGAAAACACGGCCGTACGCATAGGAGCTGGACAATCCGGTCGTCACGGTTGCGGACTGGAAAAAACCGAGGGCGAGTGGAAACCGTTTACGCTGGCCAGCCGGCACGCTGAACACCAGTGCGCTCTCGCTTCCGATGACGTGGATTCCGCGGTAGTCGCGAAACTTGGGCTCAAACGCATCCAGCCCCAGACGCAGTTCGACGCCGCGGGCCGGTTTCGTCGCATATCCAAATTCGTTTCCGCAAGCGAAGCCTTCGAGCTTCGGCTGGTTTTCATCCAACGGCCGAAAAGTGAGGTCCGGTTCTCCGATTCCGAAGATGAGCTCAGCCATAGCCCCATTCTTGCGATTGTCGTACTCGATCCAGCCGCAAACGACTGGAGCGAGATGAAAACGCGCGGCGTCCCGTTTGAGGCGAGCGGGATCGGGTACTTCAGAAAAGGGAGTGATCAACGAGACGAAGTTGCTCGGCGCGTGAGAAGAGACGGCCTCCCCGGTGAATGCACTTTCGTTGGATTTGGGAGGCGTGAAAAAGGGAAGAAGTTGCCACTTTTCTTCCGGCCCCACGCGAAAGCCGACGTACACGTTTTGTTTGGCCGGACCGCGCAGCGACTGACCGAATCCACCTGGAGCGTTCACCAAACCGACCGTGAAGCTGGCAAAAGCACCAAACGGTGAATGCTGGGTATGGTAACTATCGGGCGGAGCGACGTTCTTCGCTGAACTCATGAAATGCTCCTGCCCAGGGAGGCGCCGTTAGCCGCAGTTGAAGAAATAAAAATCACACAGAAAGAGTGCATGCAGTCTAAAATCGTCGAGGGGAAGAGTAACGGCTTCATTTCACCCGATGACGCTAAACGCTCGCAAGGTGACCTCTAAGCTAACAATAGACTTGAACGCCCTTTCAACCCCGATTGCACTGCAAACATGAACGAACGCCGCACGACCCTAGCGGACGTCGCCCGCAAGGCGGGCGTACATGTCACCACCGTTTCACTCGCCCTTCGCAATCATCCTCGGTTGCCCGAACCGACCCGTAAACGTTTGCAGGAGTTGGCGGCGCGCATGGGCTATACGCCCGATCCTTTTCTGCGCGCGCTCGTTGCCTACCGCGGCAAAGTCATGCAACGCCAGAATCCGCCGACCATTGCGTACGTCACGAATTGGAATTCGCGGTTGGGTTGGAAAAAAGTAACCGCGCATCCGGATTTTTATTCAGGAGCGCAGACCAAGGCTCAAGAACTTGGATTCCATCTCGAACACTTTTGGATGCGCGAGCCCGGCCTCACTCAAGGTCGGTTGAGTCGGATCCTCTATGCGCGCGGCATCAATGGGCTCATCATCGCCTCTCACGTGCGGGAAATTGATGTCGAGTTGCAGTTCGATTGGGCCCGATTCAGCGCGATCAAGATCGATTACTTTCCCCACCAACCCGAGCTGCACAACGTCACCAATAACCAAATGCAAGTGATCCGTCTCGCCATGCAGAAAGTGGTGGCGGCCGGCTACCGAAGGATTGGATTCGTGATGGACGAAGGCTGGGACATCACCGTGGACCATCTTTGGAGAGCGGGATTTTTGTGGGAGCAAAACAAACTTCCGGTCAAGGACCGCATCCCTCCCTTGATGTTACCCAGCACCGTCCCCTTCTCTCGTTGGTTCCGCGAGCATCGTCCGGAAGTGCTCATTAGCAAAGGGGAGTTCGTATTGGATGAACTTCAGGCCATGGGCCTGCGCGTTCCGCGAGACGTGGCATTCGTCGATATCTTTTTGGAGGATACCACGGGCGCGACCGCCGGCGTCCGCCAGAACCACGCGACCGTCGGCGGCTTGGCGGTCGAGCTTCTGGCTGGCCAGCTCCAGCATAACAAATTTGGAGTACCGGAAATCCCAACTACGACCTACGTGGAAGGCACTTGGCGGGAGGGCGCTTCATGTCCGATTTAAACCTAAGTGGATCATATAAATTAAAGTAGTGAACCGCATATAAGTATTTTACGTGCTCATTAACTTTACATTAAGGTGGACATGGCTCGTACTCTTTTGCACGGCGTTTACTCTGCTCCAAGCCGCCGAGCCGAAGACCAAAGTGATCCTAAATGTCCGTACCTTTGGCGCTCGGGGAGATGGTAAAACCAAAGACACGGCCGCTTTTCAACGCGCTCTGGACGCCTGCTCGGCGAAGGGGGGCGGCGTAGTCGTTGCAGCGGACGGAAACTACCTGATCGGAAGTTTGGTCCTGCAGGCCAAAACGACGTTGCAAATCGACAAGGACGCCACGCTGATCACCAGCCCGGATGAAAGCGATTACCCCATCGTGGATGTTCGCTGGGAAGGCCGCCGGTGCAATGGTCGGAGGGCACTTATCTCTGCAAACAAAGCCGATCACATTGCTGTTATCGGTGAAGGGCGAATCATCGGGAACGCCGGTTTGGGCGAACTGCGCGATCCGCGCGGGCCGTGTCTTTTCGAACCGACGGATTGCAAGGACGTGCAAATAGAAGGTTTGTCGTTCGAGTACAGCCGCATGGGGTCGATCCATCTTACTTATTGTGAGGACGTCTTGGCCAAAAATCTCACGATGCGTTCCGATCCGCAAAAATCCAATGGCGACGGCATCGACGTAGATTCCTGCCGACGCGTTTTGATTGAACACTGCGACTTCGATAACGGCGACGACGCCATCGCCTTGAAATCAGGCCGGGGGATGGAAGCGATACGGGTCGCGCGGCCATGTGAAGACATACGCATCACAGATTCGATCTTGGCCAGCAGCTTCGCCGGAGTAGCGTTCGGGACCGAGATGTCGGCAGGGATTCGCAACGTTCGGATCGAACGCTGCACCTTCCCGCGCGGCTCGCATGCGATCTTTATTAAATCGCGACTGGGCCATGGCGGTACAGTGGAAAATATTTCGGGCGTCGATCTCGATGTAGGAACGAAAATTTTTCTTGGGATCAATCTTCTCAACAAGGGCATCGCCGATTCCGAAGCCGTCGAAGGCGAAGCGGGGATTCCCCGGGTTCGTGAACTCCGGTTCTCAAGAATCAAAGCGCACTGCGGCACTTTGGTCGACGCCTCGGCGATTCCTGCGGAAAAACCGCTCGATATCTTTTCACTGATCGAGGTGACCGGGACCTGCACCAAAGGAATCATTTTATCAAATACAGAGGACGCAGAACTGCGCGACATCGATGTCACCGGTTTTTCAGGCGCACTCATCACGGGAAAAAATGTCCACGGTTACGGCTTCGATACCGCGCGCTGAGTCACGAACATGTTTCACGACGCGACCTTGAAGCGGCTGGACTCTTCCCCTCCTGCATTTCATTTCTCGTCCCATGTCATCTGAGCTCGATCCCCGCGCGAATCCTTCCACCGTATTGCCTCAAGCGGCCCCTCTTTTCGATTGGCTGCAAAAGCGCGGAGCCGGGGTGTTACTCCACCCCACCGCGCTGCCCGGCCAATTTGGAGTTGGCACCTTGGATGATGCGGCCGACAAGTTCCTGGATTTTCTCGCCGCAGCCGGGCTGACCTACTGGCAGATTTGCCCGCTCGGCCCGACAGGCTACGGCGATTCGCCTTACCAATGTTTTTCGGCGTTTGCCGGAAACCCGTATCTCATCGACCTGACTGAGCTTTCGAAATTGGGTTTGATCGGTCAAGAGCAGCTGGGGCCGTTGCTCTTTTTGAATTCCGACCATGTGGATTTTGGCGCGCTGTATCGATTAAAGTGGCCCATTCTTTTCAAAGTCTACGAGCGCTTCGCCGCCAATCGGAAGCTCGCGCCTTACGGAGATTTTGAGGCATTCAAGAAACAACAGGCGCACTGGTTATCCGGTTATGCTTATTTTCAAGCCCTGAAGAGCTATTTCGGCGGGAAGCCTTGGTGGGAGTGGCCGGACGATGTCCGGTTTTTCTCACGGGCGCTGCAGTCCCCCTTGCGGACCGAGCTTGGCAACGCCATCGAAGCCCAGGAATTTTTTCAGTATCTTTTCTTCGGTCAATGGACGCGCCTCAAAGCGAAGGCCAACAAGCTCGGCATCTCAATCATCGGTGATGTGCCGATCTTTGTGGCGCGAGACAGCGCCGATGTGTGGTCGCATCCTGACCTGTTCCAGCTCGATCAAAAAACCGGCGAGCCTCTCGCAATCGCCGGTGTGCCTCCCGATTATTTCAGCGAAGACGGTCAGCTTTGGGGAAATCCGCTCTACGATTGGGCCGCGCATGCCAAAGACGGTTATGCGTGGTGGCTATCGCGGTTCGATGCCAATTTTGCACTCTACGACATCATCCGCATCGATCACTTCCGCGGCTTCGATGCCTACTGGTCTGTTGCTTTCGGCGCGCCCAATGCCCGCAAGGGCAAGTGGAAACAGGGACCTGGAATCGAATTTTTCAAGGCCGTCCAAGCCCATCGTCCCGATGCAAAGCTGATCGCCGAAGATCTCGGAGTACTTACACCCTCGGTCGTTGAGCTTCGCAAAGCAACCGGACTGCCGGGTATGGCGATCTTGCAATTCGCTTTTGGAGGAGATGCAGAGAACTTTTACCTTCCGCACAACCACACGGGCAACAGCGTGGTCTATCCCGGAACTCACGACAATGACACGACCGTGGGTTGGTACGCATCGATCGACGAAAAAACCCGCGATCACATCCGTCGGTATCTGCGAATCACCGGTTCGGAAATCAGTTGGGATTTCATTCGCACGTCGTACGAATCCGTTTCACGTCTTGCGGTGTTTCCATTGCAAGATTTGCTGAGCTTGGGTTCAGAGGCCCGCTTCAATTCTCCCGGCAAGCCGGAGAATAACTGGCAATGGCGGTACCGCCCTACCCAGCTCGAAAAGCTCCACCGCGACAGCGCACCCTACCTCAAGCAACTCGGCACCCTTTACGGAAGATAATCAGAAACCACAGAGACACGGGACACAGAGAAAAGCATCTAAGTCGGAAAAGCGGAGGATCCACGAATAACACGAATCGCCCCGAATGAAATTGATTTGGAAAACCATCGACTCACCAAACGGTGAAGAATTTGTCTCGGTCGTTTCTCAGCTTCTTTCTGATTCGTTTTATTCGCGGACCCTCTGGATCATTCTGGCTTCAACCGCGAATTTCACGGATAGTTATTTAAAATTTTAACCTCCGTGTCTCTGTGCCTCTGTGGTTAATCCGAGAACGGCTTGGCGAGCTGCCTTCTCTTGACGACTTTGCTATGTTATAAAAGTCGTGTACGCTGTTCACCTCACACTAACGTTTCTCTTTCATGAACTCCGCTCCTGAAACTCCCATCCCGGTCACGGTTCTCACCGGATTTCTCGGCTCGGGCAAAACAACTTTGCTTAACCGAATTCTCACTGAAAAACACGGTCAACGCGTCGCCGTGATCGAAAATGAATTCGGCGAAATTGGCGTCGATCAAGAACTCGTCATCCAGGCGGACGAGGAAATGTTCGAGATGAACAATGGCTGCCTTTGCTGTACGGTGCGCGGCGATTTGATCCGCATTCTCGGGCGCCTAATGAAACGCAAGGACAAGTTCGACCGCATCCTGATCGAAACCACTGGTTTGGCCGACCCAGGTCCGGTTGCACAAACATTTTTTGTCGACGAGGAGATGAAGCAAAAGCTCAAGCTCGACGCGATTGTCACCGTCGTCGATGCCAAGCACATCTGGCAGCATATTGACGATACGCCCGAGGCGAAGAAACAGGTCGGGTTCGCCGACGTTTTGATTCTCAACAAAACCGATCTCGTGCCACCCGCGGAGCTGGACAAATTGGAGGCGCGCCTCCGCAAGATGAATGCCGCCGCTCGCATCTTCCGTGCACAAAATGCCGACGTGGACTTGGCGAAGGTTCTCAATGTCGGTGGATTCAATCTGGGCCGTGCGTTGGAGGTCGAACCACAATTTCTTGAGCCAGAATATCCATTCGAGTGGAGCGGCGCCTACCAACTGCCTGCCGGCACCCACGAACTTTGCATCGGGCATCACGACGGTGATGGCCACGATCACGATCATGACCATAATCACGGGAACGGCGAACATGACCATCATCACGGCGAAGAGGGTAAGATGGACGTCGTCATTTTGCCGGTAAAATCCCTCGACGATACCACCATTGCTCAAGCCGTTGAAAAAGCTGATCGCATCTTCGCCGACTGGGAATCCAATTTAACCCCGGGCGACACTGTGATTCCCGGAAGCGTCCTGCATCGCTTGGACATCGAAGGTGGACATGCCCATTTCCCACTGAAGATCGAGCAAGCGGGAACCTATCTTGTTTTTGAACAGCACGGCGAAGTGCCTCTTCACATCGCGGTCAACGGCGAAAATGTGAAGCCCTCTTGGCAAAAAGATTATCACGCGAGTCACAGCCACGATGAAGAGGTGTCGTCAGTCGGCATCACCACGGCCGGCGATCTCGACGGCAAACGACTCAACGAGTGGCTCGGCAAACTTTTGCAGACCAAGGGCGCAGACATCTATCGCATGAAAGGCGTGCTCGCCGTCAAAGGATCGGATAAGCGACTCGTTTTTCAAGGCGTGCACATGATGTTCGATGGAAAATTTGACCGCCCCTGGGGCGCGGAAAATCGCCACAACACACTCGTGTTTATTGGAAAAAATCTGGACCGGTCCGCCCTCAACGAAAGTTTCAAAGCCTGCCTCGTCTGAAAAACCGATGCAGCAGGAGTCAGGATAGAAGGAGCTAGGAGTGAGAGAATCCGGAGAACACCGTCTTGAGATAGGGCTGGGCCGGCCGTCGCGCGGAAGACGCAGACCTGGTAGTCGATCGACGCAATCTACTTACTTGAAATATCAGTTCTTCATCGCTCCAACTCCAACGGCGGGCCCAGCGGGCCCGCCCTACCTTTCGATCGCTTCTCCGCTTTCCGTCTTCACTCCTCGCTCCTCCCGCATGCTTCCCCAAGAAAAGCTCACCGCAAAACTTGCCCTGAGCTCTCTGCGCCCTTCTGGTTATGCTGAAGCATGAAACTGACTGAAGCTTGGACAGCCGCACTCGACGATTACGTAATAGATCTTGCCTGGTCACCTGATGGCACGCTGCTAGCTGCCGCGAGCAGCACCGGACCGGTGACACTCTTCGGCCCGCGCGCCACGGTTCGCCATGTCCTGCCGGGACATGAGGCAGGGACCAATGTGATTGCCTGGCGTGCCGAACAAAAGTCCGATGGTGAAGTTTCCGTGCCCGATGTGCCCTCCGCGCCCGTGCTCGCAACCGGTGGCCAGGACGGCGCAGTGAAATTGTGGGATGCCAACACGGCCGCGTGCGTGCACACGGTTGAGGTCAGCCCTGCGTGGGTGGAACATTTGGCGTGGCGCCCCGGCACGAGGGCTCCCCTGCTGCTCGCTGCCGCCGGCAAAACGCTAAAAGCAATTTCCAGCAGCGGTGAAATCGCACACGCCTTCAAGCCAGCGCCCAAAACACTCTCGGCGATCGCTTGGCATCCGACCGGAGCATGCGCAGCTGTCTCGTACTTTGGCGGAGTTTGTTTGTGGGATGGCGATGATTTTCACGCGCAGAAGGAACTGGGCTACAATAACGCGATTCACGCTTTGATTTGGTCGCCCGACGGACGATGGCTGGTCTCGGGCAATCAAGATCCTTCGGTGCACCTTTGGATTCCCGAAGAAGATCAGGAACTGAACATGAGCGGTTATGAAACCAAGGTTCGCGAAATCTCTTTCGACAGGTCGAGTCGCTGGCTCGCCACAGGAGGGAGCAATGACGTCTGCGTATGGGATTGCAGCGATGCAGGACCAGAAGGGCGCACGCCCATTATGTTGCCGCGGCACAACGCGCGAATCTGCGCAGTGGCGTTTCAACACGATCACGGCCTGCTGGCTTCGGCCGCAATCGACGGTTCGCTCGCCATTTGGAACCTCACGCGCCGACAACCGCTCATCGACGTGATTAATCTCAACGGGGTGATCACAAAAATCGCCTGGAGCCCAGACGACCTTGCCCTTGCCGTCGGCACCGACAAAGGCGCGGTGTTGGTGTTTAATATCACCGGTTAGAATTAACCAAAGGAGCAGGAAGTGGGAAGCGAGGAGCGTGTAGAAAACCTAAATTCCGCGGACATACTTGAACCACAGAGGCACAGAGCACACAGAGGAAATTCGATGTGAGTCTAGGAAAACAATTTTATCCCGTGAGTGAAGTTCTTCACACGGTGTATTTTAATTCTTAAAGAGTTGGCTCTGTTGCTCTGTGCCTCTGTGGTTCAACTGCAGGTTTTAGAATTAAAGAAATCTGTTTTTGACTGCTGACGTTTCGTTCTCATCGCTCATCACTTCAGTTGCCCCTGCCTTCCCAATGCACAATTTCATCCCACTCGCCGATGACGCCCAACCAGATCAGGCAACGGTCTCGACGATCAAACGCTGGGTGCGCGAGGCGTTAAAGCTCCCTGACGAGACCGTGATCACGATTAGCGAATCGAAGTGCGTAGATCCTGGTTGCCCCCTGGTTGAAACCGTCATCGCCGTTTTCGATGATCGAGGCGTCCGCAAATGGAAACTCACACGTCCTCAGCCCGCGATCAACAAGGTGATCGTCACTCAAGCGCTGGCAACTCCGGGAACGAATTAGAAACCACGAGGCACGGACAGATTCAGAGGATCCACGAATAACACGAATCGCCCCGAATGAAATTGGTTTGGAAACCTTCGATGGAGGTGGAGTCCGGTGCCACTACCGGCGACTACCTTCAAAACATCGGCTCACCAAACAGTGAAAGGATCTTCTTCTCAGTTTCTCTCACAGATTCGTGTTAATCCGTGTCCATTCGTGATTACCCACCGCCTGATTCCGGCTAAGAGGTTTTCTCTGTGCCTCCGGGCCTCCGTGGTTCCAAATCAGTTCATCCAACGGTCAGACGCCTAGCGGTCTCCCGACCAAATCACTTTTCCATCTTTTCGCCTTCGAGCGAGTAGATGCCGTTCAAAGTCCCCTGCTCCATGATCGCGCCGACCTTGAACGTGCCGTAAAACCAAAAATAAGAATCCTGCATCGGCTCCACTTCTGAGCCCTCTTTCATCTTAACCACGATGACTTCGTTGATGTTCGGTGCCACGCCGAAGCAGCAACCTTGCGTCGTGCGCATGAGAAGCAATTCGGACACTTTGCTTTTGCGGAACGCGAGCGGCAGCATATAGCCGGCGACGACGACTTTTTTTCCGTCCAATTTTTTCAGCTGATCCGGAATCTGCGCATTGATGATCGACGCATTTTTTACCGCCTTGGACGCATCATCATCCGGGATGTTCAGCTCGTAGCTCGTAAGATCGTCGTAACCGACGCGAATATAGCCATCTTTCGACGGTGCCAATGCGTCCGACTTCGGCGTGTCCGCGTGAACCGTATGTCCACAAAGCAAAAGCAACGCCGTCAACTTAAGTAAGCTTCTCATCGGGTTTTATTTATTCTCGAAACGCAGTTGAGCGCAAGGTTCGAAAGCAACGATTTGCGTAATCCTCGGATAATGAAGCGAAGCGTATTTGTTCGAACGATCACGCGTATTAATCATTCAATTTCGATTTCATTTCCATCTTCTATCCTTTATCGCACCCGTAGGCCCCTTGACGACTTTGATATAAGTAGCTGCATTCTAATTTAGTGTGAACTTTTTTGATCAAACCGTAAATGAAGTGAAGGGCCTGCGTAGGCGGACCATCGCTGTTCTATTGACGGTAGCGATGCTGTGGATGGTCGTGCTGGCCGCGAGCCCGGCGGCTCACGAGGCCCTGCACCCCAATGCAGGTGACTTCGACCACGAGTGCGCTGTCACTCTCTTTGCCCAAGGCTTTACTTCTCCGTTTACGGCGTTTGTCGCCGTTCTGTTTGGGCTTCGTCTTCTGAACCGAGTGTGGTCGGTTCCTCGTTCGCCTTTGGCGATCCCATCGGCGTACCGTCTGCCGCCCCTGTGCGGGCCTCCCCTCATCTGAGTAAGTTTGGTCTCCGTCCGCGCAAGATCGCTGGATGTTTTATGCCCTTCGCACGTCGTGCGGACTGGGCTCAGCTAGGACTTAAATACACTCTCAGATGAACTCTCGTTATATTTTCCTTCTTGGTTTTCTCGCTCTGGGCGCACGGGCCCAGACTTCAACAACGTCTTCGCCAACCGGCGATGCTTCCAAACCACCGGTCACGCTCGACCGATTTGTCGTCGTGGAAGAACTCGACAAGGCCCGCGAAAGCATCGTTCCCGCACTCGGTGCGACGGAATATGAAATCGGTCGCGATCAAATCGTCGCGCAGGCTCAAGGGCCCAACGCTGGTTTCAATCAAGTTCTCCTGCGAACCCCTGGAATGGCTCAGGATTCGTTTGGACAACTTCACCTCCGCGGTGAACACGCCAATCTTCAATATCGCATCAACGACGTCCTTCTCCCGGAAGGCATAAGCGGTTTCGGCCAGGAGTTAGATACGCGTTTCATCAACTCCGTTTCTCTTCTCACCGGATCTCTGCCTGCTCAATACGGTTACCACACGGCCGGCGTCGTAGATATTCACACGAAGAGCGGTTCTGCCGCACCAGGCGGCGATGTCACTCTTTATGGCGGCAGCTTCGACACGTTTCGCCCGTCCTTTGAATACGGCGGTGGTCAGGGCAATCTCGACTACTATGTCACCGGCAGCTTTTTGAGCGATAAATTAGGAATCGAAAACCCGACTGGCAGCCGCACTGCCATTCACGATCGCACCAAGCAATATAAGGGATTCGGTTCTTTCTCCTATATCCTCGATCAATCAAGCCGCGTAAATCTGATCGTCAGTGGTTCGGATTCCAAGTTTCAGATTCCGAACAATCCCGGCCAGACACCCTCGTTCACCGTGGGTAGTCTGAGCGATTTCGATTCATCTAAGCTCAATGAAAATCAACGCGAGACCAACGGATACGCCATCCTCTCCTACCAAAGGAGCATGACCGATGCGAATGTCCAAATCTCCGCTTTCACCCGTTCCAGCACGACGAAGTTCACGCCTGATCCAATCGGTGACTTAATTTTCAATGGCGTGGCCGGAACGGTTAAACGTGATATTTTCTCCAATGGCCTGGAAGCAGACGCCAGCTGGAACGCTTTTGAAGGACATACGATCCGCGGCGGATTCCTCACGACCGTCACGCGAGCCCACAATGACAACTCCCTCTCCGTCTTTCCGGTCGATGCGGACGGCAATCAAATGTCCACGACGCCCATGACCATTGTGGCCAACCAGAAGAAAGATGCCTATCTCTACGGAGCCTACCTTCAGGACGAATGGAAAGTGACCAGCAAATTCACCGTAAACTTCGGCCTGCGCGCGGACGCAGTGGATTCGTACACCAAAGAAGGACAGCTGAGCCCTCGCTTTAACATGGTCTATATGCCCGTGAAAGGCACCTCCCTTCATGTTGGTTACGCACGGTATTTTACGCCGCCGCCGGTCGAATACGTCAGCACGGCCGACCTCGCCAAATTCGATAACACGACGAACGCGGCCGCGACTCCGATTAGCTCTCAGGTACGCGCGGAGCGAGCCCACTACTTTGACGCAGGTATCACACAGAGCCTTACACCGTCATGGTCTTTCGGAGTCGATGCTTACTACAAAAAGGCGAAAAATCAGATCGATGAAGGTCAGTTTGGTCAGGCCGTCGTCTTTTCCACCTTTAACTACGATACGGGCAAGGTCCTCGGCATTGAATTTACCACAAACTATTCACACAAAGGACTATCCGCCTATGCCAATCTAGCCATTGGACGTGCTACCGGGAAAAAATTCACGAGCGGTGAATTTTTCTTTAGCCAGGATCGGGTAGACTACGTCTCCGCCTATAACGTACATCTCGATCACGAACAACTTTACACCGCGTCGAGCGGAGTGTCCTACAAAATAGCGCACAGCCTGATCTATGCGGATGCGTTGTTTGGAACGGGGCTTCGGAGAGGCTTCGCCAATACTGACCATCTGCCAAGCTATACGACGGTCAATCTGGGTTTCCAACAGGATTTCCCGCTACAAGAACATCAGATGATCAGCCTGCGGCTGGACGTCGTAAACGTTTTCGACAAGATCTACGAACTGCGCGACGGCTCCGGCATCGGAGTCGGCGCACCCCAGTTCGGGTCCCGTCGGGGAATTTACGGCGGCGTCACTTTGTCGTTCTAATCCGGAACGAAGCCAGGTATCCACGAATAACACGAGTCGCCACGAATGAATTGAGTGAGAAGATCATTGGCGCCACCAAGCGGTGAAAGGATCTTCTCAGTTTCTCTCTCCCTTCTGATTCGTGTTAATTTGTGTCTATTCGTGGTTACTGCTGCCTGATTCCGACTAAGAGGTCTTCTCTGTGTCTCCGCGCCTCTGTGGTTCTTAACTAGTTCTGAAATCGTCCTCCCCGGACTTTTCTTCCGGCTTCAGCCTCCTATTCGCGGGTATTCGTGCCCATTCGTGGACAACCTTCTGCCCTTGTGACGGCTGGTTAGACGGAATTATTGCGCATCGACACCGCAAGGATCGACGGCCCACATTAGTTTCCTTTATCAATTCACTCCGCCACCCGTTTTGAAAACCACTGCCGACACGCACGATCATTCGTCGCACATAGATCCCCTTCGCCCTCCCCAACTCGTGGCGGAAAAGAGGACTCGTTGGGTCATTGCAATCAACGCGGCGATGATGATCGCGGAGATCATCGGCGGCATTCACTTTCACTCGATGGCCTTATTGGCCGACGGATGGCACATGGGCGCGCATGTTGCGATTTTCGCCATAGCCGCTGTGGCCTACGCCCTTGCCCGACACTACGAGAAAGATTCGTCTTTCATCCACGGCACGCAAAAATTTAACGCGCTCGGCGGCTTTACCAGCGCTGTAGTTCTAAGTCTGCTCTCAGCTATGATGGCGTTCGAGTCGATTCAGCGACTGATTGAGCCCGAGCATATCGAATTCAATCAATCGATCTTCATCGCCGTGATCGGACTCCCGGTAAATTTGGTCAGCGCTTTTCTTCTTCGAGACCATCATCATCACGGTCCAAGCCATGCGGAACACCCCGAATATCTGGACCTGAACTTGCGCGCCGCCTACATCCATGTCCTCGCCGACGCGCTGACCTCGATCCTCGCAGTCGCCGCGCTGACGGCCGGAAAATATTTGGGATGGACCTTCCTCGATCCGGTCATGGGCATCGTAAGCGCCGTGATCGTAGGTCGGATGGCTTGGACGCTGATTAAACTCACCTCCAGAGTTCTCCTTGATCGGTCCTAAGGCTGGATCATCGGCCCTTGCCGCGAAAACAAAAGCGATTTTTTTTAGAGGACCCTTCGACGGTTAGAAAATCGTCCACGCCGGTAACAGAAGGCGCTCATCCCGCTCTCTTGCTGACTCTTCTGTAGATTCCGCATCGCTTATTTTTTTGCGCACCCTGCACCTTGCATAATGTCCAATCTTGCTCCCCCCAAAAAAATTTAGACTTACCCGCATTTGTAGCTATTTTATCATGCCTTGGTGCAGAGAACTGAATCGTTAACGCGTCATCGTTACTCCATGACGTATATCGAATACACAAGCTTATCGCCGAAGGAAAAAGTGTTCTTCCAATCCTGCTCCGCCTGCGGAGCTTGGTATGATCGACGCAGCTACGGAGAGGTCTCTTTCCATCAGGAACATCAGGCGACGATCCATCTCGTCGTCCTAAAAGTGGGAGAAAAAGAGAACCCGTCGATCGATTCGAACATTCACGTCGACGACTCCCCTTTGTCTGCGCAGCGCTACGATTGATCCGCTGGAGGTGGGCCGGCGCGTCCCCTGCGGACTGCAACCGCAACGAGGACGGACGTCGAAACCGCAAAATGCCGTCGTAGGGACGCGTCGGCCCACCTCAGATCATTTCTCTGCTTTGCGTCTTGGCGCGTCTTTGGAGCGAACAGGTTTACTCGTTTTCATATTCCGAACTCTGCGTCTCGGTGCCTCTGTGGTTCATCCAATCAATCGGTTCCGATGTTCATCGCTTGTCATGCATCACACGTCTCATTTCTGTTCCATCGGAACTGGACAACGGCGAACTAACTTCAATTCTATCTTTAGATGCGAACGCCTCACCTCGAGAGTGGATTTCGATTTTTTCTTCGTCGGCTATCGGCCACGATCGGAATCCTGGCTATTTTGGCGTTGGCCGTTTTGGCCGTACGGTGGGATTTGCACGAGCGTTTCCATGCCGACGCAGACCACGCAGATCACGCCTGCGCCGTGACCCAATTCGTTCACGGCTCCGCCTCCACGCTCGATCTTGTTTCCATTTCCGTTGAGCCACCGTCACAGGGCGAATCTCAATTACACCTCGCGATTGTTGAAACCCGCTTGGCCGTCGAGCGCGCATTCGTCCTGCCACCTGTCTGCGGACCTCCACCTGTCTAGGATTTAGGATAGTCCAATCTTTTGCTCCCGAGAGACAAAGAAGGGACTCCCTTTCTGTCGTAACTGCACACTGACTGCGGTTCCTTTAAATCAGTGTCACATCGCTAAAACACTTTGTCTTGATAACGAAACAATTTCCGCAGTTCGCTCCATGAAATCTCGCTCCTTCTTCTTTCTCCTTTCGTTGGTGGTAGTCATCGCAACCGGTTGCTCAAAAAAAGAAACCCTGTCCGCGCCCGCCTCGCCTGAGTCTCCTCTCAAGCACGAGCACCACCCACCCCATGGCGGGACACCCGTCGTGCTCGGCGACGAAGTCTATCATATCGAACTCGTTCTCGACGCATCGTCGGGAAAACTCAGTGCGTACATTGTCGACGGAGAAATGGAAAACTTCATTCGCTCGTCGGCCCCTTCGTTTGAGGTGACAGCCTCAGTCGCCGGACAAAACCGCACGCTAAATTTCATCCCGGTCAGCAACTCAGCCACCGGCGAAAAAATCGGCGACACTTCGCAATTTGAAACCGAGGCCGACTGGCTGAAAAGCGTCAAAGAATTCGACGGCGTACTGAAAAAAATCAATGTACGCGGCACGGTTTTTTCGGACGTCGCGTTCAATTTCCCCAAAGGCAACGACAAGGACGACGAGCCACCAGCGGCGGCTGCAGGAAAAAAGTAACCGCATTCCGCTGCGAGGACGGTTCAAGGTGGGCCGACGCGTCCCCGCGGCGGCCTCGAAAGCAGGACCAACGTTATAATCGGGAAATGCCGCCGCAGGCCTGCGGCAATCGAACCGTCACTTGGCGTCTTCGAGTTGTTGACGCATCAAGGCAATCGTAGGTCCAACGGCAGCGCGCATTTCTCCCTGCCACACGCATTCGATCGTGAGATTCTGGCAACGTGAAGCGAGCCGGAGCGCCTTGAGGTAGGGACGGAAATCGTCGCCGTTGATTCCAGGCTGCGCACGATCCTTATCTTCGGCTACGTGCGCATGCGTGATGATCGAGGCATGCCTCGTGATGGGATCCGCTTTTTCGCCATTTCTCAGCATGTGAAAAATATCGACGAGCAACTGCACGTTGGGGTGATTGCACCGGTGCACGGCCTCGGCGCCTTCGTCGATGGTATTGACTAGATTGCACTCACCGTAGTTGAGCGGCTCGACGACGATCATGATGTCGTGCTGTTTCGCGATTGGCGCGAGGATTTTCAAAGCTTCCAGATATTGTTCAAACCCGCGAACGGCAGACCAACCCTCCGGCAACTGTCTCGCTCCGGCCGAACCAAAAACAATCGTCGTGATGCCAATGACCTTCGCACGTTCAAAGGCAACTTCGGCATACCGCGCCAAACGGGTGTGATCGACCGAGGGACCGGTTACTTTAAGATCGGCCGGCAAGAGACAATTGGCCGCGATCATCGGACGAGGACTCAGCTTTGCAGCCGCGCGCGCTGCGGCGAAGTCCGCGTCAGGCTTTTCTGGCTTGAGCAAGTTTTGAACATGACCCTCCAGAAAATCGAAGGACAAATCCAGTCCGACAGGAAGATCGAGAGGGGCAGCACAAATTCCAAGACGCATAAGTAAATAATAAACCGACGCTCGACTGTGGCCGAGATGGTTTATCCCGTGCAACGAAATTTAAAAGCGAGTCGATGACGACTCCAAAAAGTGGCGAGCGATAAGTGATGAGTGATGAGTGATGAGCTAGAACCCGCTGAAGGGAACGCGGAGGACTCGAAGGTGAAGAGAGGTCGCAGAGGAATCTATGCATTTAAAAAATACCTTTATGTCCTCTTTTTTCCTCCGAGCCTCTGTGCTTAAAAAATCATCGCTACATTTCGCAAAATAGGAGTACAGAGCGGCCAAGCCGCGACCAAAGCAACGGGCTCGGATTTTTTGGCCACAAAAGATCACAGAGGACACAGGAAATTTTCTTTGAGATCCTTGTGTTCTTTTGTGGCTAATTTTTTGGGCTCTTGCGCTTTTTTGCGGTTAGTCCGTTCGTAAATCTGTAGTTGAACGTGCTTTTTCGGCTTTCACTCGTCACACATCACACAGCACACGTCCCATTTTTTCGGCGAGCCGATCTGGCTGAACGTAGCGGCCAAAATTTAAGATGTTGGCCTCTTGCACTTTTCCAGGCTCTCTTTCAGGGCTTAGGCGTCTAATACGAGGGAAATACAGGAAAAATGATAATGTCTGCCTACAAACACTGGCTGCCCGTTGTCCTCTGGATGGGCTTCATTTTCGCAATGTCTTCAGACCTTGGTTCTGCGGAGCACACCTCACGGATTATCGAGCCCTTGGTGTTATGGCTGAAACCGGACGCCTCGCCTGAGCAGTTCGAACTGGTCCATTTCCTCGTGCGAAAATGCGGGCATCTTTCCGAGTACGCGGTTCTGGCATTTCTGATTCTGCGCGCGATTAACTTATCCGGAAGTATCGTAACGAAAAAATGGTCCTGGCAGACCGCGGCCATCTCTCTGCTCACCGCCGCGGTTTACGCAGCGACGGACGAATGGCATCAATCCTTCGTACCAGGTCGCTCCGCTGCGTTCACCGACGTACTGATTGATTCCTGTGGAGCATGTGGCGGGCTGACGCTGGCGTTTCTCTGGCACAAGCTCATGTTACCTCGTTTATTTTCCAAGACAATGTCGCAGTACCCCGCTCAAGAAAGTCTCTGATACGAGACGAGCGTTTTTATGACGCCACGGAGCCGACGGAAAGTACGGAAGATGGAACCACAGAGGCGCGGAGATACAGAGGCCAAATCAACCCATTTCGCTTCTCCAGAACACACAGCTTACGCAGAGGTTTTTTTTCGATCAAAATCCTGGGACGAAATTCCCAGGATGTTATCCGCTCAGATCCATTCTCTGTGTCTCCGTGCCTCTGTGGTTAACCGATCCGTGATGATCCGTGTTTGAGTATAGCCTTCGCTCATCACACGTCACACATCACATGGATATGCCACATTCCCTCTGCGGATGCCTAAATTCTCTCGAATCGTTTCATGGAAAATGACAAGCTTGGGCATGCTGCGATGTATGACGGTTTTGGCCGTATGGGCCTGTGCGCTTTCGATGCGCGCAGAATTGGTTTGGGAAAAGAGCGTGATTACTTTGGTCGCTCCTCCCGAGGCAACCAAAACGGAAGTGACGTTCCGGTTTAAAAATGCCGGACCCCAAGCGATTGATATCAAGTCGATCGCCACTTCTTGCGGATGTACGACCGCCGACTTACCCAAGAAACACTACGAGCCGGGAGAGTCGGGTGAAGTTCGAATCACGTTCGAACACGGTCTAAGAACGGGTCCGCAGGAAAAAACAATTATGCTGACGGCCGAGCCATCCCAACCGACCTCGGTCCTGACGCTGCAAGTCAATGTCCCCGAGCGCCTGCAGGTTAGCCCGCAGATCGTGATTTGGCATCCGGGAGATCCCGTCAGCTCCAAGATAGTCACTCTCAGGGTGCGAGAAGGCGACTCGCTGCGCCCGAGTTCAATCAAATGCGACGACTCGCATTTCAAAACCGAACTAAGAAAATCGAAATCCGATTTACAGCTCTACGAATTGGAGATCACACCGCTTTCGACAGACAAACCCGAAGAAGCATTCATCTCAATCGTCGCAGAGTGGCCCGGTCACGAAGCGAAGACATTCCCGTTGTACGCCGCGATCAAATGACTGCGAGCAGATCGATCGGTTAGCCGCAAAAGCGCTTGTATAACTAAACGAGCGAGTCGTCGAAACTTCGAAGCGTTGAGCTAAATCGGGTTAACCACAGAGGCACGGAGACACAGAGGCTGAATCAACGCATTTCGCTTCTCCGGAACACACAGCTTACGCAGAGGTTTTTTTTCGATCAAAATCCTGGGGCGAAATTCCCAGGATGTTATCCGGCTCAGATCCATTCTCCGTGTCTCCGTGCCTCTGTGGTTAACCGATCCGTGATGGTCCGTGACGTACGCGGCCAAGTTCGCCTGGCGCCTTTTCACACGCCACATTCCCATATTCTTTACTTCAGCAGAAATTGCAGAGCGGCAAAATATCCGTCCAGACCGAGCCCTGTGATAACGGCAACGGCCGCGTTCGCAGTGACCGATTTATGGCGAAATTCTTCCCTTCGGTAAATATTGGAAATATGCACTTCGATGGTGGGAATTTTGGATCCCGCAATCGCGTCGCGGAGAGCCACGCTGGTGTGAGTCAATCCGGCCGGATTTATAATGATCCCGTCGATCTTTTTTTCCGCAAGTTGGGAGAATTTGTCGATAATCGCTCCCTCATGGTTTGATTGGAAAAACTCGAGCTCAACCGGCTTACCGGCGACCGAGAGTTTCAAAGAGGCTTCTAGGTCGGCCAAAGTCGTTGAACCATAAATCTCAGGCTCGCGTTTGCCGAGCCGGTCGAGATTTGGACCGTTGATGATAGCGATGTGTTTCAGGGTGCCCACCCCCGAACCAGACCAACGACCCAAAAAGGACGCAATGATTTAGTGCATCCGGCGGGCGCGTCCGCTGGGGGTGACAAGCAGACCCCAACCTCGGGCCTAACCTGTAACCCACCACCTTTCTCCTGGAACCCGCGGGCCCAGCCCGCCGTAGCGCGGCACTTCAGCCCCCATCTGGATCGAACCGGGTGATCCACGAATAACAGGAATCCCCACGAATACAGGAACGCAGAGGCCGCTGAGGTGAAGAGAGGTCTCGGAGAAACCCTAACCTCTGAGGTGATTAGCCGCAAAGAGTCACAAAACGGAACAACCGCGATTGACGCGGTTGCAGAGCCTCCCGGATCTGCGTCAATCGCCGATCCTCCGATTTGCGATTTTTTGCGGCCAATAATCCGTTCCGACCGCCTTGATTGCAGCTCCGCCCTTCGCGATCTTCGTGGTGAATTGTAAGCCTTCGACTTCGTCATTCCCCACATTTGGAAGTCATAGGCTTACAAATAGGCTCCCCAGCAGCAGCCTTTAGCCTGCCACCTTTCTCCTGAAACCCGCGGGCGTAGCACGGCGTAGCGACGACGCCTTAGCCCGCGTCCGAATCAATCCCTGAGCATCCACGAATGCGGGAACACAGCGGCCACCAAGGTGAAGAGAGGTCTCGGAGAAACCCCTAACCTCTGAGGTGATTAGCCGTCGCGCAGGCGCGGGACCACGAAACGGAACAACCGCGATTGATGCGGTTGCAGAGTCTCCCGGATCGGCGTCAATCGCCGATCCTCCGATTTGCGATTTTTTGCGGCCAATAATCCGTTCCGACCGCCTTGATTGCAGCTCCGCCCTTCGCGATCTTCGTGGTGAA
>WNFI01370253.1_pt2 | contig 27004 bp, 19 predicted proteins | sample 5400471 | NCBI WGS metagenome assembly WNFI01 (sample SAMN13153348, study PRJNA577476) | soil metagenome | isolation source: 100 cm saprolite on Douglas fir-dominated hillslope | place: USA:California | collected 2013-09-17
CCATGTATATAATCCATCACAGCCGTGAGGCTTTTTGACTCTTCGTATACTTTCAATTGCCGGTCTGCGCCGGTGCCGTTCTCCAGGATCTTTGCCGCATAATGAGTAGCATGGCGGCTGCCCAGGGGATCTACCACATCATCTACAAAGTCCAGGAGTTCATAAATAAGGACCCGGGTATTCACTTCTTCTTCTTTCCCGAAATCGATCAGATGCCCGTCGATGCCATAGCGGCTGGCCCGCCATTTATTCTCATTGATCAGGGCGCGGGAATACTGGATATAATTCATGTTCTGCAAACGGAGCTTGTAGATCTTTACACAGATAGCCTGGAAAAGGGCCGCGATGCAGATGGTCTCATCTACCGTCATGGGGACATCGCAGATGCGGAATTCGACCGTGTTAAAGAAAGGATGAACCCGCAGGTCCCACCAGATCTTTTTGGCATTGTCGATGCAATTGGTCTTTACCAGCAACTTTATAAAATTATCATAGGCTTCGATGCTTTCAAAATATTCCGGTATGCCGGTACGGGGGAATTTGTCGAATACTTTTGTCCGGAAAGACTTATAACCTGTCAGCCTGCCTTCCCAGAAAGGAGAGTTGGTGCTGAGGGCATAGATATGCGGTAAAAAATACCGGGTGGAATTGGCGATATGATTGGCCATCTCCCGGCTTTCCATGCCTACGTGTACATGGAGACCGAAAATAAGATTGCTGCGTGCAGCCTCCTGTAGCTCGTTGACGATCTCATTATAGCGGGCGTGGTCGGTAATGAGTTGGCTTTGCCAATGGCTGAAAGGATGTGTCCCGGAGGCGCCTACCCAAAATCCCAGGCTTTCGGCGATCTGGGAAATGGTCTTGCGCAACGTAGAGACATCTTTATGGGCTTCGGTGATATCCCGGCAGATATCGGTCCCTACTTCCACCACAGCCTGGTGCATTTCGGCCTTCACCTTATCCCGGATCACTTTCTGCCCCTCCGTTACGATCTTTTGCTCGTGACTTTTTAATTCCCGGGTCGTGGGATCCACCACCATATACTCTTCTTCTATGCCCAGCGTAAAATTCCCATAATTTATATCAGCCATTCCCAAAGTTATTTATTTAGTAAAAATTTCAGTCACATTAATGGAGAACCCGGGCACGGTGGCGGCCTCCAACCGATCGCCGCCGGTATACATTTTAGCATTCCCGAATTTTCCCCCCGCCGTAAGCAAAAAGGTTACGAGGTTTTCTTCCGTAGGGTTGATGACCCAGTATTCTTTCACCCCGGCTTCTTCATACAATTCATATTTATCGCGCACTTCTTTTTTGGAATTACCGGGACTAAGGATTTCGATGACGAGGTCAGGCGCCCCGCAGACGCCCCGTTCGTCGACTTTGGCAGGATCGCATACGACACAGACATCCGGCTGCACTACGGTGGTGATCTCGTCGTCTCTTTTCTTATTTTGTATGGGCAGACGAATGTCGAAAGGAGCGATGAATACCTGGCAGCTTTTCCCTTTCAGGTAATTTCGCATTTCACCGTATAAGTTTCCGGCTACTACCTGGTGCAGGGTATTGGGCGCCCCCATTTTATAGATCCTTCCCTTGAATAATTCCAATCTCTCCAGGAATTTCCACTGCAGGTAATCAGCGTAAGTGTAGGTGTAAGAAGGATCGGGCTCCGCCACTAATTGTTCACGTCCTTCGTCTTCATTGTAGATCGTGTACATAAGATCAGGTTTTAGCTCACAAAGTTAACGGGATTTTTTACACGCCCTTTTATGAATTCTCCCCACGTTAAATTATCCCCCCCTTCCTCATGGATAGAGGCCCTTTCAATGGCATAGTCGGCGGCGGTTTCCACGACCCAGTTGAAATTATCTGCTCCTACGCTGTTCCTTTCCGCATCCGGCGCCGGATTGCAGAAGTCGATGGCATAGGGGATACCATCGCGGATGGCCAGTTCCACCGTATTAAAGTCGTAGCCCAGCGCCCTGTTAATGCGCAGGACGATCTCTTCCATTTGCAGCAATCTTTCCGCAGAGGGAGTAAAATCAGCGCTATACCGCAGATGGTGTGGATTACGTGGCTCATAAGGCATAATGCGGGTGTATTTGCCCCCGATGCAATAACACCGGTAATATTCGGTGAAGACGATCTCCTCTTGTAACATCATGACCAGCTGACCGGTCTCTCCGTGTTTCCGGTAGAATTCTTCCGCGTTATGCAGCTTATAGACATTCTTCCAGCCCCCGCCGGCAAAGGGTTTCATATACGCCGGAAACCCGATATAATGAAAGATAGTTTCCCAGTCGAGGGGATAGGCCAGGTTGGAAAACGATTGATCGCTGGTGTCCGTTGGAAGCTCCCGGGAAGGAATAAGGACCGTTTTCGGCACGGGCACTCCGGTCTGGGTGGCCAGGCAGTTATTGAAAAATTTTTCATCGGCGCTCCACCAGAAGGGATTGTTGATCACCGCTGTTCCGCACAGCGCCGCATTTTTCAGGTAAGCGCGATAGAAAGGGACATCCTGGGAAATCCGGTCGACGATCACATCATATCCGCTGGACTCCCCCTGTACCACCTTATCGATGCGTACGGGTTCAGCAAGGATGCCGGGGATATTTTTCCGGTTCACCGCCTCGATAAAAGCCATGGGAAAACTTCTTTCCTGGCCGAACAGGATACCAATTTTTTTGTGCGTACTCATATAGTTAATTAGTTAGTTTGTTATTTACTCACACCGCCCCCGGCAGCAAGGACAGGTAATGAGGGAACATCTCCTTCCATACGGGCCAGTCATGGTCACGATCGGGTCGGATATCGAGCCAGTGATCGATATTTTTTGCGGCCAGTAATCCGCTCATACGTTCATTCGCACCCCGGCAGATATCCCTGTCTGCCGTTCCCAGTACAATACCCATTTTCCAGAGCGCGGGATCCTGGGCGCCCGGGATGTAATCCACGGGGTTATTAAAATAGACCTGGTCATCATAATACCCGTCCGTAAAGGTTCGGATATCGAAGATGCCGCTCATGGAAAAACAATATCCCGTGAGGGATGGATACCGGAAGGCGAAATTAGCGGCATGATATCCTCCGAAACTGCAGCCGGCGACAGCTATCCGCTCATTTCCCGTCTCGTGGCGGGCCCGGGAGACCACTTCTTCCAGGATAAGCCGGTCATAAAGGGTCTGGTTATAGGCCCTTTCCCCCGGTGAGACGGACTTATTATACCAGCTGAATGCGTCCATACTATCCGGACAATATATTTTCAGCTTCCCATGCTCCAGGAACCAACGGGCCTTCTCTATCAACCCCTGGTCCTTATTCTGATAATATCTTCCATTGGAAGTAGGGAATAAGATCACCGGGTAACCTGCATGACCGAACACGAGCATTTCAAAATCCTTCCCCGTGACAGCCGAATGCCATTTATGATACTCTTCCCGAAAACCCATATCTATCTATTGGGATGACAGTAAATTATTGTGTAAACCGAATCTACTGAAAAAAACTCATATGACGACCCGGCGCAAAAATTTACCCACATCCCCTGCCGCACGAAAAAAACATTATTTTTGACGATATGCAAGTTGAAAAGAGCCCTCGCATTTTACAGGAAAGCATACAATTGGAATCCAGTGCCCTCGATCGTACCGTATCCGTTGATTTTTATTTACCCTCCGGAAATTCATGGGCCGACTCCGGAGAACTACCCTTCCCTCCCGCAGAAATGAGCTTGTTGCTGATCAATGACGGACAGGAACTGGGACGGCTGGGGCTGGCGGATATCCTGGAGGATCTTTATAGCCGCGATCTGCTGACGACTCCTTTACTTTGCGCAGGCATCCATGCCGGCGGGGAGCGTATCATGGAATATGGGACGACGGCTACGGCGGATTTCCAGGGCAGGGGAGGACGTGCGGCAGCCTACACCCGATTTGTCCTCGACGAACTCATACCGGCCATCCGTCATAAATACCAGGCTCCTGCTTTTAAAGAGCAGGCTTTCGCAGGATTCTCCCTGGGCGCGCTCAGCGCTATGGATATCGGCTGGAACCACCCGCAGGAATTTTCCAAACTGGGGCTTTTTTCCGGATCTTTCTGGTGGAGGACCAAAGACAAGGAAGACCCGGACTATAAAGAGCATACGGATCGCATCATGCAGCGCCAGGTAAGGGAAGGCGGCTACTATCCCTGGCTCCGGTTCTTTTTCGAATGCGGGACGGAAGACGAACAGGAAGACCGCAATCACAATGGCATCATCGATTCTATTGACGATACGCAGGACCTGATAAAAGAATTGGTCGCAAAAGGCTATGACTCTGCGACGGCTATACGCTATTGGGAGATCGAAGGAGGACGGCACGAAGTGACTACCTGGGCCAGGGCGATGCCGGAATTCCTCCAATGGGGGTGGGGGAAGTAAAGAGGGTGTCCCCTTTTTTTAAAAAACATAGGAAACACCCTCTCCTTACAGATAAAAGTAAGCTGGGCCGGTACTTTTTAGGCCATCAATTATGGTTGCAATAGCTTAATGATGTTTTCGTTCTCCTGCATCATGGCATGCGCCAGGGCAGTATTGCCGAACCTGTCTTTGACGGTTTTATCGGCGCCATGAGCTATCAGCAATTTTACGATGGCCTCCTGCCCGAATGTGGCGGCAAAGATCAGGGCGCTGGCCTGGTTATAGTTCTGTATATTGATATTAGCCTTGTATTGGATCAGCAGGTCAGCAATATCGGTATACCCTTTAAAAGCCACTCCCATCAGGGCGGTATTACCGTTATGATCCTGTAAATCGGTATGGGCGCCTGCCTTCACTAATTGTTTCACAGCGTCTATATTATCGTCATAACAAGCCAGGATCAGGGGGCTGAATCCCTTATTATCCGTAGTGTCTATATTTTTTCCGTTGGCTATATATTGCCGGATAAAAATAGTGTCGTTGTGCCTGGCCGCATCAAATATGTCATCAGCAGCAACGGCATGCAGGTGAAAAACAAGCGGCGTAAGGATATATAATAGTGCTTTCATGATTAGTGTTTGAACAGGGCTTCTACTTCCTCCCGTGTAACATTTAATTTAGCGGCTAAACGCTTCCCGAAATCGCTGTCTGCCATATAGAAATAGCCTACCATTTTCCGCACCACATCTCTGTCTGTTACTACGGAAAGGTCTCCGCTCAGGTTACTGATCAGGTTGGTCTTATCCTTTTCGCTCAACGAGCGGTAAAATTCGCCGGCCTGTTTAAAGTCATCAGGCTTTGTGATCTTTGCCTGTACGGTGTTTACATTCGTAAAAGTAGCCGTAGGATAATCGTATTTTGCATTATCCACACTACCGTTCGGATCCGTATTTGGCTGGAAATTGATGTCGGAATTCGTGCCACGGTTGCTCATAGCGCCATTCTGGTTGTAATTATTTACCGAAACTTTCGGCGCGTTTACAGGCAATTGCTGAAAGTTGGCCCCGATGCGGTAACGTTGTGTATCAAAATAGGAGAACAGGCGTCCCTGCAGCATTTTGTCTTCCGAAGGAGCTATACCAGGGACCATTTCACCAGGTGAAAATGCGGCTTGTTCTACCGACTCAAAATAGTTGGCGGGAATTTTGTTCAAGGTCATTTTTCCTACCAAGATGAGTTTTGCAATCGTTTCCGGCCATATCTTGGTATCATCCAAAGCATTAAAATCAAATTTATCCAGGTCTTCGGGTTTCAGCATCTGCACATACAATTCCCAGGACGGATAATTGCCCTTCCGGATATTATCATAGAGGTCGCCGGTAGCGTGGTTGAAGTCTTTACCTTGTATAAACTCAGCTTCTTCTGCCGTCAGGTTTTTTACTCCCTGCAGGGTCTTCCAGGTATACTTTACATACGTTACCTCTCCTTTGGCATTTACCCATTTGAATGCATGCACGCCAAAACCATCCATTTGACGGTAGTTGGCCGGAATGCCATAGTCGGAATAGACCCGTGTAAGCATATGGGTAGCTTCAGGAACATGACTCAGAAAGTTAAACATTCTGTTCGGGTCTTGTTTATTAGTAACCGGGGATGGTTTAAAGGAGTGCACAAAATCGGGAAATTTTATAGCATCACGAATAAAGAATACAGGCAGGTTATTGCCTACGATGTCATAATTGCCCTGGTCCGTATAAAATTTGGTGGCAAAACCCCTGGGATCCCTGACGGTTTCCGGAGATCCGGTGCCATTCATCACCGTTGAAAAACGCACAAATACGGGCGTCGTCTTTCCTTTTTGGGAGAAAAGAGAAGCTATAGTGTATGGTGAGAAATCATCTGCCAGTACAAATTCGCCGAAAGCGCCGACACCCCGTGCGTGCACCACTCTTTCCGGGATCCTTTCCCGGTCGAAGGCAGCCAGCTTTTCTACCAGGTGAATGTCTTCCAGCAGGACGGGACCATTTTGCCCCACGGTCTTGGAATCTTGATTGTCGCCAACGGGAGCTCCTGTATTGGTGGTTAATTGTTTCTGCTGAGCCATCGCTAACCCGGTCACCAAACTCAGAATTGGGACCAGTAATCTTCTTTTCATCATGTGTTTATGTTTTTATTCGGGGGTGAAGGTGAGTCAAAAAGAATTATCAATCAAGTCGATATTATTTATATTGATATAGATTTAACCTATGGGTAAAATTTCCCAAAAAAAAGAGGGTGCCTCAAATTACTTTGAGACACCCTCCTCGATTCATACGAACAAAACTATTAATAGAATAAATATCTAAAACCCAACTGACCTTGCCAGTGAGAAAGGGGATTGTTCACATCATCCTTTTAGGATCTCCGATAGTTGGACGGCCATTCCAGTTATTCGCCGTGATGAAGCCTCCGTCATTGATGGTCATTTACTTTACATGCAGGAACTTTGTATCCGTGCCAACGAGGTTGCCCAATTCACTGCTCAGATTCAGACCATAGGCGAAGGTCGCCGTGGTCTTGATCCCAGTCTTGGAGGCAACAGCCGGAATAGGAAGGCTGAGGTTGACTGCCCAATGGTAAAGACCGGATGTCCCGAAGCCTGCAGTATCGTACGCGGGGATCACCTTTTTAATAAATAAAACGGTGATCGGGTTCAATGCCCCGGTGGTATCGGTCGATTTTAGTGTGGCCGATATGACATATTTCCCCGTGGTGTCGCTGATATTGCCCTGGACCTTGAACACTACCGTATCTCCGGAATTAACGATGGAATCCTTGGAATGAGTCACTTTGCTGCTGACGGAAAAGATCGTGGGGGCTGTATATGCGGGCAGCGTAGTGGTTTTATTACAGGCCCAGATGACGACTCCTGAGGCGATCAATAAGAACAAAAAGATTTTTTTCATAATAAATAGTATTTCTATTATACGATTTTCGTTTAGTTAGCTCGAACCATAATGTCTTTTTAACGGTCTCGCTGAGATCGCTGCGCTAGTTAAACAGGTACCTCACACCGAACTGCATCTGCCACCGGGAACCGGTGAAAGTCTGATTCTGGGCAAAGTTCGTCAGGTTGGCATTGTTGGCGAAGCTATTGACAACAGGCACCTGGTTGGTGGCATCCAGGTAAGGCATGGAGAACTGAGGCGTCTTGCCATTGGCGGCCATCCCTTCGAATTTCAGGAAGTTAAGGCTGGTGGGAGTCTTGATCAATCCCCAGTTCCTGTTCACCAGGTTGCCTACGTTGACGATATCCAGGCTGAGACGCAGGGTATGTTTATCCTTATCCTGTCCATTCTTCGTATAGAAATAAATATCCTGGGTGATGTTCAGATCCAGATGCTTGTACCAGGGATACAGCAGGGAGTTGGCCTGAGCATATTGTCCGCGGTGTTTGTATAAGTAATGATCCTGGTTGATGAAATTGCTCAGCTGATTCCAGATCTGGGAGGAGGTCCTGGTATCGGTATGGTCCAGGGAAGTGTTGCCGATATTAGCGGAACCTCCATTTACCGGTACCAGGTTGATCTCGCTGGAATTCCTGGGAATATAGATCAGGTCGTTACCGGTATTGCCATCTCCATTCAGATCTCCGTTGTATACATAAGAGCCGGCGCCTGCCGTTGTGGCTTCATAGATGGCCCCGATCGAGGTCACAAAGTGTTTGGAGTATTCGATGCGGTAATTGGCATAGGCGATGACGCGATGCGGCTGATACCAGGAAGGACGGGCAGTGGTCGGAGCATTGGGGTCCGTATTGCTCACGGCTCTGGCTGCCCATAAAGAATTGGCCGTGCTGCCATTCTCCATCAGGGTCTTGGTATCGCTATAGGTATAAGCTACGCTGGTCGTCAGATAGCGCCAGGATTTTTGCACCCGGGCCGTGGCGGTATACGCATATCCCTTGCTGGTATTGGCCAGGATGATCGCATTACCGATATTCGGGTTCGCCAGGGTAGTACCATTGTAGTATTTGTTGCTGGAATTGGTGCCGCCGGTGGCTGTAGGGGTGGTATTGTACCGCATACGGGTGTCCGGTCCGTTCGTGATAGCAAATCCATTCGTCTCATTCAGGTTCGCATTGTACATATACGGCGCATTGATATCCTTGGAGTAGGTGAATTCTCCTGTAAGGATCCAGTCCCCTTCCAGTTTCTTATCCAGTCCCAGGCTGGTCCTCAGCTTGGTGGGGTATTTGAAATTGCTGGCGACCACGTTGGTGGAATAGCCGGTGGGAGTGGAGGTCTGGGTCTGGCCCGTAGTGGTCAGATAATTCGCAAGCCCGGCGCTGGCGGAAGGAAAGAAGGGCGCGTTCTTCGTGGTAAAAGATCCGAACTGAACACCATTGTTGGCGGCCTGGTTCTCGATCCATACGAAGGGCGGCGCGCCTTCGAAGATACCGGCGCCGCCTCTCAGCTGCCAGGTACGATCACCCGTGACATCCCAGTTAAAGCCTACCCGGGGGGAGACGACCAGGAAGTTTCCCGGCGCCTTTCCGACATTATAGGTGGCGTTGTCCTTGAAGGTCAGGGCATCGAAGTTCGGGTTATCGGTGAATTTATTCTGGTAAGTGGTATAATCCAGACGGACTCCATAGGTCAGGGTAAAAGTAGGAGTAGCGCGCCATTTATCCTGCGCAAAGAAGCTCAGGTTGGTCGCACCCGCATAGGCAAAGGGGAAGGCCCCGCCCTTCAGCGTGGAATACTGCTGGAAATAGGTGGCGGCCGGCGCTCCGGACATGAAATCAGAAAGACTGTTGAATTGATAGACGCCATTATAGCCGGGGGCAAATGCGTTGGTGTATTTCTTGTAGCTGTTCTGCGAGCCGATCGTGATCTCATGGGCTCCCTTGTACAACTGGAAGATATCCGTGAACTGGTAGGAATCCATGTTCAACAGGTTATTATAGGTGTACATCTCATAGCCGAAAGTGGTATAGATATTACCGCTGCTCAGGATATCCACCAGGGGAAAGTCCGGCGAGCTCGATTTGGGCGCACGAAAATCCCTTTCCCGGGTATAACCTACCTGCAGTTTATTGGAGGCATTGTTGCTGAACCGGGTATTCAGCTCGGCAATATAGATCTTCAGGTTATTGTTGATCCGGTAGCCGCTCCCGGTAAAGGGAATGGAGAAGGTCCCGGGCTGCCCCCCAGTGATCTGACCGCTGCCGGGTCTGCTGGTGCTGGCAAACTGGTCGGCATACGATTTTAAATAGTTATACTTCAGGGACAAGGTATTCCTGCTATTGATATTCCAGTCGATCCGGGCATTGATCTTGTAGCTGTTGGTTTGGAAAGAACCGGGCTGATAGGATCCCGGGTCATATTTAACCCCACCCGGATAAGTCCCGTTTATAAGAGCGTTCTGTAGGGTGGCAAGCACGGTCGCATTGGCCTGTGAAACGGCGTTGGCTGCCGGTGCATGGGTAGCATCGGAAGGGATGACACTGGTGGAGGGCTGTTTTTGAATACTCTGCTCCGCATTGATAAAGAAGAACAATTTGTCCTTGATGAAGGCGCCTCCGAGGCTACCCCCCAGGATATTGAAATTAAAAGGAGTCCTGGCCACCTGGGTATTATCGACCTTGTAGCCGATCGTGCCGGGCGATTTGGTATAGTCATAGACCGTACCACGAAACTGATTGGTACCGCTGCGGGTAACGGAATTGACGCCGGCGCCGGTGAATCCTCCCTGCCTTACGTCATAAGGGGCCACATTCACCTGGATCTGGTCGATGGCATCCAGGGCGATCGGTTGGGCATTGGCCTGCCCGCCCAGGGTACCGGAAAGACCGAAGGAGTTATTGAAATCGGCCCCGTCCACGGTGATATTGTTCATGCCGGGATTCGTACCGCCAAAGCTCAGACCGTTGGAAGAAGGCTCCAGCTTGGCAAAGTCCTGGATGGAGCGGGCGATAGTCGGTAAACGCTCGATCTGACTGCGGGTGATGATCTCCTGTCCTCCCGTATGACTGTTATTAAAAATCTTATTCTGCCGGTTGGCGGGTACCACCACGGCTGCCAGTTCTTTGGACTCCGGCACCAGCTTGAAGTCGGACGTAAAATCCTGACCGACGACCAGCGCAATGTTTTCCTGTTTCTCTTCCTTGAAACCTACAAAAGTGATCGTAAGTAAATAGGGACCGCCTATCCGGAGACCGGGAAGGTTATAACGCCCATCTTTACGGGTAGTGGTCGTATACTTCGTACCTGTGGGAATATGCAAGGCTACGACGGTAGCGCCTGCAAGGCCTGTGTTGTCGTCAGTGACCGTTCCGAGGATCTGGGATGTGGTCTCCTGGGCAAATGTAAAAATTACACAAAGAATGAAAGATGCCAATAAGAATAGGCGTTTTATCATAATAGTTGGTTTTGCGTTTGGCGCTGCAAAGAAATAGTGTAATTGTGTGGATACAATTAATAGATCGTTATGAAATCATTAATACAGGCAATGGCAAACGATTCGGGGCGGTTTTAAAGAAGGATAATGAACAGCTTTTCTAACTGTTAAAGAAAAGCAAAACTATAAAAAGGCTGCATAGAATCCGTAATTAATATTGACAAATTATGAACAGATTCTGTATTCAATGGTTTTTGGGTAATTTGTCATTTGCCTGTATGGAGGAAAATGATTAGGTATCCGGCTGTGTCTGTAAAGTATTGGTTTTAAGGGTTAAGCCGACTGCAGGCATCCTTTTCAACTATTGACGCGTTTTAATTGTTAGTTTTGTAATTAAATACATTTTAGATGTTGGCAACCATAGAAAGCGCTATTGAAGATATCCGGCAGGGAAAGCTTGTAATCGTTGTAGATGATGAAGACCGCGAGAATGAAGGGGATTTTGTCACAGCCGCTCGTAATGTGACCCCGGAAGTGATCAATTTTATGAGTAAATACGGGCGGGGCCTCATTTGCGCTCCCCTGGTGGAAGAACGCTGCGACGAACTGGGCCTGGGGCTCATGGTCAATAATAATACAGCCCTTCATGAAACCCCTTTTACCGTGTCCGTGGATCTGCTGGGACATGGCTGTACCACAGGCATTTCCGCTACCGACCGGTCAAAGACCGTCCAGGCGCTGATCGACCCGGCTACCACCCCGGAAGACCTGGGAAGACCCGGGCATATCTTCCCCTTACGCGCTAAAAAGGGCGGAGTATTGAGGAGGGCCGGTCATACGGAAGCGACGATCGACCTGGCGAGACTGGCCGGATTCGAGCCGGCAGGGGTATTGGTAGAGATCATGAATGAAGACGGCAGCATGGCCCGCCTGCCCGAATTGCTGGAAATAGCGGAAAAATTCAATCTTAAAGTAGTCTCTATCAAGGACTTGATAGAATACCGCCTGAAAATAGACTCCCTGATCGAAGAGATCGTCCGGGTGGACATGCCCACCAAATACGGCCATTTTAAACTGGTGGCTTTCCGGGAAAAGAATACCACGAACGAGCATCTGGCCCTGATAAAAGGAGAATGGAAGACGGATGAGCCGGTCCTGGTAAGAGTGCATTCCTCCTGCTTTACCGGCGATATCCTGGGATCTTTTCGCTGTGATTGCGGCGAGCAGTTACACGAGGCCATGGAGATCGTTGAAAAAGAGGGTAAGGGAGCGATCCTCTATATGAACCAGGAAGGCCGTGGCATCGGTCTTGTCAATAAATTAAGGGCCTACAAGCTCCAGGAAGAAGGCATGGATACGGTGGAAGCCAACCTGCACCTGGGTTTCCCCATGGACAAACGTGACTATGGGGTAGGGGCCCAGATCCTTCGCTACCTGGGGATCCGCAAACTTCGCCTGATCAGTAATAATCCCCGCAAAAGAGCCGGCCTCCTGGGCTATGGGCTGGAAATCGTGGAGACCGTGCCTATCGAGATCCATCCCAATCCGCATAATGAAAAATACCTGGAGACCAAGCGGGATAAGCTGGGGCATGATATCCTGAAGATCCTGAAGTAATCAGGGAATTGCCGGCTTACTGCTGGTAGTGATCGTGTCCACTCCGGGTGTTGCCGGCGGAGGCACGGGGACTTTCTTCTTCGGCGTACGGGGCGCTTTCTTTTTCTTTTTAAATAATTCGTCTATCCTGTCGAAGTCCCGTCGATAAGAGATACTGGTGCCGGAGCTGTTCTGGGTATGGCTTGTCGCGAGATAACTATAGGAATCCCGGTAGAAAAAGGTGAGCGCCACCCTGCCATCGGGAGTGATCTTATATTCGGCTGCAATATCCGGAAGGAACTGGAAGGAAGCCGCCTGCGCCTGCGCGGCGGTCATACCGAAATCCAGGGCGCTGCCTACGGTGAGGGTCAGCTTTTCATTGTAGAAACTTTTACCGATGGAAAAATTCAGGTTTGTCCGGTCCAGGTTGAACTTGCTTTGATCGATATTATCACCCGTTATATAGTTACTGCCATTATAAAGAGTGGTATTGAAATTGACCCGGAGGCTTTTATCTTTAAAGATCCGTTGCAGTAAATGATAGAATTGCTTGCTGAAGGCATTGGAGATGGCGCCGGATATGCTGCTGACGACCACATTTCCTACTGCCGAGGGGGCATCGAAGGCATTCGTGCTGGTAGACAAAGGCACAAAACTGTTCAGCACTACCAGGCAGGATACCTGCTTGGTCAACTCATTATCGTTATTCTGGATCAATTGTAAGAGGGTTTGGGCGCCCTGGTCGTTTTTAAGGGGGCTATTGGGCGGAAGACTGATCTGGAATTTGATATTGGGCGCTACCAGCCTGCCAGTGAGGTCGGCCGTCACCAGGACATCCACCCGGAGCCGGTTTACATTTTCACTCTGGCTTCCCAGGACATTGATGGCCGATACTCCCAGATCGCTGAAACGTACATTCTCTGCTTTGTAGACTGCTTCAATGCCGATGGTCGCATCATAGGGATTACCATTCCACTGGATATAGTTTCCCACTCCTTCACTGAGGATAAAGGGCTTGTGAATAAAGGACTGGAACGTGAAATTATAATTGCCCCTGTCGATCTCATAACGGCCGTTGAGGCTCAGGTCCGTGCTGGTGCCTACTTTCATAGTAAGGTTGCCATGCCCGGTGGCCTTGATGATATCCCCCGACAGGGGATCCAGAATTACATAAACCGTCGCATAGTTATTGGCATCCATATCCAGGGTCACCAGGAGGTTGGCGCTTTTCTTGTCGGGGAGCTGGGCCTTCATTTCCTTCCCATAAACCTTCCAGACGATGAAATCCGCATCTCCGCTCTCACGGCTGACAGAAGGAGGAAGATAGATATTGGAACTATCGGTCGGCTCCCCTTTGATATACATCTGCATATTCTCTTCCGGACCTGATAACGTCATTTTCGCCTTGCCGATCACAGAGCCATAGAACTGGTTGTTGTCGGTGGCCTTCGTATCCAGCAGCAGCAGGCGGTTGGTGTTCATTTCAAAGTCAAAGCCCAGGTCGTTGAACGCATGGTGAAAGAGCCTGCCCCGGGTGAGGTCGGCAGTATGACCTAACCGGTCTTTTAGCTGGAGAGTCCCGAAGTCGATCGTATCTTTTTTGAAAAGAATGGTGGCTGCGGGGATCTTATACGTGCATTGGGTATAAACCACTTTAAGGCTCGCATCTTTCAATTGTACCGTACCCAGGTATTGCAGGTGATCCGCGGGACCTACGATCCGCAGGTGTCCGCTGGCATTCCCACTGAGATTGGAGAAAATACCGCCCAGGTATTTTTCCAGCAGCTCGATCTTCGTATCGGCGACATCCGTTGTGATATCGATGGGCGGGCCGGAAATGCTGTCCGTGGTATTGATGACGCTTTTGATATCGAAATGATAATTCTTATTGTCGGAATGGGCCGTGGCATTCAATACTCCGCTGGCTTTATGATAATCAGCGTTCAGCTGCAGTTTGCCGATCGAGTCGTTCTCAAAGCGGAACTGCTCCGTCTCCCCCTGAAAGCTGATTTCCGGCTTCCCGAAAGGATCGGTCATGTCGGCGCTACCTGTTAACAGACCTTCCAGCCGCTCTGACTTCACCAGGTAAGGAGTGAAATCCCCTATATTGATCTTCGTCAGATCTGCATGGACATCATTCCAGTTGCCTTCCCCGGAGGGGTGGGTCGTGATGAGGACCTGCTGATCCCCGTTATGGATCTTCAGGGCATCCGCCGAAACGACATTGTTATTGAAAGCCAGGACCCCGTCCTTGTCAATGACCCAGGTCTTGCTGTTGATATCGAAAGTAGAAGGATCGAAAGTGATCCGCACACCGGTGGGTAAGGTTTGCACCTGGGCGGAAAGATTGGCGGAGTTCAGCGTTTGGTTCGCGCTGGTCGTTACCTGCACACTGGAAAGATCGTCGGCAGATCGCAAATGAAGATGGGTCGAAGGAAAATGAAGACTATCGTTCAGATAGACCTCCCCGACGGTTGTCTCCACGGACAGACTGTCCAGGTTGCCCCTTCCCTTCAGGGTGAGGTTGTCGAAGGCGATGTTTTTATACCCGAAAGCCGGTAAGTCGACATTGAGATCCAGTAAATTATCTTTCGTATTGATACGCCCGCTCACCCCGGCATTATTAAACCCTTTCAGATCCTTGTTAAAAAGATCGATGTACTCGTCTATCTTTTTGGTCGTGATCACGAAGCTGAAATTCTGATTGGTCGGTTTCGTTTTGGCAGGCTTGATATAACTGGGATAATATTTGTTCAGGAAGGTCTGGAAGGAGGCCGGCAGGTCCTTGATGGAGAACTCTCCCACAATGGCCCCGTCGAATTCGTTGCTCACGACCGTAATGGTCTTGTTATTGTCGATGATGCTGGATTCCACGGTGAGTGAATCGAAGGAGACCCTTTGCCCGTTCTTAAAGACCGAGGCGTCATAAATGCTGGCATTGCCCAGGAAGTTGTCGATATTGTCCCCGGTGAAATTACACTTGAACTTGCCATTGAATGATACCGGCCTGGCCACAAAATGCAGCTGCATCAGGTCCATTTTCGCCACCTCGGCCGTAAAATTGAATTTGGGTTGCACCTGACTGAAATCGATCAATCCATTGAGCCGGGCAGCTATGGCAGAATCGCTTGCAATCAGTTCTCCATTGAATTTCTTTTTGGCCACAGCGCCATTGACCTGGATATGATGATAGGTATAATCATTGAACTCGAGACTGTTGATGACCCCGTCCAGGGTGGCGTTCAGCGTGCCTGACTTGAGACCGGTACCATTTACCTTCCCCAGGAAAGAGACCCTCCCCATATTATCATTATCCAGGAAGGACCCTAACTGGAAACTATCCGTGCTGATATTGCCGGAATAAATCGAAGGCCCTGCATCCGGCAGTTTCATATTTACATTGGTGGTCAGGGTACCCAGGTTGGTCTCAATGACCCCGGTAGTGACAAAATCCCGGACATACCCCGTGAAATTCCCTTTAAAACGAAGCCATTCGACACGGTCGATCCTGGGCTGTTCGATGGTGCGTATCTCAGGCACCAGGGTGACCATATCCTGGTAGGTCGTCCTGAAATCATTGGATTTAAATTCAATATAGGTCTTTCGTATGTCCGGCAGACCTTTCAGACGGATATCTCCGTTCAGCAGCGTATTTTTCCCCGCCTCCAGGACAATATTCCTCCCGTTCAGATCGGAGACTGTGCCTTTCATCATACCCGTGATCCGGATACGCTTCTTCCAATCCTTTAATTCCGGGGCGAACCAGGCAATATCATCGCTGTCTATGTCCGCGTCATTGAAATCCGCTTCCATCTTTACCCGGGTGACGAAATCCGACATGTCATCCAGGGTTTTGAAGCGCATCGCGAAAAAATTGCGCAGGTGGCTCTTATCTGTCTGCAGGTCCAGACGACCGAATTCCATCGCTTCGGGAAACCATTTGATGCGGGCGCTCAGCTTCTTCACTTCAAAGCCGCTGCGTTCTTTGGTGCTGAGCAGTAACTGGGCCGTGATCGTGTCTTTTTTCAACTGCAGGTTGGTAAAGCTGCTATTGACCGCATAGAAATAAATATGGTCGCCATCAAAATGTTGATTGGGATGAGTATCGGCCGGCTTCTCATTACGGAAAGAGCCGTTCCGGATCGTGATCTTGCCGGCGGTGATATCCCATCCTGCCGGATTCAGCCGCAGGTGGAGGGGATCATTGATATATACTTCTGTTGTATCATTGACCAGCGGGGGCCTCCTGCCATTGTAATTGGTGAGCGTGAATTCCGGCTGGGTGAAGCTCAGCGTATTGATCCGTGCGATCTTTTGGGTGAGGCTGATCTGATCGGCATCCAGTCGCATGGCATTTAGCCGGAGTTCCATATCTTCCCCTCTCCACTCATCTTTTTTCAGAAAATGGATATGGGAAAGATCCACCTCTTTCAGATCCAGTTCTATTCCCCGGGAGGTATCTTTTTTATTAGAGAAGGTTGTATCCGGAGGAGCGGAGAAGTAGTCTGCCAGGAATTGAAAATTCCAGACGGAATCGGTACGGTGCAGCTTGATAGTGGCATCCTCCAGCCCGATATAATGCAATTCCGCCTTGTCCTTAAAGAACCACCAGTCGGTGACATTCACGTTTACGCAGCCGGCATATAAAAGGGTATCCTTATGGTTATCTTGTACCAGGGTGCCTTCCAGCGCCATTTTGTTGAATAAGGAAAAATTGACATGTCTGATGCTGATCGTGGTATGCAGATCGTGGGACAATCTCTTCGTCACCTTCGATACCAGCCAGGTCTGGACAGGGGGTAACTGGATGAATAGCCACAGCGCCACTAATAATAGTATTAAAACCAACAATGTATTACGGAGTATTTTCCAAATCTTTCTCAGGGGCTGACAATTACGATTGCGAAATTAACATTTAACAAGGGATGTGCAAATTCAATACCAATAAAAGGTAAAAAGCCCTGATTTCATGCCTAAAACCCTTTATTAACGGCATCTTTTACATTTTTACCCATTCGTTTGATTTTAGGTGGGCATAACTGGCCCCTTTCGTTAAATAGTTGCTTAAAAATTGGGAAAGAATAATACTAAATTTGACTATGGAAGCAAATGATTATAGAAGCGAAGATCCCCAAAAAGGTAAAATTTCAGGGGAAAGTAGTGGATTACAGGACTCTCCGGAATCCCGTGAGAAAACGCTACATCCTTATGAAACAAGGGAAATGGAAGGCCCGGAAAGTATGGTAAGTGAGCCTGCAGCTGCCTATGAAAGGAAAAGGCTGACCATAGAAGAATATCTGGAATGGGAATCTGCCAACATCGATAAACATGAGTATTATAAGGGAGAAGTGTTTGCTATGTCCGGTAGCAAAATTCCCTATAATATTATTTCAGCAAACCTTTTAGTTTCTTTAGCAGTAAGGCTCAGAGGAAAATCATGTCGGCCATTCAACAGCGATCAGCGCATTCATATCCCACAGAATACGCTGTTTACCTATCCTGATATTTCCGTCGTCTGTGGAGATCCGGTCACCTTAAACGATGATAAGTGGAACATCACCAATCCTTCTATTCTGGCAGAAGTCTTGTCCCCTTCTACCAGGGGATATGACCGGGGCGATAAATTCAGGTTATACCGGGATATCCCTACTTTGAAAGAGTATATCCTGGTGGATTCGGCAACCATCCGGATCGAAGCTTTTCGCATCAATGAAGAAGGTCTTTGGGAATTAGTGGAGTATAAAAATATCGATGAATCTTTGTATTTACCGACATTAGGCCTGCACCTGCCGCTTATTGAAATATACGAAGGCACTTCTTTTGCCGCAGCCGACAACCCTCAAGCTGCAAGCCATTAACTACCATGTTGTTGCTTCATCTGCTGATTGAAATGCCCGGATGCTCCCTTGGGTATGGAAAGGCTTTGCCAATCCTTATCACGTATCATTTTGCCGATATATACGATCTGACCCACATGATGGGGATAATGGGCCAGCTGCCGGTTGATCGCGTCAATGGCGAAGAGCGGCTCATGGCGGATATGGATGGTTTGCAGCAGATCTTCTTCTTTCAGGGATAAGAGCGCATCCAGCAGGCAGGCCCAACCCTTTTCCCAAAGCTCCAGCAACTGGTCCCGGCTAAGAGCGGGAGCACTGAATTCTTTCTCCCGGTCACGCCCCTCTTTTTCACCGTCCTCCGTCAGGAAGTTGGTCCAGCGACTCATCATATTGCCGCTCATATGCCGGATAATAACGGCGATGCTGTTTGACACAGGAGACTCCGGATCGGGCGCCCTTGCGGCATTAATACCGGGCACGAAGTAGAAATCTTTTTCCTCCAGCTGGCCGAATGTTCTTTCGCCCAGCGTCTTATAGGTGAGCAGTCTTTTAACGACCGATTCCAGGTAAACCTGGCCCAATGTTTCGTTCATGGTAAATTATTTTAATATCCCTCCGCCGCATCGTCGCCGCGGCTATCGCCCACGGCCTCTATTTTACCGCCCGACACCTTTATCACTTCAAAGCGGCCGATATGGCCCCGCTCGGTGACGGTATAGCCCATTTTTTTCAGCTGCTCCCGGGTGTCTGCAGGAAATGCAGGTTCTACAAAGATCTCATCGGGCAGCCATTGATGATGGAACTTGGGCCTGTTCACCGCATCTTCCGGCGATAGTCCGAAGTCCAGGATATCCACCAGCGTCTGGAATACGGAAGTGGTAATGGTCGTTCCCCCCGGAGTGCCCACTACCAGAAAGACCTTTCCTTTGTCCAGTACCAGGGTAGGCGTCATGGAACTCAGCATCCTTTTGCCGGGAGCGATCGCATTGGCCTCTGCGCCTACAGCGCCATACATATTCGGAACGCCCGGCTTGACGCTGAAATCGTCCATTTCATTGTTGAGCAGGAAGCCGGCGCCGGCTACGACGACCCTGTTGCCATAACCCCCGTTCAGCGTGGTAGTGATAGAGACGGCATTGCCTTCCCCGTCATAGACATCCAGGTGCGTAGTCTCTTCGCTGGCAGGCGAAAGAACGCCGGCCTGTATATCCTTGCTATTACCAGCTTTATCGGGATCGATGAGGGCCTTTCTTTGATGCAGGTAGCCCTCGCTGGTGAGCGCCTTTACCGGAACGGAATAATAATCCCGGTCGCCCAGGTATTTAGCCCGGTCAGCATAGGCTATCCGCTCCACTTCCGTCATCAGGTGCACCGCTTTGACAGATTCAAATCCATAGGCTTTCAGCGGCTGATCCTCCACCATCTTCATCATCTGCTGCAGGATGACGCCCCCGCTGCTGGGAAGCGGCATCGTGACAACGCTGTACCCTTTATAGCTGAATACGGAAGGTTCCCGTTCTTTCGCTTCATAGCCTTTGAGATCGGCTGCGGTAATAATGCCTTTTCCCCGCTTCATCTCCGCTACGATCAGCGCGGCTGTCTCTCCTTCATAAAATCCTTTGGCGCCTTTGTCGCGGATAAGACGAAGGGTGCGGGCCAGGTCTTTCTGCACCAGGGTATCCCCCGCCTTCCAGCCCCCTTCTTTTACGAAGACAGGCATGACCGTATTATATTTTTTAAAAGCGGCCTGTGTATTGTTGAGATTCCGGGCCTCGGCTTCCGTGAGGACGAATCCTTTCTCCGCCAGGTCGATAGCCGGCTGGATCAATGTCGCCATGGGTAGTTTCGCATATTTCCATTCGGCAAAGATGCCGGCGATGGTGCCTGGGACACCGGAAGCCAGGTGCCCGTTCTGGCTAAGATCCGTCTGGGGATTGCCGGCGGCATCCAGGTACATATCCCGCGTAGCTGCCGCAGGAGCTTTTTCCCGGAAATCCAGGGTTATATTCTTTCCCTTGACCAGGTGGGCTACCATGAATCCCCCTCCTCCGATATTTCCGGCGCCGGGATATACGACCGCCAGCGCCAGTTGCGTGGCGATGGCTGCGTCCAGGGCATTGCCCCCCTGTTGCAAAATAGTGATCCCTGCCTTGCTGGCCAGCGGATGAGCGGAGACGACGGCGCCATGAGTACCTTCCGCCTTCCTGCGGATCTGATAGGAATAGGGACTATTATCCATCTGGGCTGACACGGAACCCGTCAGCGCTCCGGCAAATAAGAAAAGAAAGAATGCTAAGGCATGTTTTAGAGACATAGCGACAAAAAATTTATAGGAAAGTTACCATTTTCCCGGCTGGTGACCGAAATATGATGGGCAGCTTTTTTTATTTTGGCTGTTTACTTACATTCACGCCTCATTATACACTACATGCAAAGAATCTTCTCTCTTTTTTTCGGGCTTTTTATGCTGACAACGGCTGCTTTTTCTCAATCCACCCCTTCCCAAACCTCAAATCCTCCCTCCCCAGAGACTTTTTTGGGATACCCCCTGGGGGCTCATTTTACCCAGCATCATAAGATCGTGAATTATTTTAAAGCGATAGCCGCAGCGATACCCGGCCAGGTGAAACTGGAGCAATATGGAGAGACCTATGAGGGACGCCCTTTATTACTGGCCTATATCGCCTCCCCGGAGAATCTCCGGCGGCTGGAGGCCATCCGCCTGAACAACCTGCGACTCGCCGGCGCTACGCGCGACAAGATGGCGCCGGATGACAATGCTCCTGCTATCGTATGGCTTAGCTATAATGTCCATGGCAATGAGCCTGCCTCTTCCGAGGCGGCGATGAAGACTTTGTATGAACTGGTGAATCCCGCCAACGTCCAATCGAAGGAATGGCTGCAACATACCGTCGTCATCATCGATCCCTGCATCAACCCGGACGGGCGCGACCGCTATGTGAACTGGTTTACCAATGCCGTAGGAAAGGAACCCAACCCCGATCCGCAATCAAGAGAGCACCAGGAGCCCTGGCCCGCCGGCCGGACCAACCATTATAATTTTGACCTCAATAGGGACTGGGCCTGGCAGACCCAGATAGAGACGCAGCAACGGATGAAAAAATACAATGCCTGGCTGCCCCAGGTGCATGTGGATTTTCATGAGCAGGGCTATAACAATCCTTATTATTTCGCCCCGGCGGCAGAGCCCTATCATGACGTGATCACTCCCTGGCAAAGAGATTTCCAGATCCAGATCGGAAAGAACAATGCAAAATATTTCGATCAGCACGGATGGCTCTATTTCACCAAGGAAGAATTCGACCTTTTCTACCCCAGCTACGGAGATACGTACCCCATTTATAGCGGGTCTATCGGCATGACCTTCGAACAGGGTGGGATCCGCGCGGGATTGGCGATTATCACCCGTGATGAGGATACCCTGACGCTTGCCGACCGCCTGGAACACCATTATACGACCGGTATGTCGACGGTCGAACTGTCGTCGCAGAATGCCGCCAGACTGATAAAGGAATTCAGGAAATATTTCACGGATGCCGCAACCCGGCCCGCCGGTGAATTCAAATCCTATTTCATCAAAGCCGATCCTTATGGGGACAGGTTGGAACGGTTAAAGATTTTATTGAACAAGAATAGCATCGACTGGGTTCCCGTCACCTCTGGCAGTTTCACGGGATTGGATTATGAGACGGGTAAAACGACGGCTTTCAAGGCGACCCCCGGAGATATAGCCATCAATACCAACCAGCCAAAATCCAATTTGCTGCGGGTACTGTTCGACCGCAATTCCCGGATCAGCGACTCGGTGACCTATGATATAACGGCCTGGGCTATTCCTTATGTATATGGATTACAAGCCTTCGGACTTGGAGCCCTGGTCCCTGCGAACGGCACAAACCCGGGCGACGCAGGCAACACGAACGGCATGACCACGAACAGCCCTGGCAGCCTTGAAAAGGCAGCCGTCGATGCGAATGGCGGAGGCGCCGGCCAATACGGGTATGCGGTCCGCTGGACAGGCATGCAGAGCGCCCGCTTCCTGGCGGAATTGTTAACGAAAGGAGTGAAGACCCGTTATGCTGAAGAAGCTTTTCAATCCGGCGGAAATAATTTCGAAAAAGGGACCCTGATCATCACGGCTACCGGCAACAACGCTGCCGGCAAAAATCTCTGGGCCCTTGTATCGGGGGCCGCTCAAAGAACAGGCGTAACCCTTTCTCCCATCTTGTCCGGATTTGTAGATAAAGGCGCCGATTTCGGAAGCGGCCGGGTGCACCTGATCCATAAGCCCAGGGTAGGGGTGTTGACGGGGGAAGAAGTGAGTTCCCTGAATGCGGGAGAAGTATGGCATTTCTTCGAGCAGGACCTGGATTATCCTGTCACCCAGATCAATGTCGAAGAACTCGGCCGTCTGAACTGGAAGAGCTTTGACGTGTTGATCCTGCCCAACGGCTATTACAAATCCCTGGTAGATAAGAATGCAGCGGAGCCCTTCCGTAACTGGGTGAAAGAGGGGGGGCGTCTTATCGCGATGGAGAATGCGGTAGAGCAATTGTCGAAAATAGAATGGGGCATCCGTCAAAAAGAAAGCGCGCCGGACAAGAAAGAGGATGACAAGGATAAAAAGGAGGATGATTACTCCTTGCTGCATCGGTATGGGAACCGGCAGCGGGATGAAATAATGAACAGCGTTCCGGGCTCTATCTATAAGGTGGAACTGGATAACTCGCACCCCCTCGCTTTCGGTTACCCGGATCATTATTATACCCTGAAGCAGGGCGATAATGTATATGAATTCATTAAGGAAGGCGGCTGGAATGTAGGCATCATCAAAAAAGACAATTATGTCAGCGGCTTTACCGGCAATAAAGCAAAGGCGAAATTAAAGGACGGCGTGATCTTCGGAGTACAGGATCTGGGCCGGGGAGAGATCATTTATATGGCCGACGATCCCTTGTTCCGGAGCTTCTGGGAGAATGGGAAATTGCTTTTTTGCAATGCGGTTTTCCTTGTTGGACAGTAAACGCCGGAGGCGTTTAGCCCGAAGGGCCATCATTAGATCCGGACCTGAGGCCTAGCGGGCCGAAGGCCCGCTCTAAGAAGTCTGTAGTATACTCAATAAAAGAATTTAGAATGAATAAAGTTATTATCTTTCGCTGGCTCGCCGCTTGTCTCTTCAGCGCCAGCCTTGGAGCGGGCTCCGGCCTGTCGGCCCAGGCTCCTGCAACGATTACATCGGCAGAAATTTACCTCCGGTTGAAAAAGCTCAATGTCCTGGGCTCGGTACTGTATATTGCCGCCCACCCGGATGATGAGAATTCAAGACTGATCGCCTACATGGCAAAAGAGCGCCTCTTTCGCACCGGTTACCTGTCTATGACAAGAGGGGACGGCGGTCAGAACCTGATCGGGGACGAACAGGGCGTCGAGCTGGGCCTGATCCGGACCCAGGAAATGCTGGCCGCCCGCCGGGTGGACGGGGCCGATCAGTTCTTTGCCCGCGCTTTCGATTTCGGCTTCACCAAATCGACAGAAGAAGCATTGAAGACATGGGGCAAGGAAAAAATGCTCAGCGATGTTGTATGGGTGATCCGGAAATTCCAGCCGGACGTCATCATCACCCGCTTCCCCGAAGACAGCCGGGCCGGCCATGGCCATCATTCCGCCTCGGCGGTACTGGCGCATGAGGCTTTCGCAGCGGCGGCAGACCCTTCGCGTTTCCCCGAACAATTCAAATATGGCGTCCAGCCCTGGCAGGCCAAACGTCTATTCTGGAATACCTTCCGGTTTGGCAGCTTTAATACTACCAGTGAAGACCAGTTGAAGATCGACGTAGGAGCCTACAACCCGATATTGGGAAAGAGTTATGGTGAACTAGCCGCCGAGAGCCGCACCAACCATAAAAGCCAGGGCGCCGCCCTCACTCCGGCCCGCGGCCAGTACATGGAATATTTCAAGGCAGTGGCAGGAGATCCTGCTCACAGCGATCCCATGGAAGATGTCGTCACCTCCTGGGGCCGCGTCCCCGGCGGAGAGAAGATTGAAGGGATGGTCGACCAGCTGGTCCGGGATTACTCCCTGCTCCATCCAGAAAACACCGTACCGGGCCTGGTAGGCGTATACAAGGCGATCACACCATTAAAAGATAGTTACTGGAAGACGCAAAAGCTGAAAGAGGTACAACAACTGATCGAAGCCTGCAGCGGCTTATGGCTGGAGGCGGTGGTGAGCGGTCCTTATGCGGTGCAGGGAGACTCCCTATCGGTGACCTTTGTGCTCAACAACCGGCTCAATGCACCGGTAGCCGTCCGGGAGATCTCCATAAATGACGCTGACTATGACACGGCCTACCGGCAGCAACTGGAAGGCGATAAGAACTATCTCTTTTCTCATAATATCTTCGTCTCTCCCCAAAAAGCAGTTACCCAGCCTTACTGGCTGGCAGAAGAAATGTCACCGGGCTCTTTTAACGTAAAGGACCAGCGCCTGATCGGTGATCCGCAGAGCGCTCCCGCTTACGAAGTGAAATTCCGGCTGACGGTTGGCGGAGAAGAAATGGTGTTCACCCGTCCTGTACAATACAAGTACACCGATGCGGTGAAAGGAGAACTTTACGAACCGCTGACGATCCTGCCTCCTGCCACGGCGCAATTCGATCCTGCCCTGGTGCTGTTCACCGACGGGGAAGAGAAAGGGTTCCGGATAGAGACGGCAAATTACGGTCATACGGGTTTGCCGAAAATGGAACTCACCCCGACGGCAGGTCTTTCTGTTCTGCAGACGGCGACGGCCGCCGGCTCCTGGTCGGCGCGGCCCGCCGGCAATGCCATGGGGCTGGTGACGGCCAACCTCTTGTTCGATCATAACGGCCGGAAGGATACGGCCCTGCAATTGAGGACCCTGTCTTACGATCATATCCCGCGCATCGATTATTTCCGCCCCGCCGTCGAAAAATTCGTGATGGCGGACGTAAAGACGGCCGGTCACCGTATCGGTTATATCGAAGGAGCGGGGGATAAAGTGCCGCAGGCCTTGCAGCAGATGGGCTATGAAGTAGTCCTGCTGAAAGAAAAAGACATCAACGCCCCCGGCCTGAAATCCTTCGACGCTGTCCTCGCCGGCGTGCGCGCCTATGACGTCCATGACTGGCTGACGGCCCGGCATGACGCGCTGATGGAATACGTTAAAGAAGGCGGCAACCTGGTCGTTCAGTACAACCGGGACAACCTGGAGCAGATGAAAAGCAATATCGGACCATACCCTTTTGCCGTGTCCAATATCCGGGTGACGGATGAAAATGCGCGTGTGAATTTCCTGCGGCCGGATCATGACGTGCTGAATTATCCCAATAAGATCACCGACAAAGATTTCGAAGGCTGGATACAGGAGAGAGGGATCTATTTTGCCGGACAAATCGACACGGCTTATGAAACAGTGTTGTCCATGAAGGATCCCGGTGAAAAGGAAAAGGAGCAGAAAGGCAGCCTGGTGATCGCCTCTTTCGGAAAGGGAAAATTTGTTTATACGGGCCTGGTCTTTTTCCGGGAATTGCCCGCCGGAGTACCGGGCGCTTACCGTTTGCTGGCTAATATTATTGCGCTCAACCAAAAGAAAGGATTTTGAGGTGCTTATGGGAGGCTATTAAAATTAATTTAAATTATGCATCGTAGAAGGGATATCGCTATTGTAACGGCCATCGTCGTAGGACTGGTCGTGGGACGTTTTATCAAAAGGGCCACCTTCGGATTGCTGGTGGGCCTTGCCGTGGGACTATTGGTGGCTTCGCTGATCGCGAACAGAGACCGCGAAAGGAACAGACAACGGGAAAGGGACCGCAACAAGTAATAAAGGACGCCTATGCAACCGGATGAATCGCTTGATATGAAAAAAAACCTGCCGGAAGACAAAGTTCCGTTATTTAAGAAATGGAGCTATTGGTATGCGCTGGTGATCGGCTTCCTGTTGCTTCTGATCGTCTTCTTTTATTTCCTTACCAAACATTTTTCATGAGCTGGCCCGACTGGATAGTATTGGTCGTTACCTTACTGGGAATTATCGCCTATGGGCTATATAAAGGACGCACCAGCAGAGACCTGGATGGCTATTTTCTCAGCAACAGAACGGTGCCCTGGTACATGGTGATGCTGAGTATTATGGGCACACAGGCCAGCGCCGTTACGTTCCTGTCGGCTCCGGGGCAGGCCTATACGGAGGGAATGCAGTTCATTCAATATTATTTTGGACTGCCCCTGGCCATGGTCGTGCTTTGTATCACCTTCGTGCCTGTCTTTCACCGGCTGAAGGTGTATACAGCTTATGAATTCCTGGAACAACGATTTGATCTCCGGACGCGAACGCTGACCTCTTTCCTCTTCCTCCTGCAACGGGGCCTGTCTACCGGCATCAGCATTTCGGCCCCCTCGATTATTTTGTCTTCTCTTTTGGGATGGGATATCTTATGGACCAATATCTTCATGGGCGGCCTGCTCATCATCTATACGGTGATGGGCGGCGCTAAAGCGGTGGCATATACGCAGCAACTGCAACTGATCATTATTTTCGGCGGCATGTGCATAGCAGGGTATATGGTCATTCACCGGCTGCCTCCCCATATCGGTTTTTCGGAAGCGTTGCACCTCGGCGGGAAAGCGGGAAAACTGAATATTATTACTACCGGGATCAGTAAAAAAGGCTTCGATTGGAATGACCGCTATAATTTATTGAGCGGGGTGATCGGCGGATTCTTCCTGGCTTTGTCCTATTTCGG
>WNFI01436849.1_pt1 | contig 26978 bp, 22 predicted proteins | sample 5400471 | NCBI WGS metagenome assembly WNFI01 (sample SAMN13153348, study PRJNA577476) | soil metagenome | isolation source: 100 cm saprolite on Douglas fir-dominated hillslope | place: USA:California | collected 2013-09-17
CGGCCCAGTCTCCCAACAACCAGACCGCCGCCACAATCAGCCCGATCATCGGAATGTACATATAACGGTCGGCCATTCCTTGCCGTCCGGATTGCAGCATCCCGATCATTGGAACCATCGTCCCGAGGTACCAAAGCCAGCCGATCAGCACGTAGCGTCTCTGCCGGAAGCGCCAAACTATCCCGCTGATGCCTGCAAGCACCAATGCGGCGGCGATTACTTTCCACCAGGCCAATGAATTTTCCGGGTGTGGATAGAAGACCGCCAGACGAGATGGCCAGATCGCCTTGCCCAGGTACACCAAATACGAATAGACGGCGTTCCTCAGCCTCCAGCTGAAGGGCATCGCTCTGGCCAGCGCACCTTCTTTGTGGTGTATATAGATTGTCATGCAAGCCCCGGCTGCAGCCAGCAACAGCAGAGGAATTTTTTCCACCACGAGCCTGAAAAACGCCGGCAAGAAAGGACGCTGTTCGCCCGGTTGCGCTGGGCCGGGAAGCCTTCGCAGTGGCCAGTGGTCCAGCAGCAGCAAGCCAGCGGGCAGCGCCACAACCATGATCTTGGCCATTACAGCTACGCAAAAAAACAAAATCACCCAAACATAACGTCCCGGGGCCGGCCTGCGTGCATACCAGCCATACGCCCACAGCGTGAGCAATAAGAAAAACACGCAAAGAACCGTCTTGCGCTCCGCTACCCAGGCCACCGACTCCACATTCAACGGATGCAGTGCGAAGACGGCGGCAGCCGCGGCGCTACAAAGCGTGCGCCTTGTAGCTAGCTGCAAAATCAAAAACAGAATCGCGACGTTTAGTGCGTGCAGAAGAACGCTGCTGAGGTGATGCCCGGCGGGGTTGCTCCCGTACCATTGCACATCGAGCATGTGCGAAATCCACGTCACGGGGTGCCAGTTCGCTGCGGGATTGTTCGTGCCGAACGCCCACATCAGGTTCGGCCATGTGACTCCTTCCAGTACGCGCGCGTTCCGCGTCACGTAATCCGGATCGTCGAAATTCACGAAACCATTCCGCATCGCGGGGGCATAGACAATCACGGTTCCGATGGCCAGCAGGAATACCAGAAGTAACGTGAGACGGCGCTCATCCCAACGCGACGAGTCGGAACATGGCGGATTCACCTCTTCACTGCGCGGCAGGGGCGGAAGGTTCATTGCCGCGCCCGGGTATCGTCTTCCAGCAGAATGCCAGCATCCTCGGGGCTTGGGTTGAACCCCGCCGCGGCCTCGCCAGTCGCGGATGCGTCCTCACTATCGTCTGAAATATCGTGGGCGTGACGCGGAGAGACAACCGCAAGCCGGATCTCGGAATAGGGTGCCTGTGCGGCAACGCCCGTCCGTGATTCTGCGCTTCGATCTTTCGCATCATTCAGTTTTGGATTCATTACCCTTTCAACAAAGTCCCATTGCCCTGATCCACCCCACCCTGCAAGCTGGTGAAGAGACCGAGGTCTCCAGATGAATACCACCACCGCCCTGCTCGAACAGCGTCTGAATTCGGACACCGGCCTGCATCAGGCTCCGATTCTAGAAAACCATCCCACGCAAAGCGCCACCGCGATTGACGGCTGGCGCTCTGCGGTGTTCGGGGTTCCGTTCCTCGCGGCCGGCGTGTGGACCACTCTCGCCGCCCTCGGCTTCGTCTCCGGTCGCAAGCATGCTCCCGATTGGGTAATCGGCATGTTCGGCGCCATGTTCTTCTTCGGTGGCCTCTTCTTCCTGATTCACGGCCTGCTCGGCGCCGTTCGCAAGGCGCAATACCTTCGCGACTCAGCCCAGCGCCCAGGCCAGCCGTGGTTCTGCGACTTTCACTGGCGTCAGGAAGGCATCGCCTTCTCTGCCTTCAACGCCATGCTCGGGCGCCTGCTGGCCGCCCTGGGCTGGAACGCCTTCCTCATTCCCTTCTTCTGGATCGGTCTCACCGTCCGCGAAGCCCGGATTTTTCTGATCTTTTCGTCGCTCTTCGCCCTCCTTGGTCTTTTCTTCTGGTACCGATGGGCGCAGATGCTGGCCGACCTGCTCCGCTACGGAAACAGCTTCCTGAACTACGATTCGTTTCCCTATTTCCTTGGCGGAACCCTGGGTGCGCGCCTGCGCGCGCCGCATCATGTTTCGGACATTGACGCGCTCACTCTCACCCTGCGTTGCGTCCAGGAGAAATACATCACCACCGGCAGCGGCAGCAATCGTTCCACCCGTGTCGTCTGCTACGAGCTTTACAAAGACGCTGTCACGCTTACTCGCGATCGCCTGGCAGGCCTCGCCGGAGGCGAAATTCCCATGGAATTCCGCCTGCCTGCCGATCAATCCACCACGTCTCTTGCCTCCACTCCGCCCGTCTACTGGGAAATCGAAGCCCGCGGCCAATCCCGTGCCGTCGGCTACCAGGCCTTCTTCCTCGTCCCCGTCTACAAGGCCTTCTGACAGCCCCTTGCAAAGTTCTCTTTCATTGTCATTCCGTCTGAAAACGACGTCGGCCTTCTTTTTCTGTTAGCCAGGGCGTGCGTCTTATTTCTTCAGCAGTCGGCCGAGAGCCATTTCCGAAGGCGGGGCCTTCAGACCCAGGACGGCATCGGAAACCATTTCGCCCATGACTGGTCCGTGCTTAAAGCCGTGGCCGGAACCACCGCCCACGATCCATACATTTTCAGCTTCGGGGTGGCGATCCAAGATGAAATTGTGGTCGGTGGAGTTCTCGTACTGGCACACCCGGCTTTCAACCAGCGGAGCGCCGGCCATCGCTGGAAACCGGAGGCGAAGATGGGCTCGTGCAGCTGCCAACCCCTCATCTGAGATTTGGCGCTCCGTGGTGGTGGGATCAATAACCGGCCCCCGCGCATCGTCAGCCATCTTGAAGCCCCGCCAGTGGTTTCCAGGAACGCCATAGAATAGGTGTTCACTTCCCACATGCTGTCCTCCACCGTCAATCCAGACCGGCAGTTGCGCATCGGTGAAACGCAGGTCGCCTGCCGCAGTGCCGAAGAAAAAGACCTCCTGTCGAGTGGGTGTGATAACCGGCGCCAAAAAAGGGAAGACTTTTCCAAGCCACGGACCACAGGCGAAAACATAATAGTCAGCATTTAGGTTTTCACCGGAGGAGTTGCTGATTCCCTGCATGCGATTGGAAGTTATCGGGCCGGGAGTGACCTGCGCCTGCCGGTATTGGCCGCCTTCTTTAAGGAAGGCATTCAGAACGGCTTCACACCCACGCCGCGCGGCAAGATAACCGGAATCGGGTTCAAAGATGCTCCAGGAGACACCTTCAAAATTCACTTGCGGCCAACGCTTGGCGCAATCCGCGGTAGAAAGTTTCTCAAAGCGGACGCCGGCCTCTTTGAGTAAAGGCAGGGCAGCGCGTTCGTAGGAATCGTCTGTGCCCGCCATCCGGAGTGCGCCACTCCGGAAGAATAGCTTCAGATTCCATCGTTGCTCGTTCTCCTGCCACAGCTGCAGGGCTCGGGCTACCATCTGCGTGTAGATTCCCACGGGACCATATGTGGCGCGGATCACGCGAGTCTCACCGCCTGAGCTGGCACGCGAATTTCCCGGACCCCAAGCGTCAAGCAGCGTGACCTTGGCACCCTTTCGCAGGAGCTGGAGTGCGGACCAGCCGCCGAACGCGCCGGCACCGACGACGATCGCCGGACCCCGAAACGAAGCTGCAAATGCGGGAGAACCGGCTATGCAAGCCGCCCCCGCGATGGCGGAAGTTTTCAGAAAACTGCGCCGGGAACGATTGGTGTCCATGCTTGCGCTCCCAAAATCAAGATTCGGCGGGGTGACGTCCTTCCATCCTCACTTGAAGGACAAACGCGAAAAAAACCCACATCTCGCACATTATCATGGCTTTAAGTCACGAAGGGTGCCGTCTTTGATTTGTCTTCCAACTTCCTTCCAACTTCAATTCTCCAGATTTTTTCTTTCCCCTTCACGGATTACCGTCCCCAAATTTCAGCCTTCGATCCTATAACCTGCAATTGCGTCTGTTGCATCCCGGCCGTCTAAGCTGGGACATTTTAATGTTTTACAGCTCCATTCGAATGATAGCCAAATATGTACTTAACACTTGTGGTAGTTTAGTGTTATAGTTCCGCGTGTTCGCCGATATACAGTCCCGTCGATCTCTCGATTCCTTTCTTGCCTTAACCCTTATTCCCTGCCCACGATTCCGTAACTCCTTTCCTTGCCACACTTCCGAAGATCCGCCAGTAAGCGAGCATTCGATCAGGATGCGAGTCCCGAGCGACGAGCGTTCTTGCGAGTCCCGACCCAGTCGGGACCATCGGCACTCGAGGGATCTCACTCGCGCCCTAAACCCTTTAGCTGCCACACTTGCAGAAAATCACCTCGTAAGTCCAACCACTGCCACAGATCCGAAAACGCCCTTTTGTAAGTCCTGTATTTGCCACATATCCGAGACCCCCGGGGGCCCTCCCATTTTGGTGCCAGCCCGCTTGCCCAGCCTTCCTCGACCGCATGGCCAAGAGGAACTCCCAGCACCCCATCGTTTTCCGTCCCAAACCGCTGTTCGTTATCTCCGTATCCCCTACTCCCTATTTCACCTATCCCCTTTCCTTTCACGTTCTTGCGCACTCTCTTACACTTTTTAGCACTCATCAAAATCTAAACTCCTTTATTCTCAATCGATTCCGCACTCTTTGCCAAAAACACACGGGGGTAGGAGGCATGCTTTCAATCTCGCAGATCAACGGACATCGCCACGGAACACGGACCACCGAACACCAGTCACGAGTCGCCAGTCACTGCATCCCTGCCATCGCCAGTGCTATCATCATCTTCATCGAGGGACATCCTGCTATGACTGATGCGCGCTCTGCTTTCGCCACCGTCGAAGAAGCCGTCGAAGAAATTCGCCAGGGCCGAATGATCGTTCTCGTTGACGACGAGGACCGCGAAAACGAAGGCGACCTCGCCATGGCCGCCGAAAAGATCACGCCGGAAGCCATCAACTTCATGGCCAAGTACGGCCGCGGCCTGATCTGCCTGCCGCTCACCGAAGAGCGCTGCGACGAGCTTCATCTCCCGCTTATGTCGCCCATCAATACTTCGGTGCACGGCACCGCCTTCTGCGAAGCCATCGACGCGCGGCTCGGCGTCACCACCGGCATCAGCGCTTCGGATCGCGCCATCACCATTCTTGCGGCAATCGATCCGAAAACGAAGCCGCAGGATCTCGCGCGCCCCGGCCACATTTTCCCGCTGCGGGCCCGCAATGGCGGCGTCCTCGTCCGCGCCGGCCAGACAGAAGCGTCCGTCGACCTCGCACGCATCGCCGGACTGACTCCCGCGGGCGTCATCTGCGAAATCATGAACGAAGACGGCACCATGTCCCGTGTGCCGCAACTCACTGAGTTTTGCAAGGAACACAACCTGAAAATGCTTACGGTGGCAGACCTTATTCGCTATCGCATGCAGCACGAGCGCTATGTCCGCCGCGTTGCCGAAGCGGTCCTTCCCACGCGCTTCGGTGAGTTCCGCATGATCGCGTACGCTAGCGACGTGGACCACGATCAGCACGTTGCGCTGGTGCGCGGCGATCTGGAAGGCCCGGAGCCGTCGCTGGTGCGCGTCCATTCGCACTGCCTTACCGGCGACGTCCTCGGTTCCACGGCCTGCGATTGCAATGAACTTGTCGCGCGCTCACTCGCCACCATCGCCACGGAAGACCGCGGCGTCTTTCTCTATCTGCACCACACGGGGCGTGGCTTCAGCGTCGAAACCGCCGAGGAGCCCGGCGTGCTCCCCCAGATTCACTTTCACAAGCGCGGCCAGCTTGATCGCGAGCCCGCGCGCCAGCGCATGGTGCAGCACGAGAGCGGCATCGGCGCGCAAATCCTGATTGACCTCGGCCTCAAGGACATTCGCGTCCTCACGAATCACCCGAAAAAGGTCGTCGCCCTCGAAGGCTACGGCATCCGCATCGCCGACCAGGTCCCCCTTCGCATCGACCAGCCCAAGCCGACGCATCAGGTGCTGTGATGAACATCTTTTCCAGTTTGCATTCCTCCCGAGCGCAGAGAGAAATCTGCTTTTCCGCAGAACAGACGGCGGCGAAAAACTCTTACGGCGGTTCGTCCGGCGAACTCTGCTTCGTCACGCGTCTCCCCCATCCGTCATTCCGAACGAAGCAGGCCGATTTTTTCTTCCCGCTTCGCTCCTGCGAAGTGGTCGGCCTGCGAATGTGAGGAATCTCTCTTACGGTTTGTCTGGTGGCTTTTCTGTAGAAGGAGCGAACTTCGCCGGTGGTGCGGGCTTTGGCGCGGCCGGCTTCCCAACCGTCAAATACTTGCGCATTTTTTCAAGCCGCTTCGGCCCCAGTCCGCGGATCGCCAGCAAATCATCCACGCTCTTGAACGCGCCGTACGACTTGCGCATCTGCAGAATTTTTTCCGCCGTCGCCGGCCCGATTCCCGGCACTTGCTGCAGTTCTTCCGAGGTCGCCGTATTGAGATTCACTGGCCGCGCCGGCGGCTTTTTCTTCGCGAGCGCAAATGGACAGAACAGCAGGCAGAGAATCAGGGGAACGCGGACCGCAAATGACCGCCACGCCATAGTGGAAGTATAATGTACGGAATACGTCTCTAAATCAATAACCAAAATGCAGCGATCCGCTAACTCAGCCTCGCGCCCCGCGCGTCGTACACTTCAAGGGCGCCGAAGAGCGCTGCTTGCGATTCGATCTGCGCGCGGTCGCCGACAACGACGATTTGCATGTTGGCGGAGTCGAGATATTTTCGTGCTGTTGCGAGCAGATCTTGCGGCGTGAGAGCGCGGACTTTCTGGCGGTAGGTTTCAAGGTAGTCGTCCGGCAATTCGTTCAGCGCCACCGTGGAAAGCTGCGACAACAAGCCATCCTGCGTCGCGAGCCCCATGGAAAAAACGCCGCTCAAATAATTCTGCGCGTCGGCCAATTCCGGTTCCGGCACAGGAACGGAGCGCAATTTGTCCATCTCATAAAAAATCTCCGTCAACGACGCCGCCACGACGTCGTTTCGAACGGCAGCGGAAACGGAAAAGTATCCGTATTGCCGCAGCGCAGTCGCGCCGCTGCGCGGGCTGTAGGTGTAACCCTTATCTTCGCGGATATTCATCACCAATCGGGAATTAAATGCTCCGCCGTACAGACTGTTGGTGAGACCCAGTTTCACCCAGTCCGGGTGCTTCCGGGTGATGGCTTGGCATCCCGCCAAGATCTGCGTCTGAACCGCTCCCGGCACATGCACCAGATAGACGCGGCGGCCGCGTGGATTCGCCGGAGCGGCGGCGGCGTTCGAATGCGGTTTTTTCCCGGTCCATGCGCCAAACACTTTTTCGGCCATCTTCAGCATTTCACTCGAATCGAAATCGCCGACGAGAAGCAGCAATCCGTTTTCCGGCGTATAAAATTCGCGGTACACCGCCTGCAAATCCTCGCGCTTGTACGCGGCTACTTGCTCTTCATTGGGCGAGACTTGGCCGTAAGGGTGCGCGGCAAACAAAACTTTTCGCAACCGTTCGCTGGCGAGGAATCCCGGATCCGTGCGCTCCAGCTTTACTTCTTCCAGTTTCTGCCGCCGTTCACGTTCGAACTCGGCTTCCGGAAACGCCGCTTCGCGCGCCAGCTCATTCACCAGTTCCAGCAGCGGTTCCGCAAATTCCGAAAGCCCGGCGAACGAAATGGCGCTGGTATCCGCTCCGGCCCCGGAAGAAAGATCCGCGCCGATGCGCCGTAAATCCTCTTCAATCTGGCGGCTTGCGCGCTTGGTTGTTCCCGTTCGAACGACCGTCGCGGTCATTTCCGCAAGATCCGGTGCTCGATCTGCAACCACCGCATTTCCGGAGCGGAAAAAGAGTTCGCCATGAAACTTTGGAATTGAATGCGCCTCTGCGAGAATGACTTCGAGTCCGTTGGAAAGTCTCGTTTTGGTCCGCTTCGGCCACGTCACCGCGCGTTCCGGGGCGAGTGCGGGAACGCCGACTGCAACTTCTACAGCACGGGTGGCCATTACGCAGCCTCCTTAGCGCCCGCGTCCCCGGGTAAATTCGCCTTGACGGGCGTGCGAAAGACGATGGCGCGCTTTTCGTTTCGCAGATACTTGTTCGCCACGGCCTGAATCTCCTCGCGTGTGACCGCAAGAAATCCATCCAGGATGGTGTTCACGAGTTGCGGTTCGTTATCGAAAAGCGTGAAGCACGCGAGGAGATGCATCAATCCGTATTTCGGCATGTACCCGCCGCGGCCGCCTTCGAGGGTAGCGAAATAATCCGAGCGCCACTTCACCTTCAATTGTTCCAATTCATCCGCGCTGATGCCGTTTTCCCGTACTTCCCGGATCACCGCATCGAACGCTTCCATCGTCGCCTGGCTCGAATACTCCGGCTTGTACAGAATGCGCGTGGTCATTTGCGCCGGCCCGTTGTACCCGAAGAGGTCGTCGATTCCGCCGCCGGCTTCGACGGCAATCTGTTTTTCTAGCACCAGCTCGCGGTAGATGCGGCCCGCGCGACCGCCGTGCAGCGATTGATCCAACAAGGCCATCGCGCACCAATCAGCCGTGCGCCTCTTTGGCAACACGTATCCGATGGCCATCGCCGGCAGCGTCCCGAATTTCTCCTCCACGTTGCCGCGCCGCTCCTCCGCTTGCTCCGGTTCGCTGGGATCGGCGAACGGGGGCGTCTTGCCGGCCGGAATCTCGCCAAAATATTTCTTTGCCAGCGCGAGTCCTTCTTCCACTTTCACATCGCCCAGCACCAGCAGCACGGCATTGTTCGGCACGTAATACGTCTTGAAAAACGCCTGCACATCAGCCAAGTCCGCGGCATCGAGGTCAGCAAAATCACCATAAAAATTGTGCGCGTTCGCCCAGTTGCGAAACGCCACCGGCGGCATGTCCAGCCACGGGAAACCGCCGTAGGGCTGGTTCATCACGTTGACGCGAACTTCTTCCTTCACGACGTCGCGCTGGTTTTTAAGATTCTCATCATCCACCTTCAACGCTCTCATACGGTCCGCTTCGAGCCACAGGATGCGCTCCAGCGCGTTCGAAGGCACCGCTTCGTAATAATTCGTCACATCGTAACTCGTCGAGCCGTTGAGCATGCCGCCACTGGAATTGACCAGCTTGATGTGCTGCATTTTCGGCGCATTCGCAGAACCTTGAAACATCATGTGCTCGAAGAGGTGCGCAAACCCGCTGCGCCCCTGCGGTTCGAGCCGGAATCCGATTTTGTAGTAGACACCCACGGTAACCACTGGCGCCGCGGCATCCGGCGCCACTACCACGTGCAGTCCATTTGCCAGTTTGGCGCTTTCCATCCCAATCTGGAGTCGTTTCACGCTCTGCCCCCTGTCGCTTTGGCTTTTGATTTTACTTCCACAGAATGTTTTTCCAATTCGGCCAGCACGCCGGCTGTATCTTGCGCAAGCACGCGCGCTGCCAGACGGCTGAGCGCGTCATACGCTTGCGCAAATTCCTTCGGGGATTCTCGAAGCGCGTCCAAATGCGCGCGCACCACTTTGTAATCTCCGCGCGAAAGCGGCCCCGTCCACGCCGCGCGTGGCCCCAACGTTTTGAAATTCTCAAGAACCTGCCGCGTCAGCGGCAACAAAGCGCGGAGGGCTTCGTTCCTCCTCATTCCCAGCGAGACGAGCAACTGCGCGGCTGCTTCCTCCACCGCGAGAACATGGCCGGCGGCCATTGCCGCGGCAGCGTGATACAACAGTTTCTTGCTTGCGGCGATGCGCACCGGCGATCCACCGAGGGTTCGCGCGATCCGCCGCGCCACCTGCACCGCCTGGGTATCGCCTTCGATCGTAAAAACTTTGCCCTCCAGCGAGGGCACTGCAACTCCGCTGAACGATTGCAACGGATGCATCGAACCGACCGCTGCGCCATGCTTGCGCAGGGCATCGAGCACACCAGAGCCCAGCGCGCCGCTGGTGTGCAGCACCACTTTCCCGCACAACTCCTCTTCGCCGATCCGCGCCAGCTCTTGGGCAACGACTGCGATTTCGTCATCGGGTGTGGCGATCAGGATCACGCGTGAGGCCAGGATTTGCCGCGTCATTCCTGCGCTGGCCTTCCCTGCCCCAATAAATCGAACGGCTCGCCGCGCGCTAGCTTCACTGCGTGTGACAACCGCGCCGATCTCCCAGTCCAGTTCGCGCAAGAGGCGTCCCAGCGCGCGTCCCACGCGTCCCGCCCCGATGATGGCCAGGCTATTCAGCATCCCGTGTTAGCATAACCTGAGGTCAACGCTGACACCAATTTCCATGCATCTTTTCGGACTGTTTCTCTTTGGTTTCATTGCGGTCTTCTGGCTCACCTATGGCCTCCGCGTTGCCTACGGAGCCCTGCGCCTCCCGTGGATCAAGGATTTCGTACCCGCACCAGATGCCGAGTGCCCGCGCATCTCGATTCTCTTCGCTGCGCGTGACGAAGAGGAGAAGCTGCCCACCGCGCTGGCCACGGTGATGGAAATCAACTATCCGAATTTGGAAATAGTCGCAGTCGACGATCGTTCGAAAGATGCCACCGGCCGCATTCTGGACGAGTTCGCGCGCGCGCATTCCCGCTTGCGCGTCGTTCATGTCAAGCAGCTTCCTGCGGGCTGGCTTGGCAAACCTCATGCTCTCCAAAAAGCTTCCGATACCTCGACAGGCGATTGGCTGTTGTTTACCGATGCGGATGTAAGGTTCAAACCCGATGTTCTGCGACGCGCGATGGCTCTAGCGCAGGCCCGAAATCTCGATCACCTTACACTTCTCTGCGACGTGGAGATGGTGGGCTTTTGGGAAAGGGTGCTGATCACTTTTTTTGGACTGGGGTTTCACCTGGGGGCCGATCCGGCGGGGGTGAGCAACCAGCGCTCTTCACGATACGCCGGTGTTGGGGCGTTTCAACTTCTGCGGCGCTCGGCGTATGAAGCCAGCGGAACCCACCGGCGGCTGGCAATGGAGGTTGTGGACGACATGAAATTGGGAAAAATCGTCAAGCAAGCGGGATTTCGTTCCGGTTGTGGAGTGGCGGCGGGTTATGTAGCGCTTCGCTGGCACGCAGGATTGGGCAACCTGGTTCGCGGGGTCACAAAGAATTTTTTTGCGAGCGCAGGCTACAACCTGGGACTTGCAGCCACACAGGTTGTGGGACTGATGACGATGAACGTACTGCCTTTCGTGGGGATCATTTTCGCGCACGGCTGGATTCGCTTGTTTTGTGCGATTGCCGTGGTGATCGCGGTTGGTTTTCAGGCGGGCGTCGCATTAGTGATGCGCGTGTCTCCACTGTATGCGCTGACGCATCCTTTAGGCGGGCTGCTTTTCTCCTACATGCTGCTGCGTTCGACGGTTGTCACGCTGTGGCAGGGTGGCATCGTTTGGCGGGACACGTTCTATCCGCTGGAGGAACTGAAACGCGGCGTTGTTTAGTTGGCCGGTTCCGCGGTTGCGGGAGCGGCCTCGGCTGAGAACAAGCCCGACAAATCTTTTTGTTTCAAAGAGCGGATGCGGTCGCGGAGCTGGGCCGCTTTTTCGAATTCAAACTTCTTGGCGGCTTCGCGCATTTGCATTTCCAATTGCTGCAGCATCTCCGCGAGCTGTTGTTCGCTCTTGATGTTCGCGGTGGCCGCATCGAGGCTGGCGTCGTCCACCGGCACGGTCACGTAATCCGCCTCGACGATTCTTGCCAGCTCCATATCCACGGACTTAATGATGGACATCGGGGTGATGTTGTTTTCCTTGTTGTAAGCCACTTGCTTCGCGCGCCGCCGGGTCGTTTCGTCAATGGCTTGATTCATCGAATCGGTCCGGCGATCCGCGTACAAAATCGCCCGGCCCTCGATGTGCCTGGCGCAGCGTCCAATGGTCTGTATGAGAGACGTCGTGCTTCGCAAGAAGCCTTCTTTGTCCGCATCCAAAACCGCCACCAGCGACACTTCCGGCAAATCCAGACCTTCACGCAGCAAATTGATTCCGATGAGCACGTCAAATTCTCCGCGCCGCAAATCGCGCAAGATTTTGATGCGGTCCAGCGTTTCCACTTCGGAATGCAGGTAGCGGCACTTCACGCCAATCTCGGTAAAGTACTCGGACAAATCCTCGGCCATACGTTTCGTCAGCGTGGTCACCAGCACACGTTCGTTTTTCTCCGAACGCACGCGAATCTCTTCCAGAAGGTCGTCGACCTGGCCCTTCACCGGGCGAATTTCCACCTGCGGGTCCACCAGCCCGGCTGGCCGAATCACCTGCTCCACGACCACTCCGCCGGCTTTGGTCAGCTCATACGGACCGGGCGTTGCGGACACATACACCACTTGATTGCTGCGGTGCTCGAATTCTTCGAACGTGAGCGGCCGGTTATCCAGCGCGGAGGGCATGCGAAAGCCGTAATCCACCAGCGTCTGCTTGCGCGCGCGGTCACCATTGAACATTCCGCGCACTTGCCCTACCGTCTGGTGCGATTCATCAATGAAGAGCAGGTAGTCCTGCGGCACGTAATCCAGCAGCGTTGGCGGCGCTTCTCCCGGCAAACGCCCGCTCAAATGCCGCGAATAATTCTCAATGCCATGGCAGTAACCGATGGTCCGCATCATCTCAATGTCAAACATGGTGCGCTGCACCACGCGCTGGGCCTCGACAAATTTTCCCTGCTTCTCCATTTCTTTCTTCCACCACCACAGCTCTTCCTGAATGCTCACGATGGCGCGGTCGCGCTGCTCCTGGGGCATCACGTAATGGGTCTTCGGGTAGATGGGAACGCGAGACAAATCCTCCTGCCCCGCGCGCACTTCCCCGGTCAGCGGATCGATCTGCCTCAGCGTATCGATCTGGTCGCCCCACATTTCGATGCGGTAAGCCTGATCCTCATAGGTGGGATAAATTTCGATCATGTCGCCGCGCACGCGGAACGTGCCGCGCCGCAAGTCCTCGCTGCGTTCGTACTGAATATCGACAAACCTACGCAATAAGGCTTCGCGCGAGGTCTGTTGTCCCTTTTCCAGCATGACGAGCATGCCGTAATAGGCTTCCGGCGAGCCCAGACCGTAGATGCACGAGACGGAGGCCACGATCACGACGTCGCGGCGTTCGAACAGGGAACGCGTGGCGCTCATGCGCAGCTTGTCCAGCTCGTCGTTGATGGTGGCTTCCTTGTCGATGTAAATGTCGGCGGAGGGGACATACGCTTCGGGCTGGTAAAAATCGTAGTAGCTGACGAAATATTCGACGGCGTTCTCCGGAAAAAAGCCCTTGAACTCGTGATACAACTGGGCAGCGAGAGTTTTGTTGTGCGCAAGCACCAGCGCCGGACGATCGGCCTGCTCGATCAGCTTGGCCATGGTGAAAGTCTTGCCCGACCCAGTCACGCCAAGGAGCACCTGGTGCTTTTCGCCGGCCTCGACACCGCCATAGAGCTGGTCAATCGCGGCAGGTTGGTCGCCACGAGGCTGATAATTGCTGTGCAGCTTGAATTTCATGGGAAGGCTCTCCTGCCTCTTCGCTGGCCATCGCCGAAACCTTCATTATACCCCGGCACGCAAACTCTTATATTCGATGGGAAACGTAGCGGCAGGTTCGAATCAGGGACGATTCAGGGGCGTTTCTGTGACCAGCAGCACTTCCGCGTGACTCTTCGCGTCAACGTTGTAGTGCACGCGGTTCGAGCCATCGGCTTGGGCCACCACGACGTCCATGAATTGGCTGGTCTCCTCCGTGGCACGCACGACGAGGCCGCTCTTCAAGGAGATATAGGTGATGGTTTCGCTGACGCCTTTCGCCGTTCCTTTGGTCCGCAACTCGTGAAGTCTGAAATCTTCAGGGGTCGTGTCTTTCGATGACGATTTCTGTTTCAGCATTCCCGTCGTCAGCAGCACCGCACAAGCTTCGGGAGGACCGCTGGAGGCGGAGACATCTCCCATGATCGAAAGCTGACTCGCCTGGCAAGGCTCATCTTTCACGTACCTGGACTCCCGCGCCCAATGCAATCCCGCGATGGGCGCTCCCGCCTGTTCCGCCTGCTCCGACTGCCATTTTTCGCCGGACTTCATCCCGTTTGCGGGAAGCGTCCACGCCAGCGCAAAACGCGCCGCCCACTGCTGCCAGGCCTGCTGCTGCTCGGAAAAAAGAGCGTCCAGACCGTTTACGTGATTCACTGAGCCGTCCGGAGAAATCGTGAATTCAATGCTTTTGCCATGTGGGTCTACACGTTGTTTATTCCAATCGGGTTTCTTCTCATGCGGCCCCTTTAACCACACACCGGAGTCCAGGGTCAGAAACTGACCACGCGCGTGAATGGCTGACTTGCGGCCCGTCTCTTGCACATCCAGAATCTCAATCCGCAGCAAACCGTGAGCATCGATTTGCGCCGCATTCGGCGCGATCGGCGCGACAACCTTGCTTTCGGTCTTGACATTCTTATCGCTCTGAAAGCGGATCAAGTATGAGAAGGTTTGGCCGGGCTGCAATTTGGGCAGGAGATGGGCGCGTCTGCCGCCAGAGCAGAGAGGAGCACACACGAGAAGCAGCGATCCGGCAATCAGTTGTAGTTTGAAATTCATCGCATGTGCTGAAGCTTAGAGAGAGTTTGGTAGTGTCCCGGCACCTGATGTTTTCTCCTATGGCTAAGAAATGTCATTTTATGTGAATGTGCGGAGGTCAGTCCGCAGGCTGCCGGGCGGCCGCCTTTTGCACCGAAACTTTTGGTCCATCGAGCGGCCCTGAAATCTTCAGCACGTGCCCCGTTCCGGAATCACCGGGCTTGCGATCATTGCTCGGTCGCGGGCTCGCCGTTTCGATCGCCAAATCGGCATTTCGCCCGAAGCTGAGTGTCCCGTTCACCAGCGTCAACTGCTTCCCGCCATCGAGCTGGAAGTCCTCCACCGAGATACTGCTGTCCTGCAAACGAAGCGAGCCTTGACCCGTGGCCCAGCGCGAGACTCCCACGTGCGCCGCTCCGTCCGCGACGCTGGCGTTCACATCCCACCCGCGAAACTCCACTTTGTTCAAGTGAAACTCGCCGCGGCCAGCCAGTTTCCCCAGGAGTTCGTCGCGGCCCACGCCTTCGGTTTTCACCTGCAGAGTGCCCGATGCGACCCCGCCCAACCGCTCTGCGATTCGCCCTGCCCCAGGCAATTCCGCCAGGTTCACGCGATCCAATTCCGCGGCAATTTCATAGACTGGACGCGGCAAGAACCTCGCATTTATTTTTGCCCGGACTCTGCCGCCCGCCCATTCCGCCTGCGCTTCACGCACCTCGAGTTGGAGATCATGCAGGGACCCCTTGGCCAGCACGTGATCCAGCTTCAAATTCTCGATCGTCAATTGAGCAATGCCTAGCTCCCCTTCCGCGTTCACGCGACGGACCAGTTCACTCGCCGGAGTGCTTGGAGCCGATCCTCCAAGGAGCTGGGGTAAGAGCCGCTGCAACCAGCTTGGCCGCGCTCTTGGACCGGCCCAGCGATCCAAGTCCGCCGCGCTCAATTGGTCTACGTTCAAATGAAACTTCCACTTCGCTCCATTTTCACCCTCGGCCCCTGCCGTCTCCTCGATGTTGCCCGTCCAGATCCCGCCAAATCCTTCGACTCTGATCACGCGCGCCACGCGTCGACCGTCGATCCAATTCAATTCGCTCTCGGATATTTTCAGTGGCTGGTTCAACCCCGCCACAGTCAAATTCGCTTTACTAAAACTAACCCTGCCGTTCCATCTGCCAGCGAATGGCTGCTTCCAATCCCACGTCGTGACCGCGGTCGCCTGTCCGCTCAATTCCCAACCGTGATTGAGCTGGCGACCAAGCGCCGCAGATAATTTCAGAAAATCTTCCGCCTTGAACAAGTTTCCCTCAAAACTGAGGCTTCCTGCCTGCGTTTTTAGGTCGTGCACAAGCGTTAGGTCCGCGGCGTTTTCCATTGCCAGCGCCGCGCGGCGTCGCTTCGGCGCGATTACCTCGCGCATCTCGCCGTCGAGAGCTACCCGCACCGGCCCTATTGCCAGCACTCCCCGCTCGCGTCCCCCGTTCAAGGGGCCGATGCGCACCGGCTCCACAAAACCCGGCACTTTCACGATTCCGCCGCTGCTCGAAAGCGCCGCCGATTCCAGCGACAGCGGCCAGCCGCGCAGAATCATCCCACCCGTAAAATATTGGTCCGCCGTCAAGCCTTCCGCTACGTCCGGATGAAACGCGCGATACCAGGCCAACAAGTCCGACGCCTGTATCCCCAGCGAATCCAGGCGAAATTCCATCGACGGTGCGCTCCCGCCGGCGAGACGGAACATTCCTCGGAGATTCGATCGCGGCCCCTCGATGGCAATTTCTTCGGCGACCAGGCTCGCCGCGCCGACGTTACAACGCCCCTTCACGTTCACATCCAGTCGCGGATTATCGGCGCGCTCTGTGAGATCCCAGCGATGCATCCGCCTCACGCGCCCCTGCGCGGAAAATGTCCAGTCTCCCGGCCCCTCCTCCTTGGTGATTCCGCTTTTCGCTTTGGCATCCAAGGCAAAAAGGCCGCGCACGCCGTAATCCTGTCCGCGGAAGAGCCGTAAAACGTCGGCCAGCGACGCCTCGCTCCAGTTCAGACTGACTTCCGCGGGCTGCAAACGCGCCGAAGTCCCGGCCACGTCGCCATAAACTTTGATCGTGCCCGTCGACTGCAGCGAAACTCCACTCCGCCAGGGCTGGGCCTCCAGTTGCAGTTGCCAACGGCCGGGGAATATCTGCTCCACGCTCCCGGAAACACTGGTGAACGCAAAGGGCAACTTGTCATCGCCGGTCTTAAAATTGATTCGCCCTTCATCGAACTCGATTTTTTCCAACCGGTTCACCGGTGCGACCGGCGAGGGCGGTCCATAGTCCCGCGCAATTTGTCCCGGGTTTACCTTTGCCGGTGGCAGCCACCTCTCCAGATTCCAGCGGCCTTCCGAATTCTGGACCAAGATCAGGCTCGGTTTGCCGAGCGACATGGTCCCAAATTCAAAATGTCCCCGCAGCAGGCCCATCCACCGCAGACCCGCGCTCAGGTGTTCGGCGCGAAGAAAATATTCGTGACCGAACGAGGGGTCCTCTCCCACGGTTACCTCGTTGGCATCCAGTTGCGGACTCGGCAGAATCCGCGCGCCAAAACTCGCGACTTCCACCTCCCGTCCGAAGGCTCTTTCCAGATGCGCCACCAGGTACGCATGCACGCGGTGGGTCCGCGCCAGAAGCGATACTCCAACCTGCAAGGCAATGACGAGACAAACAATCGCCAGCGCTGGTTTCCACCACTTTTGAAGCCTGTTCATCTCGCTCGGAAGTTTCGCAGACTCGCGCGCAAAAAGGTAGAGGCGCGCATGTGCCCGCAACGGAGTGAAAAGTTTGCCTGCAGGTGCTTTCTCTATTCCGGACCAGAAACCTAATGCACTGTATGGAGCATCCGGCTCCATCGCGTTCGAGAAGGCAAATGCACCAGCGTTTCGAAAACGCCGGACAACCGCGACCAGAACGTGCTTCCCCCCTTGTAGTCCGCGCTTTTCGCGTCTATCGACCAGTAAATCAAGAACGGCCGTCCCATGATGGCATCCCGATCGACAAATCCCCAGTAGCGGCTGTCCAGGCTGCGGTCGCGATTGTCACCCATGGCGAAGTATTTTCCGGGCGGCACGACGATTTCATCTCCATGCGTGTGCTTCCGCATTTCCTGCGCCCATTCCGGCTGCATCGCGGAGGTGATCGATCGGCTCTTCGGCGAAGGAAAATTGTAATTCAAGGGGTCGTAGGGAGCGCTGGGGTCGTGTACGACATAGGGTTCCGGCAGGGCTCTCCCGTTGATGTACATCTCCTGGTCGACCAGCTTCAGATGATCTCCAGGCAAGCCAATCACGCGCTTCACGAAATGCTGGTGATCGGCGTAGGGATACTTGAAAACAATAATGTCGCCTCGCTCTAGCTGCCGATACGGCAGCACTTTTTCGTACCAGGCCCCGGTGCCCCCGAAAATAAACTTGTTCACCAACAAGTGGTCACCGATCAGCAGCGTGCTTTCCATCGACGCCGACGGAATCTTGAAAGCCTGTACGATGAAACTAGTGCCGAACAGGGCCAGAATCACCGTCACCAGCAGTGACTCCAGGTATTCGGAAATCGTGGTCTGCTCCGCGCGGTGGTCCTGTTTCTTTTCCGGCGTCTGTTCTTCGGGCGCTGTCACTGTCTCTTCCGGCATTCCGCCTCAGCCTTTCGGTTCCGCGCGTTCAAGTTGTTCCAACGCGCTGCGTGCCGCACGTTGTTCCGCCTCTTTTTTCGTGTTGCCTTCGCCTGTGGCCTTGCACTCCCCGTCAACCCATACTTCGATTTGGAAAACCTTTTGGTGGTCGGGGCCACTCTCTCCGGCCAAGCGATATTCGGCTGGCGCCCGCCCCTGCCCTTGCAAGAGTTCCTGTAATGCGGATTTGCGATCGGACTCCGAGATGCGTTCACCGCGCTCTTCTAGGGCCTGCTCGAACAGCGCGCTGCGCAGCACCTCGCGTGCGGCCCCCAGTCCGCCATCGAGGTAAACCGCGGCTACTACCGCTTCGAACGCGTCGGCCAGCAGCGTCTGCTTCTCGCGTCCGCCGGTTTTCTCTTCCCCGCGCCCCAGCCGCAAGTGCTCGCCCAGGCGCAGCCGCCGCGCCGCCGCCTCTAGCGAACCGGCATTTACGATGCGCGCGCGGCTCTTGGAAAGCTGCCCTTCGCTCCACTCCGGAAAAGTCGCCAGGAGATATTCGCTCGTAAGCAGCTCGAGAACGGCATCTCCGAGGAACTCGAGCCGCTCATTGTCCGTCGGGAGCAAGGTGGAGAAAGCCTCGTCGGAGCCAGCCGCGCGCAGTTCGGGGACCGCTGAACTGTGGGTCAGCGCCCTCTCGAGGAGCTCCCTTGCCGAAAACCTGTACCCTAGACGCCCCTCAAACGCTCCGTCCGCGATTCGGAATGTCTCTTGCATGGTTCCGCACTGGCGGCCGGGCTCACTTCGGCGCGCTCAATTGGGTCGCGCCAAGCTTCTTCGCCTCTTCCGCCTGCGCCTTGCAGGTCACCTGCAGGGGCCCAGTCATGGTTGCACACTTGGTGAAAGCTGCTATCGCATCATCAAAGTGCGAGGTGCTCTTGTTCGCTGCGCCAAGCAGATAGTAATTCGTGGGGTCGGGGTTTGGATCGATCTTCACCGCCTGCTCGAGTTCTGGAATCGCTTCAGAGTTCTTTCCTCGCCGCACATAGACCAATCCCAACCCACTGTGGGCCATCGCCAGCGCTTGGTTCTTCGCTGATGCAAAAGCATCATCAGTCATGCCCTCTGGCTTCGGGAGCGTAGGCGTGATCTCGATGGCTTGTTTGGAATACTGTTCCGCTTTGGCCAGCACCTGCACGGCTTCGGGTGTAGTGGCATTGCCATGCAGGGTCCGAGGTAGTGTCTGGCCCAGCAGTGCTAGCGTGGAAACGTCTTTGGGCATTAACGCGATTTCCTTTTCACCGTACTCCTGCATTTTCTGCGTGTTCCCGGAGTTCAGGTAGGCATAGGTCAACGCTCCATACACCGGAGATTTGTAGCGGCTCTCGGGGTACTTCAGGAGAAATGCTTCACCGGCTTCAATTCTCTTCGCGGAATCATTGGCATTCACGACTTGAAACGCTTTGTACGCGGCATCTTCTTCCGCACTCACCGGCGGCGGGGCGTCCAGCGTCAAAGGTGTCACCTCTGGCGTCTTCGGCTTGTCGCTCTGCTGCGCTGGAGGCTTGCCCTGGCTTCCCTGGCTGTATTGCAAATCCCCCGCCGCAGATCCATTAGCGCACACCAGCAATCCTGCTACGGTCACCGCTCCCAACCAAATACTCCACTTCTTTTCCATCCTCTTTCTCCTCTTTCGTTCGTCCTGCACTCGATCTCTCGAATGGTGCCAACGAGGCTTCTCACCCAACTCCAGCGCGCCAAATTCGACTCTCGTTCACGGTCGCGCGAGGCGTTTATCTCCGCCAAACGCTTCGAGCCCCTTTCGTGCCGCTTGCTTCGCTTGTTCCGGCCCGCCTTCCACGCTCAGGGCGGACTGGTATTCCATCTTGCCTACTTCCGGGTTTCCCTCATCATCATAAATCCGCGCTAGGTACACGTGCGACCACGCCAGCACCAGGGGATCTTGCGTTGCGGCATGCTCACCGGTAGTCAGCCGCCCGAAGACCTGCTTGGCTCTTGCCGCATCGTGATCCTGGAGCGCTACCAATCCAAGTCCGTACCACGCCCGCGCTTGATCCGGATATTTCGTCAGAACTTTTTGAAACGATGCTTCCGCTGCGCGCGGATTCTTCTCCGCGATCCGCCGCTCCCCCTCGGTCAGCGCCGCAATGACTTCGGCGTCATTTGGCACCGTCGTTGGTGCCGCGTTTCTGCGGCGCGCCACTTCTTCACTCGCAGCTTCGTCCTCCGGCTTGGCCGCATCAACCGGCGCGAATTTCACTGCCGCCAGCCGCTTCGCCTCTGTTTCTGTATTGATGGCCCTGACCCAATCCGGGAAAAAAAGCTTCATTGAGGGTTCAGAGTTTTCGAATTTGGGTAGCGCCCCGAAGAGCGGCTTCACCAGAACGTATCCGTCCTCATCGTCCCGGCTCAAAGCCGCTTCCCGTTCCCCGGGCGACATGCGCTTGAGTCTCAGCTCCACCGCGCGCACCGTGCATTCCGCAAAGTACGACGCATAGTCGTCCTTTAACTCCGGCGGGAGGCGCGGGGCGGTGGCCGCTTTCTCAAAGATCGGGCGTTTCACCGCCGTCACGTGGGCATAACGCAGAGGCAGCGGGTCCAGCAGGAAGTGCAGAAACGCGTGACGCACCACGTCCGCAGGAATCTCCTCTCCTCCGCTCAGTACCAGCGCGTAGTGGTCCCCAAAATTTCTTACGTTAGTGATGCGCCCCACGAGTGGCTCGACAATGATCGCAAACGTCCGAGGCCCGGAGGGCTCCAGGATTTCGCGCAAATATCCGGAGGTAACGAACACAATCTGCGACACCGGATCGTGCAGCCGCTCGCCTTCGCGGTTATATATCGGCTGCACTTGCCGCCACAGTTGCCCGATTTTCTGTTCCTGGTAATAGTTCGAAAGAATTTCGCGGAAACCCTCGAGCGCGATGACTTCCGGCGGCAATTCATCCCGCCTCAACACCGGCTGAAATGCGGGCGCGGGGCCGGACACCAGGCCAAACCACAAATACCTGGAAAGCGTCGCCCCGGGATCACGCAACTCGTGCTGCCGGTAAAACTCCCGCACGGCTTCCACCCCGGGACCCTGTTGCTGCCGCAAGCGCTCCCGCATCTGCGCGCGAAAGGCTGTCCAATTGTCCGCGCTGATGTTCGATTCGAAACCCGCTGCCAGCAGTGCGCACATCGTCGTGAACATCGCCTCGCTGCCGTCCACGTTTAAAGTGCTTTGCGGAGCGGTCCGCGCGCGCGGCCGCGGCGTGGGGGCCTGCGTTGGTGTTTGCACCTGTGCGGGCACCGGCGTTTGGGGCTGTCCAGCCGCAGGCAACACCATCGCCGCGCAAAATCCAATCAATACCATCTGTCGTTGAAGTTTTTTCATGCCTTTTGCCGCAGTCCTCACTCGGGCCAGTTGCTGTTTCTTTCTCCGCTTGTCGCGGTTCCACGCAAGGAAGCGAAACTCTGGTAGCAGTCTAAATCGTCTTCCCATGCTACGGCATCTTGTCAATCTACAAGCCCCCATCACACTCCGTCAAGGAATCCCGCTTCTTCTCTGCGAGCCCTCTGCGCACTCAGCGTCTCTGCGTTATCTTTACTCTTCACTCTTCGCGTTGGAATTTCATCCCTCAACCAGGACAACGCTTGCGCCTTCTCCGAGCATCTGTTAACAGTGGAGATGCTCACCGACCCTGCACGGGATGGCCGCTCTTGTGATCCGAACTCTCATCATGAAATCGTCGCTTATTCTCGGATATTCCCTCTTCACCGCAGCTTTCCCGCAAACCCTGCGCGCGCAACTCGTCCGCGAGAATGGGGCGTCGGCGCAGCAAGTCCCTGCCAAGCCAGGCTCGCAAAATCCCCCTTCCGCACAAACGCCTCAGGGCAAGAAGCGCCTCTCCCAGGAAGTCCAGGTGACCAGCGAGCAATCCTGGATCGACACTGGCATCGACGTCCAAGCTGGCGAACACGTGCTCATCACCGCCACCGGCAGGCTTCGTTACGTTGACGCAAAGGAAGACAACGGCCCAGACGGTATACCGCGCGGCTTCACGGACCTTCTTCGCGTTCTGCCTTTCAATGAGGCCGGGCGTGGAGCGCTCATCGGGCGCATCGGCGATCAAGACACCGCTCAACCTTTCCTCATTGGCCCTCGCCGTGATGTTCTAGCACCTATCTCGGGCCGCCTTTCCGTCGCCATCAATCAGACGAACGACGACACCGGCGACGGCACTTATACGGTAAGCATTGAGGTTTATGCCCCTGAAAGTGGCGCCGCGCGCGTGGTTGCCAAGCAAGTCAGCTCGCTTCCCGGCATCGACAATAATCTCTTCTCGAAGATTCCGCGCCGCGTCGGCGATAAGCAGGGCAACCCCGGCGACATGGTGAATTTCCTGATTCTCGGCTCCGAAGCCCCCATGCAGCGTGCCTTCACCACGGCCGGTTGGGTGAAAGTCGACGCTGACGTCCAGGGCACCATTCTGCATGGCATCATCGGCAGCCTCTCGAAAGAATCGTACTTGACCATGCCCATGAGTCAGCTCTACCTTTTTGACCGTCCGCAGGATTACGGATGGGCCCACGCCGAGCCCATCAGCGTCGTCAGATCGCGCAACCATCTGCGCATCTGGAAAGCCTCGTTCCAAGTCAGCGGCAAAACACTCTGGGTTGGCGCCGCCACCCACGACATCGGATTCGAACGCGACCAGCGCAACAACGGCATCACCCACAAGATTGATCCCGATATCGATCTCGAGCGCGACTACGTCGAAAAAACTCTCATCTCCACGGGCCTCGTCACCGAAGTCTCCCACTTCCTTCCAGACCATCCTATGAAAGAAGCCAAGACCGCCACCGGCGGCACCTTCCATTCGAACGGACAAGTTCTGATCCTGAAACTCGACGAGTCCGCCGAAAACCTCTCCGCACCTAAATGAGCCGCCACGTTCTCCAATTTGGAGTATGATTTCGCCCGGCCAGGATCCAGCCCGGACCAAGGAATTGCGCAGGAGGTGGCTCATGGTCATCGCCAAGCCAGACAACGAACAGGGCAGAATCGCCGCCTTGGAGAAGTACGCCATCCTCGATACCGAGCCGGAACAGTCCTTCGACGACCTCACTCTGCTGGCCTCGTTTGTTTGCAAGACGCCCATCGCGCTGATTTCCCTCGTCGATGAAGACCGCCAGTGGTTCAAGTCCCGCGTGGGCATGGACGCTTCAGAGACCTCGCGAGATATCGCCTTTTGCTCCACCGCTATTTTGCAATCCGATATCTTCGTCGTCCCCGATGCGCTCATGGATGAGCGCTTTCGCGACAATCCACTTGTCGTTTCCGACCCGTACATCCGCTTCTATGCCGGCGCTCCGCTGATCAACGAAGACGGTTACGCGTTAGGCACGCTCTGTGTCGTTGATCGCACCCCCCGTGAATTGAAACCGGAACAGAAGGAAGCGCTCAAAGCCCTGAGCCGCCTGGTTCTCGCGCAGCTTGAATTCCGCCGCAATCTGATTCTGCTAAAAGAGGCGCTGAATGACCGCACCAAAGAAGAACATGAACGTCAGCGGGAACTCCAAAAGCTCCAGCAGACCCTCCTTAGAGTCATGAACGTGCATATCTGAAACGAAACTACGTCTCTTCGGCATCCACCCTCGGACATCAATAGTGGGCTCTTCGAGTCACCTCTCCCAAGCCTGGAATCCTTCGCGCGAACGGACCCGAACATTCGCATCAATGTCGGGCACAGGTCCACCACATTGACTTTCCATAGCTATTAGCAGTAACTTTGCCCGCATTGTCCTCCCTTTGGTTCGCTCAGAAGGAGATTCACCATGCGTAAATCCTGGCTTCTCGCGTTCTTCTTCGTTGCTTTGCCAGTTGTCGCAACAGCACAGGTCACGGTGATCCGCGTTCCCGCCGATTTCTCCGATATTCAGAGCGCCATCAATCAGGCAGCCGCAATTGTTGGGGGTGGAACGCCCAGTGACGTTTCGATTGAGGTCGCCCCGGGAACTTACAGCCCGTCCGGCAACCCCGGATTTATCGTGGACGGCATCAACAATCCCGCATTCACCGTCACTCTTCGGGCGGCGCAGAGCGCCATGGTCACTGTTCTTGACGCCTCCAACATCGCCAATAATGTCTTCCGTGGTTTCGGAACACGAAATCTGATCATCGACGGATTCACGATCCGTAATCGCATTCCCGACCAAACGAACTTTCTTGGTCGAGGGATGCGCTTTGTCGATTCCTCTGGGGTAACGGTCCAGAATTGCAACTTTGACACCACTTCCGCAGGAATGCGTTTCGAATTTGCCGACCCGACACTCGGTGGCCGGATTCAAGTTATCCACAATACTGGCGTGACCGGGCAAGGCACGGATCAGACTGCGGCGGGATTTGTCGGCGCGGCGGCCGCAGTCCTCGCTACCAACTATCCGCCAGGGTCAAGCCCCACAGGCGAACCCAAATTTATTGTGGAACACAACGTGTTCCGCTCGAACAGGAGCGTAGTCGCCTTCTTCAACTTTATTTTCGATGTAAACGGGAACCCTGTCAGCAGTTACTCCAATGGTTCTTCGGAAATAACCGGCAACGATCTGAGCAGTTCGCTCATAGCTGGATTCAATGTGACTGGTGGCCATGGACACCTGGTCGGGGGCAACCGCATCCACGATGGAGACATCGGAGGGGTCTTCCAGGGCGCTGCTTCTGGAACCATCGCGAACAATGTAATCTTCAATAACGCTGAACACGGCCTCGTGGTCCTTAACTTTGGGCCCGTGTCGCAAGATTTCTCCGCTGAGGGAACGAGCATCCTGCACAACACCATCGTGAAAAACGCCGGGACCGGAATCCTTTATGTGGACGGAGTTGGCGGAGTCCACAGCCTCTTGCCGACCGTGTACAACAATGTGATTGCCTTCAATGATGCGGGCGGCGTCGCTGCTGTTGAATCGAGCGCGGCTACCTTTGCGTTCATCCCGGTGAGTTTCAATCTGGCCGGGGACGATAACTACGGAAATACCCTGCGCAATATCGGGTTCAACTTCCTCAATCTCTCTTATGTGGGCATCTCGAATCCCGGCGCCGCGGCTCCGAATTATTCCGGGGTCCTGAACACGGGCCTCGACCTTGCCGTCGTTCCCGGCTTCGACGCGCCGCAGGAGCAGGATTTCTCGCTCATGCCGAATTCGATGTTGGTCAACGCGGGAATCACTTCGCGGCCGACGCCCTTCCAAGATTTCGCCGGCAACTTGCGCGATGCCCATCCGGACATCGGCGCCTTTGAGTTCGTGCCGACGCCGGTCCTCAACGTGCGCAGCAACCCCAGCGCAACGCGTCGTAGACCCATTGATCAGTGAGGAGGCGGAACTTCCGGACGCAGCGGCAACAGCCCTTTCTCTAGCACTCCGTGTACTTGTTTTTCCAAAGGTCCCAAAACAGTTTCACGGTTGCGGGCGCGTGTCCGGCATATAATGCCGCCTCCACAATGAATCGCCCAAAGAACTTTCGCGTCTACTTTCTGCTTGCTGCGCTAGGTATCGCCGGCCTTGTCGTGCTGCTGCGCGAGCATCGGCCTTCGTTCCTGCGGCCGGACCTGCATCTTTCTGCCTATGTCACCACGGCGGACGGCAATGTGACCGTCGTCGATCTAGTGAAGCTCAAAGCCGTTGCGCGCATCGCTGTCGGCCCGGGACTTTCCGGGATGCGCGAGCATCCCACACGCACTGAGGTGTTTGGCGTCAGCAGCGCGGGCGGCTACCTTTGGATACTCGATCCGCGCGCCAATCATTTCACCGGGCAGGTCACCGCGCGGATCGCAGTGGGGCCGCTTCCCTACGCGCTGGATTTCTCGCCGGACGGCAGCCGTGTCTACACGACGGCTTCCGGGAACAACACGCTGGTGGCGATTGACCTTAAGTCGCGCGCCATCATCGCGCGCGCCGCGACCGGGCGCGAACCCGTCCTGGCCCGCGCCACACCGGACGGCAAGACCGTCCTCGTCGTGAATCGCCGCGACGGCTCTGTGGGCATTCATGACGCAACGACGCTCGTGCAGCGCGGCAGCGTTGCCGTCGTGGCTCAGCCCGAGGACGTAGCCGTCTTACCGGACAGTTCCCTGGCATTCGTGCTGAGCCGGTCCGAGCGCCGCATCTCGGTCGTGGACCTGCGTCGCGCCGTTATGGTCACGAATCTCGCACTGGCTGGCAAGCCCACGGACATGCTGCTGAAGCCCGATGGCGGCGAACTCTACGTGATTTCGCCGGAAGCTCACGGCCTACAGGCCATCAACACCTGGACGCACGAAGTGGGCGACTACATGGTATTGGGATCGGCGCCCACTCGGGGCGTTCTCAGCGCGGATGCAAGCCTGCTGTATGTTTCGGACACGGCTGCCGGGCGCGTCACGCCGGTCGATATTTTCAATCGCCGCATTGTTCGCGATCCGGGCAAAGGCTTCCCTGTTCCCGCGGGCGATGCTCCCGCGGCGCTGCGGTTCGATCCTGAGGAAAACTTGCTTCTGGTGGTGAGCCGGGGCTCCGGCGACCTGGCGGTCATCCGCGTGCGCACTAATTTTCTGGTGACGATGATCCCCGTGGGCGACCATCCGCAGGATCTGGCGGTGAAATTGTTTTAGGGGCTTTGGGGCGGCGGAAAACGATTTAACACAGAGTTCATCTATGATACACGCGCCGATGTCAAATTCTTTTCCTGAAAGGGGATTTTGGGGTTTTAGGCAAAGAAGTGCGGAGGCGGCGGTGAGCCGTCGTGGAG
>WNFI01313076.1_pt1 | contig 26974 bp, 19 predicted proteins | sample 5400471 | NCBI WGS metagenome assembly WNFI01 (sample SAMN13153348, study PRJNA577476) | soil metagenome | isolation source: 100 cm saprolite on Douglas fir-dominated hillslope | place: USA:California | collected 2013-09-17
TCAGCATTTGCTTATCGTACCCTGTAACGATAATTATGGTGACTGATATAAGGAAGCCTCATCATGCCCAGAAATCAGATCAAAGTGTTCCTCAGCAGCATGAGCTACGCTTCGCCTGAACACTACAAAGCTATCCTGCAAGTATTTAATGCATTGGCGTTGCAACCGGTGGGCTTGGAATACAATGTAGCGACGGATGATGCCATAGCCTTGCGGAAACAGCACATCTTCGATTCTGATATTTTCATAGGAGTTTACGCGTCTTACCCCGGTTGGGAGCCACTCGTTCACGACGGTAAGAGCCTCGCGGAGTTGGAATATCAGTGGGCAGGTGAGGCGATCCATAATGAGCGTCCCATCCCGCGCCTGTGCTTCACTGCGGTTGATAGAGAATCCGGGGGGAATTGGCTTAGACAGCAACAGATGGTCGTGTTCACCTCGCCGGAAGACCTGGCGGCTCAGCTCAGGCAAGCCTTATATGACGCGCTGAAAACGACGGTGCTCAGCCACTATGAGGAAGCGCTCGTCTTGAGCATGGAGACCAACCACACGCGTGAACAGGCTGATGTCTTACAAAACATTGGCGGACTCTATCGAGCCATGAGTGATACGAATAGGAGCATTGAATATTACCGTCAGGCGTTGGTGCTGTTTGTAAAGTTGGGCGACAAATTTGAACAGGCTATTACGCTCAACGATATCGGCTCACTCTATCAGGCATTGGGAGAGAAGGGCAAAGCGCTCGGCTGCTACCAGCAGGCCCTTCCGCTGTGCAGCGAGGTCGGTAACAAAGCTGAGCAAGCGGCTACGCTTAATAACCTGGGTGGTGTCCACCAGACTCTCGGTGAAAGCGAAAAAGCACTCGGCTACTTACAGCAATCACTTGCGCTGTATATTGAGATCGGCGACAACCGTGGACAAGCGCTGACTCTGAACAGTATCGGCGGTGTCTATTCGGCGGTGGGTCAGCAGGATCAAGCACTACATTACGCTGAAGAATCGCACAAGGTTTATTTCGAAGTTAATGATGCAGGCGGGCAGGCTGCGGCGCTCAACAATATTGGACTCGCATATTCGCGTTTAGGAGAAAAAGCCAAGGCACTCGATTATTATCAGCAGGCGCTTGCACGGCGCGTCGAGGCGGGCGATGCGCACGGTGAAGCGGTCACCCGTAGCAATATCGCCGCTATATTGTGGGATCAGGGTCAGCAGGATCAGGCCGCCATTTATATGAAACAAGCCAGCGATCTCGTATCAGGGACTGGCACTAGCACTAACATTCAGGATGACTATCTTCATTTTTCTACGGCCAGTGGCGTAAGCGAGAACAAAGAGCGGTAGAGTTTCAGCTACTGTGCGCCACTACACCGTTAACAAGAACCGACTCAACTTGCAAATCGGTGAGGCGGGCCAGCGGCGCACGGAGCGGATCGCCTGAGAGGATAGCCATGTCGGCGTACTTGCCGGGTGAGATCGAGCCTTTTAGGTGGTCTTCACCCGCAACGACAGCGCTGCCAAGGGTATACAACGACAGATTTTCAGCAACGGTTGCGCCAACGCCATTGAGACGTTCGGCAGCCGTCTTTATACCAGCTAGTGGGTTGGCATCCGTTAGGTTGTGAGCATCCGATCCCAGCGCGACGATTAATCCCGTATCGAGCATGGAGCGCAGCGGATACTTGCCATTTGATGAGGCCGCACCAATCGTACCAGGCTGAACCACCACGCCGATGCGGTGACGGCAGCGTTGCAAATGATCGTCAGTCGGATGCGCGAAGCCATCAATGCGGTGCTTGAGGCGCGACACCAGACGGTGTGACGCGTATTCAATTGCGCCGATTACCTGCGAGATCGCCGCCTCGCTTGATGCCTGGATCGCGGCACGTAACCCTGCTCGGTGAATATCCCAGATTAGCGCTCGCATTTGGTCATCGCTATACAGCAAGCCTTCACGGTCTGCTCGTTCCGCAAAGAGCAGTATTGTATCGATGCGCAACCAATTCGACTCGAACCGCTCCGGAAGATGGATTTTGCTGCCATCGTTATCATAGCGAAGCGCCATCGCATTGATGCGCAACGGTAGACGGCGTTCAGACGCGAGCTTGCGGTACACGTCAAGCTGAACAGGAGTCAGGCCCGCCTCGGTCACGCTGGTGATCCCCATCCGCAAAATAGCTTTCGCGGCAGTGAGAATCGCCGCCTCAAGGTTGGCCCCGCTAGCTGTATCTTCTGCAACACTGTTCATAAGCAGCCCGACTTTGCACATATTGATGTGGGCATCATTAAATCCCGGAATCAGCGTTCGTCCGGCAAGGTCGATCCGCCGGGTATTGGCATGAGTCGTCGCTTCGATCTCTTCGAGCAGCCCGACTGCAATAATCCGCCCACCTGCAACTGCGACGGCTTCGGCGACAGGATGGAGCGGGTCTATCGTATGAATCGGGCCATTGTAGAGGATAAGTTCAGCACGGATAGTGGTCATGCAGAGAAATATTCACTTTCTATCTTTTAACTCAATGATACGATCTGCCAGTGCCAGAAGCGTTGCTGCGACAGGCGACTCCGGTTCGGCTAGAGGCAGTGGTGGGCCACCGCGCACCTGGCGGATCAGGGTCGGGTCGAAGGGGATGGCGGACAACACCAGGCTATCACCGTAAACGGTTTGTTCGGCAACGGGGGATGGGTAGAGTTCAATCAATTCACCACAGCGCGGGCAGATAATGTGGGTCATGTTTTCGACAATCCCAAGCACGCGAACCCTGCTGCGCTTGAGGAAACTCAACAGCCGCCCATTGTCGAGATGTGCTAACTGCTCACGTACCGCGACCATGAGCACACCGTCTACCAGCCCATGCTCGATAATCGTGCCGAGCGGCTCACCCGTACCCGGCGGCATATCCAGCAGCAGAATATCGACATTGCCCCAATCGACGCGGGACAGCAGAAAGGTGACCATCTGGCCCATGATCTGCGGCTCCGGGTTCACGGTCTGCTGCTGACCAACAAGCAAGCCAAGCGACATGACCTTCATGCCATAGCGTGTGACTGGCTGGATGGGGCGCATATCCATCGAGTCGGGCCGCGCCTCGATTGGGACCATTGCATCCGGGTTATTCATGCGCACGTTGCGCGTTTGGGTGATGCCGAGCAGCGCAGGAATATTCGGGCCGTGTACATCGGCGTCGAAAATCCCCACCTTGAGGCCACGTGCCGCCAATGCTGCTGCTAAATTGACCGTTATTGTGGATTTGCCCACCCCGCCCTTTGCACTGATAACCATCAGGCGATATTTGGTGGTCAATCGTGTACGGTCAAATGGGTTATTCATGTTTGTACGGATAGCTCAACAGCATGTGGTTAGTTCTATTTTTGTGGGACTGGTGACTAGTTTACCACCTCTTGGGTTTGTTGGAATGCACGTCCACAACACTACTTATCGCAATCTGGCAGGTCCGCAACGTTCTTAGACCAGTTAAGCCCGTAAAATTCCAGGTAGTTTCCTAAGTGGCTGCGCCAATAATTGTCGCTGTGGTCTCCTCCAGGTGAAATGTTGAAGGTAACATCAAGCTGGCGATTGCTGAGCGTTTCGTATAATTGCTCAACTCCGGGCAGGCTGATGTCCTGATCTCCCATATCGAGCCACATACGTAGCGGATCGTTTGGCTCGATAGTTGTGGCTAGTGATAACGGATCAATATCAGGCGTAATATCGGTTTGACCAAAGACCGGACTGTGACCGCCAACCGCGCTGAATAAATCGAGATGCCGGAATGCAATCTCAAAGGCCCAGAATCCTCCGCGTGAAATGCCGCCAATCGCCCTGCCATCACGGTATTGCTGTACACAGAAAGCAGTTTCAACCTCTGGCATCAATTCATCAGTGACTACTGTTTCCCACGAACGCAAGGGAAAGAACGCATTCATATTCATCAAGGTTCCCCCATTCGGCATTACCAGTACCATGGGGGGCAAATTTTGAAGCGTTATTTGCGTATCTGCAATAGTGTCTGCATTGAGCCGTTCTGTCCATTCAGTTTCATCCCCGTCGTTGCCCGACATCAGTATCACATAGGGATAACGTTTGGACGTTGCGTAGTAGCAAGGCGGCAGATAAATACGGTATTGAACGGGTGCCCTGGTTATTTTGCTATCGAAGCGCCAGTCAATAAGATGTCCGATGGTTTCGGTGCAATCAGCCAATGAAAAATCCCGCCGCTCATTAGCAAAGTGATAAGATGGCAACAATACCGCTATGACCATGATGGCGCTGAATTTTTGTGCGAGGCGCATAGTCTTTCCCACATAATGGCACAAACAACTATCTTCAATCTACATGCAAAGCGCCACTGACGATCCAGCTTTTTAAGGAGCGATTAATTTTCATGAGTTCTGCGGTAACATCCACGGCACACGAATATCCGATTCGGTTCATGTGTATTATCCCGTAGCTGCTGATGTCAAAGATAAGTGATATAGAAAATTTATGGCAACATTACACTCTATTGCTGCGGAACGCGCAACACTTCACGGTCACTTCTCCCGTGATTTGCCGCCAGTCTTGACAATTGATCCGGGTGATTCAGTTCGTTTCCAATGTCTGGACGCGGGTTGGGGTCTCGAACCGCATAATGGGATAGACATCCACCGGCGGGAATTTGAGGGGCGCGATTCCGCCTTGGACAGTGGACACGCATTGACAGGGCCAATCGCTATTCGGGGCGCAGAACCCGGTATGACACTGGTTGTGGGCATTGATATGCTTCAGGTTGGCGTGTGGGGTTCGACGATGGCAGGTGGGTGGTCCAGCGCCTGGAATGATCGGCTCGGTGTTAGCGATAAAGGAGTCATTCACACCTGGACTTTCAATCACGAGGCCCAGACTGCCCGCAACCAACACGGCCATACCGTCACATTACGACCTTTCATGAGCATCTACGGGATGCCGCCTGCCGCATCCGGTGTTCATTCAACCATTCCGCCGCGTGCTACGGGCGGGAATATCGACTGCAAAGAGTTGACGGCTGGAAGCACACTCTACTTGCCCATACAGGTTCCCGGTGGATTGTTCAGCGTTGGGGATGGACACGCCGCTCAGGGAGATGGTGAAATCTCGATCACGGCGATTGAATGTCCGATGGATCGTGTTGATCTGACCTTTGAATTGCGCAACGATATGCCATTCTCGACGCCCGTGGCGAAAACGCCCGTTGGATGGACCGCGATGGGTTTTCACGAGGATTTGGACGAAGCCCTGGTAATTGCGCTTGAAGCGATGTTATTTTTGTTGAAGCGACTTCACGGCCTGGAACGGCTTGACGCGCTGGCGCTTGCAAGCGTCACTGTGGATTTCCGTGTTACGCAAGTTGTCAACGGCGTTAGAGGCGTACACGCAGTCTTGCCGCACGGCGCAATTCGTTAGCCAGTCAAATTTATTTTGTCCGGCCCATCGGTTGACGCGGAACTGCGCAAACGGCTTAAGTCATCGCACCATTTTCTTGACAAAGCGGCAAGAACAAGAGTATCTTAAATGTATATACAAGTACCTACAGCACATACATTTATTTTCAAACATCTTACATGATGAACAAAGTTAGTGATATTTTAATCTCGCCCGGAAGTATTGTGTCGCTTCATGCGCAGTTACACAACCAACTCCGTCAGGTTATCCTTTCCGGGCGCTGGCCTCACGGTACACGAATTCCATCTGAAACTCAGCTTGCGGAACATCTGAAGCTCAGCCGAAGCACGGTTCGGTTAGCCCTTCAAAGAGCGGAAATAGAAGGGTTAATCGAACGAACCGCGGGCCGAGGAACATTTGTAGCCTATGCCCCTTCCAAGGATCGCAAAAATCGCCTGATTGCGTTTGTGACATGCGATTTTGATGCTGAAAATCACTTGTTGATATTGAGCGGTGCCGAAAGCGAAGTAAAAGCGCGCGGCTACCAGATTGTTTTTAGTAAGGCGAAAAACGCTCAGGAAGAAGCAGACATTCTGAAGACTTTGCAGGAAGATGAAACTGCGGGTGTCTTATTGTGGGCTAATTCTGTGCATTCGCATCAGCAAAATGACCCTGGAATGCAGCAGCTTAAGTTTCCTATTGTTCTGGTCGATAGAAATATATACGGTTTCGATTGCGACGCCGTGACCAGTGACAACTATGGTGGCGGTCAGGCTCTGATGCGACATTTCATTGAATTAGGGCACCGTTACATCGTCTTTCTCTGTCACCATGAGATGCAACTCTCGACAGTAACGGACCGTTACCAGGCCTACCTGGATATCATGCAAGAGGCCGGTGAGATGCCTTATGAACCCTGGCTAATTGGTCCGACGGGAAAAGAACTGGGCGTCAGAAGCGTACTCCGTTCAGCCGCCGATGCACGCAGCGCGGAAATTCAAACGATTAAAGATTACATGTTACGAACGCAGCCTCGCCCCACAGCGATTTTCGCTGTGAACGATTATGTCGCCGTTCTCGGCTTACGAGCGATAAAGGCGTTAGGTCTGCACATACCGAATGACGTATCCATCGCCGGGTTCGACGGCACCGATTTAGCGGCCCAGCTCGAAGTGCCTTTAACGACAGTTGCTCAGGATCCCTTTGCGATTGGTAAACGGGGCGCGCAAATCCTGATAGATCGCATCGAAGGTTATCTAGGCCCCTCCAACCACGAAGTCATCCCAACGCAGCTTCATATAAGGAGTTCAACATCTGTTCCTGTACGAGCCTGAATCTCTTAAGGGGGTGATAGTATCGAAGCGTAAAGAGACCGTAGCCTCACTTTTTATTAGTATTTAGGAGAAAAAGAAATGACACCCCAGTTCAAACGTTTTTGCCTTACCTTAGTTGTCTTAATGACACTCGTTCTAGCCCCATCATGGAATAAGTTGTCTGCACAAGGCACACAAGTCGCTCGTGAAGACACCGTTATATTTGATATTGATGCAACCTCCATCGCGAGTCCCAATAACTTCAACATTCTCGATAACTCCGGATCCCAGCTCCCACAAAATGGCTTGCACCAGGCGGTGTTGGAACCACTGTTCATCTTGAACTATGAGACTGGCAAGATTGAGCCGTACCTGGGTACGGCGTTCACCTCCAACTCCACACTGGATGTATGGACACTGACCTTGCGCGACGGCGTTACCTGGTCGGACGGTGTGGCATTTACCGCCGACGACGTAGTATTCACCGTGCAGACGCTGTTGGACGACAAGACAGCCACGCTGCGTAATGCAGCCGATATGCAGACCTGGGTCAAGACCGTCAAGAAGGTTGATGCCAAGACGGTTGAGTTTGACCTCAAGGCTCCAGATCCGCGCTTCCAACTCGATTACTTCTCAGTCCGCATTTGGGGCAACTTCAACATTGTGCCGGAGCATATCTATAAGGGGCAAGACCCGGCGACCTTCAAGTTCTACGATCCAGCGAAGGGGTGGCCAGTCGGCACCGGTCCGTATAAACTGACCAGCGCAAGTCCCACTCAATTCGTGTATGACCTTGATCCGAATTGGTGGGGTGCCAAAACCGGCTTCCATGCCCTGCCCGAACCGAAGCGCCTGATCTGGGTGCTCGCCGGCTCCCCACAAAACAAAGCTCTGCTGATGTCCAACCACCAGCTTGACAGCGCGATGAACCTCCCGCTAACTGCATTCCAGGCCATCCAGGCGAAAAACCCGAAGATCATCGCCTGGAAAGACGCCTTGCCATATGCCTGGGCCGACCCCTGCCCGCGCGAACTCGAATTCAACACCGAGCAGGCACCATGGAGCGACCCGAATCTGCGCAAAGCGGTCAGCCTGATCGTTGACCGGAGTTCAAACATCAAGATCGCCTACCAGGGTACGACCACGGCGTCATCGACGATATTCGTGTCCTACGGCGGTATGCAGCCCTTCATCGATGCAGTCACCAAAGCGGGTTATGGCGCTCCCGAAACGGGAGACGCCGCCGCTGGTCAAAAACTAATTGAGGCGGCCGGCTACAAGCTGAACGGTAGCAACATCTACGAAAAAGATGGTAAGACACTTGACCTGAACATCATCGTGCCGAACGACACCCAGGAATACACCCTGAGCAATAACGAACTCGTCGAGCAGCTCCAGAAAGCTGGCATCAATGCGAGCAGCCAGCCAGTCAATGGCGCAACCGAGACGAACGACAACGCGACTGGCAAGTTCCAGGCCGAGTGGCAGTGGCATACCTGTGGGTCCGTTAGCGAGCCGTGGGTCTCGTTGAATCAGCTGAACGTCAAATACTACAAGCCTACCGGCACGCTCGGCGCAGTGGGCCTGGACAGCGAGCGCTGGAACACCGATGGGGCTAAGGCGTACAGCAAGATCGTCGATCAACTCGGTTCACTCCCACTGGGCGACCCCTCAATTCCGGGCCTGGTCGCGCAGGCGTACAAGTACATCTACGACGAAACCCCAGTGATCCCACTGGTACAGGCCGAGAAGCTAGTTCCATTTGACACGACCTACTGGACCAACTGGCCGACTGCCAAGAACAACTACAACCATCCAGCAACGTGGTGGAACAGCACATACGACATCATCCTCAATCTCCACAAAGCTACCAAGTAACGGTTCGTTTAAGGTACACTTGGGGTGGGAAGACTTCTTCCCACCCCACTTCAATACGGGACAGCGCAAACGAAGATATGCGATAATAAATGCGTGGCATTACATTCAGTTATTTTATTCAACGATTAGGCATCTTTTTTTTGACAATCTGGCTTGCCGCCACAATCATCTGGTTGATTCCCCACCTTGCACCCGGCGACCCGGCTGAGGCTATTGTCGCCCGCATGTCCAGTCAGAGTGGTTCGGTGGAGAATGCCGATAAGATTATTGCCGGGTTCAAGGAACGCTTCGGGCTGAATGACTCACTGCCGGTGCAGTATATTCGCTATTTGGGCAATATTGCCCATATGGATTTCGGCTATTCGATGGCGAACTTCCCGTCCACCGTCGGTGAAATAATCGGCCTGGCGCTTCCCTGGACGATAGGATTACTCCTCCTTGCTGCAATAATCAGTTTTTTGTTAGGAAACTTCCTGGGGGCGATCATGGTCTGGACCAGGACGCCGGGCCTGATAAAAGCAATCATCCCGATCGGGATGATATTTACGTCGTTGCCGCCCATCCTCGCCGCTCTCTTTGTACAGTATGTGTTTGCCGTCCTCTTGAACTGGTTCCCAGTATCATTCGCTTATGACGCTGGCATTCAGCCAGGTCTCTCGCTAGATTTCATCGGTAGTGTGATCCAGCATGGAACACTCCCCGCGCTCGCGATTGTGCTTACGAGCTTCGGCCTACAGACATTGGGAATGCGTGGGATGATGATTACAGTTGAAGGTGAAGACTACATGAGTTTGGCGCGCGCCAAAGGATTGAAGCCGTTCTACCTACTTTATCGTTATAGCATACGCAACGCGATTTTGCCGCAGATCACGTCCTTCGCCATCAACATTGGAACGTTGGTGAGTGGTGCGCTGCTGGTTGAATATGCCTTCACCTATCAAGGCATGGGATTTGTGACCTTCAATGCGATTAACAACCAGGATTTCACTGTCATTCAGGGCACCTCGTTTATCTTAATATTTACGACCGCGCTGGCCGTGTTGATTATTGACTTGACTTACCCGTTGATCGATCCGCGTATTACCTACGCGAGGAAGTAGTTATGGCGACGATAGATACCCCAAAAGAGAACGCCGTCGTATCGCCCGTGCCATTCAGGCACACGCCCAAAGTGATGGGCCGCTTCAACCGCTGGGATACGCCGTGGTTCAATAGTAAGCTGATTGCCGGTTTGACCATTATCGCGCTAATCCTCCTCCTGGGACTGGTAGGACGCTTGTTTTGGAACACGAAACTTGCCCTAACGGGTTATTCGCCGCAAAATCTTCCACCGATTGGTTTTACCAACACCTTAACCGGTGATGTCGGCACCTGGGAGCATCCGCTCGGAACGGAGGGCAGCGGGCGAGACATGCTGGCCTTGATCATCCTCGGCGCACCGAATTCGTTTCTGGTCGGCGTCATCGCTGGCGTCGTCGGCGAAGGTGTGGGAATTATTCTGGGCTTCACTGCGGGATACCTGGGTGGGCACGTGGATGATGTGATCCGCGTGCTGACCGATGTCGGTATCACCATTCCGAACCTACTGGTGCTGATTGTCATTCAGTCGATATTCAGGCAGGTTGAACTGACGACGATTGCGCTAATGATCTCAGTGTTTGCCTGGCCGCAGCCGACCCGGCTGATCCGCGCCCAGGTCTTGAGCATGAGGGAAAGTGGCTACATCCAGATGGCAAGGCTATCGGGGACGTCTACCTTCTCCATCATGTTCCGGGAGATTATGCCAAACCTGATCCCGTATCTGTTCGCCAGCTTTATCGGCAATGCGGCCAGCGCTATCCTGACAGCGGTCGGTCTGGAAATACTTGGCCTCGGTCCCCAGCGTATCCCCACGCTTGGCGGCGTTATCTCCTTTGCGATACAAGGGTCAGCGGTGCTGGCGAATATGTGGTGGTGGTGGGGTTTTCCGACGCTGATGCTTGCAATCATGTTTATTGGTCTGCTGCTGATCAATTTGGGCTTTGACGAAATCGCAAACCCGCGTCTCCGTCAGGCATCGCGATAAGAAGGGGATGAAATGACTGAACAACAGCGCACTCCTGTCTTAAAAGTACGACATCTGCGCGTCTATTACGAAACGCCGAAGGGAGATGTCCTCGCGGTTGACGGCATTGACTTCGATCTCTATGAAGGCGAAACTCTGGGCCTGGTAGGTGAATCGGGTTCCGGCAAATCGACGGCTGCAATGGGCGTCCTGCAACTGGTCGTCCCGCCGGGACGTATCGTAGACGGCGAAGTTATGCTGGAAGGTAAAGAACTCTTAGGGCTGTCCGAAGAAGAGCTAAATAAGGTTCGCTGGGTGAAACTTGCCTTGATCCCTCAGGGCGCTATGAATTCGCTTAACCCCACGATGACGGTCAGCGCTCAAATTAAAGACGCGATTCTCGCCCACGAAGGCAATTCCGCCAAGCAGAAAATCAAGTCTCGCATTCTGGAACTACTATCCATGGTTGGACTGCCGGGGCGTGTCTATGACATGTATCCGCACGAACTGAGCGGGGGCATGAAACAGCGAGTGTGTATCGCGATGGCAATTGCCTTGAGTCCCAGGGTCATCATTGCCGATGAATCGACCAGTGCGTTGGATGTTGTTGTGCAGCGCGTTGTCGCCCAGACAATGCTTAAGGTCAAGCAGGCACTGGGTGTTTCGATGGTGATGATCGGTCACGACATGGCATTAATGGCGCAAATGGTTGATCGAATTGCCGTGATGTATGCTGGCAAAATCGTCGAAATTGCCTCGGTAAAGGATATGTTCGCCGATCCCAAGCACCCGTATTCGCAGCTTTTGATCGAGTCGGTGCCCACCCTGAAGGAACGCAAAGCATTAAAAATTACTGAGGGCATCACGCACGATCCGCGCAATCCACCGCCTGGTTGTATCTTTCAGTTGCGTTGCCCATTCGTCATGGACGAATGCCGTGTGTACGCTCCACCCATGCGCGAAGTCAAGCCGGGGCAGCTAGTTGCCTGCCACCTCTACGAAGAAGATGGGAGCCTGGTCAATGTCCGAAATGCTGTTGGAAATTCGTAACGCGAGCAAAATTTATGCACAGCGAAGCGTCGGCGGGATGAAGAGAGAACTAGTCGCGTTACAGGATTTCAATCTCAGCATCCCCAAGCACCCGGCCTCAATCGTTACGATTGCTGGTGAGAGTGGCAGCGGCAAAACCACGCTTGCCCAGGTTGTTTTGGGATTCACCCGATTGACTTCCGGTCAGATCATCTATGATGGGCAAGACGTGTCTACTGCCAACCCTGAACAGATGAAAGGCTACCGCCGCCAGGTCCAGGCAGTGTTTCAGGACCCGTTTGGGGTGTATAACCCGTTCTATCGCGTCAAACACGTTTTCAATACGGTGATTGAGAACTTCCATTTGAGCAGGAACAAAACCGAAAGCCGCGCCTTGATTGAAGAGGCACTGAACATCGTTGGCCTGCACGGAGACGATGTTCTACGCAAATATCCACACCAGCTAAGCGGCGGTCAGCGGCAAAGGATCATGATGGCGCGTGCCTACATGATCAAACCCAAACTTATTGTCGCCGACGAACCGGTGTCGATGGTTGATGCGTCGCTGCGCGCGTCTATCTTGGACGTGATGATCCGACTTAAAGAAAAAGTCGGGATCTCCTTTCTATATATCACGCACGATCTGAGCACGGCATATCAGATCGGAGATCGAATTTTCATTCTTTACCAGGGAACCGTTGCAGAAAAGGGAAATACAGTCAACGTCATCGACCACCCGCACCATCCATACGTACAACTTCTCGTTGACTCGGTTCCAGTCCCCGATCCCGCAGTGAAGTGGAAAGGGGAAATCAACCTGCCGCCGGAAGAAGAAATGCGCAGTTCAGTTCATACTGGCTGCCGCTTCTATCCACGCTGCCCGAAACGCATGGAGCGATGTTTGATAGCACAGCCGCCGCTATATAAGGTGGACGGCGCTGATCACGAAGCATCCTGCTATCTGTATGCCGACGAGACCGTAGCGGCAGAGCAACACGAAGAAATTGTGGGCTAAATGCCTTGTTTCAACAATTGCACATTGACTGATTTCACCCTTAGGTCAAGGAGTATCACTCTTGCTTCACAAGATTCGATGGACACCACAGAAAATAGCGCAGCGCCTCCAGTTGATTCAACCCTATATTTACAGACGGCGACAACCACTGCCAGCATTTCGCTACAAAACGCTGCCCGGTCCGCTCGACACTCCGCCTGTAGAGGCGGAGGTTGATGATCGTAACTGGGAGCTTATTCAACCGAATAGTAATTGGGGATCGTGGCTCACCAACTTCATCCTACGCTCGCAGTTTTCGATCCCTGCCGACTGGCAATCCGATGCGCCAGTCGCGCTTTATTTGCCGCTAGGTGATGCCGGGGATTTCAGCCACCCGGAAGCGCTGACCTACATTGATGGACAACCCTATGCCTCCGCTGACAGGCACCATCAGGAGATTCGGCTTCAAGACCGCTACCGGGACGGTCAAGTTCACCACCTCGCGCTGCACGGTTGGACGGGCAGCGGTGACGCCGCCGAGAATAACCCCAATATCAAGCTCTTTATGCATGAATGTGCCGTCGTGCAAATCGACTTGCTAACACGCGAATTTTTCAGCATCGCCAGGATGGCCCTCGATGTTACCGGGCAGCTTAGTGATCGGGACCCGGTTAAGGACCACTTATACAATGCGCTTGACGAGGCATTTAAGGTGCTGGATACACGCGATCCGCTTGGCACAGCCACCTTTTACGACAGTGTTCCAGCAGCGCTGACATGCTTAAAAGAGGGCATAGCCGCCGCAGGCGCACCCATGGAGGTTGACATCATTGGCGTCGGCCATGCTCACATTGACGTGGCCTGGCTGTGGACACTTGGTCAAACTGTCCGTAAATCGGGCCGCACCTTCAGCAATGTGCTGCGTCTGATGGAGCAGTTCCCGGAGTACAAATTCTCCCAGAGTCAGGCCCAACTCTACAAGTACACCGAAGAATACTATCCCGACATCTTCAAACAGATTACGGATCGGGTTCGCGAAGGTCGTTGGGAACCAATGGGCGGCACATGGGTTGAACCAGACTGTAACGCGATTGGCGCGGAGTCTCTTGCACGGCAGTTTCTTCTGGGGCGCACTTACTTCCGCCAGCACTTTGGCGAGGTGGATACACCTGTACTGTGGTTGCCTGACACATTTGGCTACAGTTGGGCGCTGCCACAATTGATTAAACAGGCGGGCATGAAGTATTTCATTACCCACAAGATGAGTTGGAATCAATACAACCAGATGCCCTATCAGTTTTTATGGTGGCAGGGTCTGGATGGCACGCGAATATTGACCCACTTCCTGACTACGCCGGAAAAAATGACCGGGTTGCCACTTGCCACGACGTATAATGGGGATCTATCGGCGCGGCAGATCTTTGGAACGTGGGACAATTTCCGCCAGAAAGAAACCTATAACGAGCTGATCACGGCCTACGGCTACGGAGACGGTGGCGGCGGCCCGACACGTGAGATGCTGGAAAACATCGAGCATCTGGCCCACCATCCCGGAGCGCCGCGCGTTCGTCCCGGGACCGTCCGCGAGTTCATGGAACGGGTGGAAACAGAGATTGCCGATCATCTTCCAGTTTGGAACGGCGAATTCTATCTGGAGTATCATCGCGGCACATTCACGGGTCAGGCCCGAACCAAACGTCGCAATCGCAAGAGCGAATTCCTGCTACACGACGCAGAGTTTCTCGCGTCCTGGGCGGCGATGTTGACCAGCTACAAGTATCCTGCTGCCGATGTGTATAAAGCCTGGGAGCTTATTTGTCTCAACCAGTTCCACGATATATTGCCCGGGTCTTCCATTGGCGCAGTCTACGAGGATAACGCCAGAGATTTCGCCGTGATTCTCGGCATAGGCGAAAAGATTCGCGAAGAGGCGATTAACGCGCTGGCGAGCCAGTTTCCGGCGAACGCCGCTGTCCTGGTCGTGAATCCAACCTCGTTCGGAGGGCGGCGCATTGGGCTGCTCGACGGCGATCTGGACGGGAATACGCATCTCAGCGACTCACATGGCAACTCATTGACGACACAGGCGGTTGACGACGGTACACTCGTCGAACTTCCCGAAATTGCACCCTACGCCATCGTCGCACTTTCTGAAGCAAGTGGTGCGTCGCCTGCCGCTCAAGCATCACTCTCTGCCAGCCAGCAGGGCGGCGTGACGATACTCGAAAACAGCCTGCTTCGGGTTGAAATCAACGCCGATGGCGATATCACACGCATTTATGACAAACAGGCGGGGCGCGAAGTGCTGTCTGAAAATGCGCAGGCCAATAACCTCCTCGTGTTTGAAGATCGCCCGCTAAACTTCGACGCATGGGATATCGATATATTCTATGAAGACCGGACCGAAAAGGTTGGCGGCGTGGAAAGCATCACCATCACAGAACAAGGGGCATTGCGTGTCGCGCTGGAGATAAAACGCAACTATCGCAGCAGCAAGATTCATCAAAAAATCTACCTTTACGCCAATAGCAAACGCATCGACTTCGACACCTGGATCGACTGGCACGAACAGCACACGCTGTTAAAGGTCGCATTCCCGGTCAACGTGATGAGTCCTGTGGCGACCTATGATGTCCAATGGGGCAACGTTCAGCGTCCGACGCATCGCAACACGTCGTGGGACTGGGAACGCTTCGAGACCTGCGCACAAAAGTGGGCGGATCTAAGTGAGGGTAACTACGGCGTAGCCTTGCTCAACGACTGCAAATATGGTTACGACATTCTCGATAATGTGATGCGGCTCACGCTGCTTACAAGTGCAACTGATCCTGATCCCTCTGCCGATCAGGGCGAGCATAGTATGGTCTATAGTTTGTTGCCGCATGTTGGCGATTGGCGTGACGAGGTTATTCCTGCTGCCTACGACCTCAACGATCCGATCATTTTGAGGCGTATTAAAGGAACGGCATCCAGTGATCCGGCGCTGTGTTCGCTGGTTTCTGTGTCCTTACCGAATGTAGTCATTGAAACGATTAAGAGAGCGGAGGACGGTAACGGCATCATCGTTCGCCTGTATGAGGATCAGCGCAACCGGGGCGCATTCAAGTTAACGACGGGTTTTGCGCTCGGACAGGTGTATCACTGCAATCTGCTTGAAGAGAATGAACAAGAACTTCAGGCTGAGGATAACCAGGTTCAGTTGGATATCGCACCCTATCAAATTGTCACGCTGCGCCTGGTACCGCAGGGCTAGCAAGCGTTTTATTGGGTCTTGCATGGTGCATCTGCTCAAAACCATCAGCATAATCACAAAGACCACGGCATTTTTTTGCCCGTGGTCTTATGGTTTATGACCATTGCGCCCCTTATGCCGAACCCCTCTATAGACGACAACCTTCGTGATGAAGTCCTCTACGCATTTGATTAAACTGAATACAATTATGGTTATCCTGTAGTATCAATGAGCGGACCATAGAGGGCTTCTTAATGAAAACTCGCTACCGAATTTTAATAATTGCGCTGTTAGCCACATTATTGTCGCTCACAGCACGTGGAACGACTGCCGCAGCCAGTCGCAGTTGGGATTGGCGGCGTTGGGACGTGCAGATCAGCAATATCAACACCGCTGCGAATATCTTTCACGTGGCTGAGACGCATATTATTGCCGTCACCAATGGATCGTTTGCTGGAGGAGATCGCAGTGTAGCGCTGGACCGTGTAACTGGCATCGACAATGTGTCAGTGACAGAAGGCTCCACGCCAATGAAATATGTCCAACCCAGCAGCGCCGTTGATTGTCCCACGACTGGCGGCATTGACGTACACGGCGCACTGCGATCCTATTCTGGCGGCGATCAGTTGTACTGGTCGCCGCTGGCAACCACGCGCGAATTCCGCGTATTGGCCTCACAGGTAACCGTTCAGATGCCGCCAAATCGCCCTCCCCAGGTTGTGGTTACCTATCCCGACACCTGGACCAAGCATCAGGACGGCAATCTACTCACTTTCGACTCGCCCGGCACGATTGGCGAGACCGATCCAGCCGAAATCCGCGTTCAGTATCCGCATGATCCAGCGATGGCTCCGCCGCCGTGGCAGGCCGCTTACGATAGTCAACAGGCATTCCTCGATAAAATGCGTCCAGTGCTAAGCGTCGTGCTGCTTGGACTTGCCGGGCTGTTGGGTATTGGCGGACCGCTGTGGGTGCTGATCCGTTATATGACCCATGGGCGCGATCCGAATCCCGTGGTCGTGCCTGAATATTTAGCTGAGCCACCCGGCGATCAGCCACCCGGCGTGGTTTCAACGCTCATCAACGAGCAAGCCGGAATGCCCGAAATCCTGGCAACACTGCTCGATCTGGCGCGACGTGGCTTTCTGGTGATCGAGCAGGATCAACACCAGGGCTTCTTTGATCATTCGACTGACTTTGTGTTCCACCGCACCGAAAAGTCACAGAGCAAGCATCCGACGATTGGCTCGCAGTTTCTCAATCTGAACGCAGCGTCGCTTCTGAATGCGGTCACAGAATATCAGAACGACCTCAAGAGTACAGGCGTTGAAGCGGACACCGGCTTGCGTCATTACGAGCGCCTTTTGTTGGATGGTCTGTTCCCTGGTAATGCCACCGATACTCACCTGTCCGAACTTCGCAACCGCTTCTATTCGCTGATTCCGGTCATCAAATCCAACCTGTACAACGAGGTTGTCCAGGCGGGCTATTTCAAACAATCCCCGGACCGAGTGCGGGGTGTGTGGATGTTCCTGGGCCTCGTCTTTTTGATAATAGGTGCCGGTGCAGGACTGTTTCTTCTGACGACCAACCTGGGTCGCGCCTGGATGAACAGTATTTCACCGCTGCTGCCGTATCCTTGCTTCGGTCTGGGTCTCACTGGTCTGGCAATGCTGCTGGTTGCGAACTATATGCCCGCCAAAACACAGCTTGGTTCACAGGAAGCGGCCAAGTGGCGAGCCTTCCGCACCTACCTGAAGAATATCAATAAATACACCAACCTCCAGCAGGCAGGTGACCAGTTCGAGAAGTACATCGGCTACGCAGTGGCATTTGGCTTTCAGGGGCAGTGGATACACGAATTCTCCAGAGTGCTCACTGAGATGCCATACTGGTATTATCCAACCTATCTCGGTGGTCCGTGGCAAGGCGGCTATCGTCAATACCGCAGTTACGGCCAGCAATCCATCAGCGGCGGATCGATGGGGCGCGACCTGTCATCGGGACTGGGGCAGCCTGCTAATATGGGCAGCATGGGTGGTGGACTCAGTGGTGGTCTCAATAATATGAGTGAGAATTTGACGCAGGGTCTGAACGCAATGAGCAACGGTCTCACAACCCTGCTCAATAATGCTTCCAGCGTCATGACCAGTCATCCAAGCAGCAGCGGCAGCGGCGGTTTCAGCGGCGGCGGATCGTCCGGCGGGGGTTCGTCTGGCGGTGGAAGCGCGGGCGGGCACTAAAAAGGCTAGTTATCGAATGAGCCGGGGTGATCCCGGCTCATTGCATGATCCTTACCATCATACTATGCGTGTAAGTAGCAAATGTATAGAAGTCTTGCCGAAATAACATTTTTCTGCAATAATTGCAAGGTATGCAAGGTCGAAGAGCGATTTTCCTTGCAGGCCTAACAGCCCCACATATGCCTTTCAGGAATCTGAAGGTGCTTGTTCCATATCGAGACAACAATGCTGCGGGAATGACGCGCCATGTTTCTATCTATTCCATTTACAAATTCACAATTATCCTTTTACAATGTCCGTGTTGTCGAGCGCTTTGGATGGATATTTGCTACTTGGAGCCGCCAGGTGATTGAATATTTCAAATAATCTTATTGGAGTGACAAGTATATTTCGCATCGAAGCCACATAGCAGAAAGGGGCCGATAATCCTGATGGACAGAACAGTGACGCGTTACTCTGATATTGCTCTGGAGAATTTGAGCGAAGGCGTGTTCTTGGTTGACGGATTGGGTCAGATCGTTTACTGCAATTCGCAACTCTCCCTGATGCTAAGCGTCAAGGAGGAAACACTCATTGGCTCGGCTTATAACACGCTATTTCGAGAGATTGCCGAATTGAGCCGCGATCCTCAAAAAACACAGCGGGAATTGGAACTGGCGTTGCGCAATTTTGACCAACGCCCTGTCATGTATCCGCTCATGCGACATCTGCCGAATGGCCGTTTTCAGGTTCGGTTTTTCCCGCTTACCTCTGAGCAGGACATCGAAAACGGCTGGGGGGGCACAATTCGCGATGTCACCTCGGAATGGAAAGAAATCACCGAGCAGGCCGAGCATCTGTTTGCTATCACGCGCGAATTGTGGACTCCGTTGGCTGGCATCAAAGGTTCAGCCTCGATGCTCATGGGCGATCTTCAATTTTGGGATGAGAGCCAGCGCCAGCAGCAGGCGGAAAGCATTTATAAGGGTGTTGAGCAGCTTACGAACTACCTTGAATATGCACAGATGTTGATCAAGTTGGAACTGGATGCGACGAAACTGACCTTGCGAGAGACCGTGGTTCCGCACGTCGTACAGCAAGTGTTAAACAGTATGTCCGCCAAGGTTGCGCCATACCGCTGTTCAGTCGCGATTGCCGATGATCTTCCAATGGTCGAACTTGATCATGCGCGGATCGAGCAAGTGCTCTACAACCTGCTCGATCATGCAATCCGGCGTTCGCCACGCGACGGCGAAATTCAAATCGCAGCATGGACCGAAGGCGACGAAGTGCTCATAGGCATCAGTGATCAAGGCATCGGCATTTCGGAAGAACATCTGGCTTATCTATTCGATCCGTTTTATCGGATTGGACCGGGCGATGGCGAATATTTTGCCAATGCAGGCTTGGCGCTGCACATGACACGCAAACCGGTGCTGCTGCACGGTGGACGCATCTGGGTGGAAAGTGCGCTGGGGCACGGCACAAGAATTACCTTTGCGCTGCCAATCCATGCCGATCCATCTGGAGTTGTGGTCGTGCCTAAAGCAGCCCCGGCAGCCAAATCTTCGCGGCGGAACAAAACCAAGCCGGGCCGGAATGCACTCAAGGCTTTGGTCGTCGAGGACGATTTCCGCATCGCGGAGTTATTGCAGCTTATCCTCGAAGGCGACGGCTATCAGGCAACATGGGTATCCAAGGGTAAGCAGGCCATTGATTATGTCGCCAACAGCAAGCCGGATATTGTGCTACTCGATGTTTTCCTGCCAGATATCAACGGTCTCGAAATCCTATCGCAACTGCGCGAGTTTTCGGCAGTTCCAATCGTCATGGTTACGGCCAACTCGAAGACTGAAGACACCGCCGCAGCGCTTGATCTCGGCGCGGACGATTACATTATCAAGCCATTTAACCGTATCGAATTGCTGGCGCGTATCCGTGCCTGCGTCCGTCGCGCCGTGCCTGCACCCACTCACGGTGAGGCTCAGTTCCGTGCAAAAGACCTGTCAATTGACTTTGGGCGGCGGCAGGTCAGCGTTCGCGGCGATACGGTCAAGCTCTCAAAAATCGAATATAACCTGCTCTCCTATCTGGCAGCAAATCCGGGTCATGTCCTTTCGCACTCCCAGATACTCTCCAAGATTTGGGGGCCAGAGTACAAAGAGGATACTCAATACCTCTGGGTGACGATGAGCCGTCTGCGCAAAAAGCTGGAAGAGGACCCGGCGAATCCTGAGTACATCCTGACGGAACCCGGTGTGGGCTACTATCTGCCCCCGTCGAATGAAGAAACTACCACCGGACGAGTAGACAGCGTACGGATCGATTATTGATACATCTCGGCCTCAAATCACCGAGCTATACGTCACGATGTTTGCTGGAGCAGGCAGCAGTGCCATATAAAGCAGCCGCCTTTTAGGCGGCTTGGTGAACCTCAGCGCGTGGGCTTTAGCCACGGGCCTTGCTCGGAATGCAGCCTCATTTGCCTATCTTGACAATGCGGACAATAATCGATCCCTGTTCAGGAGCAGCAATGAGATGCAGTTAATTTCGCTCGAAGATGCACAGGCGCTTTATGTACAAATTCTCCGCGTCGAGGAGCAGGCGAGGGTATTGCGCCGACTCGCCGAGCGCCTTTTGCCTCACGACTCATTTGACCAACTGGCTTACGAACGCCAATTCCCTGGGATGCTGGTCATTGACGTACGGGCTTTGACTTCACCGCTCAAATACGAATCATTTGACTCTAATTTGCCGTTTCCATTTCCGCACATTTACGGCCCACTAAATCGCGACGCCATCCTTGAGCTGGTCAAGATGCGTCGTGCCGCCGACGGAACTTTTCAGGTCCCGCCATTTCCAGCCAACGAATAAGGATACTGTCCAATGCCAGCGACGTTACTCACGGGGGCAGCGGGTCAAGGCAAAACGCAGGATGTCATTCTGCGGGTCAAAGCGTTGCTAAACGAGCGGCTGTTCACCAAGATTTGGGTACTCCTACCCACCGAATTGCAGATCAACGCATTCAGAATGCGCCTGCTAGATGAACTTGGCGTAGCGGCACATTTTGGCGTCGAGTTTTTCGATCTCTATGATCTCTATTCACGTGTCCTGGAGATTGCCGGGACACCCCAACGCCAGGTCAAGGATGCGGCCCGGTTCCGAATTCTGCGCTACGTGCTGAGTGAAGTCGGCGACCAGTTGCAGCACTTCTCGGCGATTGCCGACACGACGGGCTTTGTGGCGCTGATAGCCGCGTTCATCGTGGAACTGAAGCAGGCCGAGATTACCCCGGAGCAATTTACCGAAATTGCCGTCTCTGACAAAGATCGCGATGTGGCACTGATCTACGCGGGCTATCAAGAATTACTGCGGGGCCGCAATCTCGTAGACCGAGATGGGGAGGGTTGGCTGGCGCTGGCCGTTGCCAAAGAGAAATTGCCACTTGGGGTTGACCTGCTGCTCGTAGATGGCTATGACCAGTTCAACCCTGTGCAGGCGCGGCTTCTGGCCCGGCTGACCGAACATATTGACAACGTTGTGCTTACCCTGACCTACCAGCAGGAACGGGCCGAAACTGCACATCGCCGCTTCGCCCAGACCCGCACCCGTCTGTTGGAGTCGGCGATCTGGCAGGAGATGTCACTTGACGAGGCAGCACCTACTATCCGGCAGGGTTCTTTGGCGCACCTCTCGGCATCTCTGTTTGATATAAACCCCCGCTCGTTCCCTGATGATGGATCGCTGTTGTTGGTCGAAGCTCCGGATCGGCTACGCGAAGTGCAAACCGTTCTGCGCCGCGTCAAACGGTTACTGCTGAATGGCACCGCGCCAGAACAGATCGCGATTGTGGCACGCAGCCTTGCGCCTTACAACGCCTATTTCCTTGAAACTGCGCCCGGCTATGGGATTCCGCTGGCTGTCAAACGCGGTACGCCCCTTGCCGAAAATCCGGCTATTGCCTCAATAGATTTAACAGATGGGCAGGTCGAGAAACTTGACAGGGTAAGCCGGGGGCGAATCGTGATACGAGGCCGCGACAACTGGTTGGGTGCGATCATCGCCGCAGGCCATTTAGAGCCTAGTGAAGATGGCGAATTACCCACCGAGGCGTTGACGCCAGAAGAAGCCTCCGCCCTCTATGATTCGGCTGACAGCTTCTTCTCGCGTATCACGCCGCCCAATGACGTGACAGCGCGCAGTTTCGTTCGGTGGCTCGAAGGCTTGATTGGCCCTGATCCCGATGCGCACGAAGAGGAGAGCACAGGCAATGCGACATGGGCTGATGCAAGTTTCAACGTCATTCGGCGCATCCGGGCGGGAAATGAACCGGAGATCATTGCCCGCGATCTGGCTGCGTTGGATTGCCTCAAACGCCTATTCCTGGAAGTGTTGTCTGCGTATGAATTAGTCGATCCTTATGAGTCAATAGCCTGGGAAACCTTCCGGGCCGATCTACAGGTGGCAATCGACAATGCGGTGGTCAATCCGGCGCGAAGTGCCAATCGTTCGGGCCGCGTATTGTTATCGACGGTGTTCGAGGCGCGTGGCTTGCCTCACGATCACATCTTCCTCCTCGGATTGGCGGAGGGTGAATTCCCGGCACGCGTCGTGGAAGATGCCATCTATACTGACGACGAGCGGCGGGCAATCCGGGCGCAAGGGCTACCACTCTTGACCCAGGCCGAAGCTGCCGATGAAAGCAGCTTGTTCTACGAGATCACGGCCCTCGCACATCGTTCGCTCACCATTTCGCGCCCGTACATTGACGACAAGGGCAATGACTGGCCCGCATCACCTTACTGGCGGGCCGTTATGGAAGTCGTGCAAATTGAGAAGATAGAACGGCTTCCCATTGAAACAAGTATCACGCTGGATGATGCGGCGCGGCTTTCCGAGGCCATGATTGCGTTGGCTCAAAAACTAGGTGGGAAGCTCACGGACGAACATAGCGGGGTCCACAATTGGTTGATTGGACAGGATCGCGTGAGTGCGGCGTGGCTTAATGCCTTGCGCGGTAGGAGCATCGAGGTGCGGAGGATGTCAGCGGGTATGGTCCATGACAATCACACGGGTCCCCTCTCCGATCCCGCGATGTTGGACCGAGTAGCGCAGCTTCTTGGCACGGAGCGGCTGTGGAGTGCTAGCCAGTTCAACGAATACGGCACTTGCCCTTACAAGTTCTTTGCGCGGCGTTTGCTACGCCTGGAAGCGCTTAAAGAACCGGAAGAAGGGATGGATCAGCTTCAATTCGGTACGCTGGTCCACGAAATTCTGGAACATACCTATCGCCAGATAAGTTTTGCGGGACTCTCTATTTCCCCTGAAAACCGAGGACAAGCACTTGAAATCCTTGAAGCAAATCTGGACCGATATCTCTCCGATGCGCCACAGCGTCATGGCTTTCGCGCAACGGTTCTATGGCAGCATGAGCAGGAAACGTTACGGCGCAAATTACGCTCACTGGTTCAGAACGATTTTGCGGAGGATAGTCCGGTTGAGAAACTGTTCAATAACGGCTCTATGCCCCGCTATAGCATTCGTCAGGAAGTTCGCTTTGGCTGGGATAACCAGCAGCCGATAATTCTTGACGGAGCAGCAGGACCGCTTCGGGTGCGTGGCGCAATTGACCGCGTGGATGAGGTCGATGGACAGGTAGTAGTTATTGATTACAAGACAGGCTCATCAGGTATTCCGACCAAAGAAATGATCGAAGGCCGCAACGACAGGCCCGCGAATCACTGCATGAGCGGATTGCTACGGGACGCAAGGGCATCTTTGTCAACACGCCCAGCAAACGCACTACAGACGGCCACTGTTCACATTACTGCGAATTCAGCCAACTTTGCCGGGTCGAACGCGGGACTAGCAATAAGGATATTCGAGCCTAGCTCTTTTGACTCACAATGGCGTCCAAATCCTGAACAAATGAGGTCGCATCAATCGGCTTCGGAATGAAAGCATCGAATCCCGCGTTGATCGCTTTGGCTGCCAGAAGTGGTGTATGAAATGCCGTGATCGCAACCTTTGGCACACCGTCCAGTGAAGGGTTCGCCTGAAGATGTTGCAAAAAGCCCCAACCATCCATTTCTGGCAGGGCCAGATCGATGATAAGAAGAGTCGGTGTGACGTCACCGAGGATTTCCAACGCCTCTTCCGCCGTGCGCACCCCATGCGTTGCGATATGTTGATGGTTCAGAATTGTCTGGATTAATTCCAGGCTGTCCGGCTCATCCTCAATGATCAACACATTCCACTCATTTTGCTGCATAGGTCTTCTCCTCGACAGTTTGGAAAGCCAGGAAGGAATTCTCAAGATCAACTAGCAAGTTGGGCAGGTTAAGCGGTTTGGTCAGATACCCATTAAACCCTGCTTCGCGCACCCGCTCCTCGTCCTTTGGCATCGCGTGCGCTGTCAGAGCAAAAACCATAACATCCTGTGCATCGACACTGGCCCGAATCGCTCTGTGCATTTCCCATCCATCCATTTGCGGCATAGACAAATCCAGCAGAATGAAATTCGGGTGATAAGTTTTCAGCATGTCAAGCCCAAGTTGTCCATTCTGAGCCGTTTTCACAGTAGCTCCGAGAAAACTGAGGTAAACCGCGACAAGTTCCAGATTGTCAGGTTCATCATCGACTATCAATACTGACCATGTGTCTGGTTTGTGCCAATCTAACATTGCCTACGCTGCCTCCGTTTGTGCGATGCTGGTTTCCGTAATGACAGGGATTACTATCGGCAAAACAACAGTGAAAGTGCTGCCCTTCGTAAGCTCGCTCTCCACAGTTATTTTTCCACCCATCCCCTGAATAAGTTGTTGGGCAATTGCCAGCCCCAACCCGCTCCCGCTGTAAGCACGTTTGGAAGTGCCATCAACCTGTCGGAAGGGTTCAAAGATGAGGTCGAGTGCATGGGGCGGAATACGTTCGATGCGCTTCTTATCGCCAACAAGTGTCGACGGAAGCTCCGGTAATACCTCGGTGATGAACGCAATCTGTTTCTGCTCAGCCAGAATCTGCATTTGTGCCGTAATCTGGCTGATCATTTGACCCGCTTCAAATGGCTCTTCCGCCAGTTCGATGCGACCCGCCTCAATTCGACTGATATCCAGCACGTCATTGACGAGTGCAAGCAGCCGTTTCCCATTGTCCTTGAGCCGCTCGACATGATGTTTTTGTACCTGGGACAGGGTGCCCCCAACGCCCATTAGCAGAACGTCGCTGAACCCAATGATTGCGTTGAGCGGTGTCCGCAGCTCATGTGACATTGTTGCCATAAATTCGCTGCGAATACGGACCATTTCTTCTGCTTTTCCATTCGCGATTTCTAAGGCGCGATTCTTCTCATCAATTTCCTTAACGTGGTGATTCAGTTCTCCAATATTCCGCGCTAACTGCGCTGTCATTCCATTGAACGCAGTCGCCAGGTCCATAAGTTCATCTCTCGGTAAAGAGTGAACATCAATCTGCTGGTTGAGGTCACCTGTTGTGATGCGATTTGCGTGGGATGCCATCTGAATCAATGGGGCTACGATTGACCGGCCCAGCAGCACCGCTACGAGAATCGCGAGTATAGCACCAACCGCAAAGGCCAGGGAAAACGTGGTCTGGATAGCGGCCTGGGATGCTTGCAAGGCCGCGCGCGGACGCCACATAACCAGCGTCGCGACCTCATTACCGTCTTTGTCAAGAATCGGTGCGTAGGCCAACGCATAATCTTGATTGTCTTGAGCAAAGTGATATGTCTTGTCGGCAGCGACTGCGTTGAGATTGTTGATGTCCGGAGCGAGCTTCTGGTTCTGCGGTCCGGCGATTAGGTGAGTGCCCTTATACAGCGCCATATCGTAGCCGATCAGTGCTGCAATCGCCTGAGAATCTTGCGCACCCAACCTACGACCAAAGAGCAGGACACCTTTTGGATCCTCGCCTACACTGGTGCGGATGGCGGATACGCTGACAATATACACATCTGACCCGATTGGAATAAGCACCGACTGAGTTACATTGGCTATTGGGGCGTTGGCAATAGCAGCCGTGAGCTGGCTTGCCATCTGATCAATCGGTCCAAGGTTGTACAGCAGCTTATTCTGATAATTCCACAGCCCAACGAGGTCCAGATTAAACGTATTAGCGGTAGAGGTTGGTGTTTCCGGTGAGAGGTTAGTCGTGATCCAATCTGTGTCGGGCGTATCCTTAACGGCTACGTTGTGCAGATCGTCCCATTGCGCGTAATCGTGCAGATAACGTGCAAGGTTATTTTGGATGTCATTCAGCGCGTGGTTGGCGCTGTCGAGGCCGCTTTTTAGCGCGTCCCGTTCCACACTTCTCAGGTTGTTTGTTGACGATGTGTAAGCCACTACTCCGAATAGGGCAAGTGGAATAATGGCGATGGCAATGAGGGATAAGAGTATTTTGGTTCGAAGTGCCATATGAAAGAGTCCTATTCAATGACAGTTAGATGAACACAAGGACCAGTTACTGTCGGGAAAAAGTGTCGTGAGAGCGCTACCAACAAACGCTTTAACCTAAGAACATTATATGTTGATTGGCAAATTGCGCGTGTGAAAAGTTTATGAATTACCAGCCTGCCTCCATTGTTGTGGCTACTTAAATCGGCTTATTGAGTGGACGTAATGAAGCGGTTGAGAAAAACACTCTACTAGCCCTAGACAGCGATAAAAAGCAGTTCGTGCGAATCCTGAATTGACAGTACATATTTTTGGGCCTGGGATGCTTCGCGCACATCCCGCTTATATTCGCCTAATAAGCTCAGCAGTTCTGTTTTCGACGGTATGCCGTCATCTCGGTACGAGACAACAAGAATACTGTCTCGATGACGGGAAACAAGTTGCTCAAATGCG
>WNFI01010817.1_pt1 | contig 26973 bp, 28 predicted proteins | sample 5400471 | NCBI WGS metagenome assembly WNFI01 (sample SAMN13153348, study PRJNA577476) | soil metagenome | isolation source: 100 cm saprolite on Douglas fir-dominated hillslope | place: USA:California | collected 2013-09-17
TGAAAACATGGTCACCATCTTAACCGCTACTGGCGTTGTGCCGAGCTAATAAGGAGGTAACATCATGGTTGCTGGCTTTTGGTATAATCAGGATGGTCTACCCATCCAATACGGCACTCAGAAGGCCGTATCCGACACCGGTGGTGATTATCTCACCTATGGTGAAACTAGAGAAGTAGAGATGTTTATTCCTCTGGTCCCTATGCAACAGGGTTCAGGAAATAATCCTCTCATTGCTGCTGCTCCTACTACGTTCTCCGGAACTGGTACGTTTGCACAAGCAGGTATTACTTCTCCTAATGTTCAAATTCCTCTGCAAATAACTGCTCCTATTACTACTACTACAGGTGGCAATTTAGTTTTCAACAATACCAACATCTTCTTTGAACAGGTAGAAATTGAAACCTTAGTTGGTGCTGCTGGTGGGACTAGTATTGCGGTTGGACTAGTGGTTACCACTCCTGGTTCTCCTAGTTCTACGTTTACACAGGTAACTCCTAATACAGGTGTACAGCTCATTCAGAATGCTATTACTACTACGTTTGATACAACCGGTAAGAAAACTACTTGGAATTCTCCAGGTACTACCGGAATTCAATCTGGCGTAGCTGCTAATAACACTCTTGTGGGTGGTGGCGCTTGGTTAGGTAATATACCTCTTATCACTAATACTATTGTTCCACTGCCTAATTCGGCATGGATTAGTACTATTGCTACAGGTGCGTATACTAATGGTTTACTTAAGTTCCGGCTTAAGTACACAATCTATGGAAACATTAGTTTCTAATAATGATTTATGGTGTGGGGTCTTCGGACCCCCACTATATAGAAAGGATAAATAAATGGCTGTTGTTGATCAAGCTCGACTTATCGATATGGCAGGATTAGTAAGTGTTACTTCTGGTACTAGTTTTACTTTTACAGCAGGTAATCTTTTAACAGGTATTATAGTTGCTAATCCTACTGCAGCTATTACTGGTACTTTTGATACTGCTGCAAATATTGTAGCGGGTGTTAATGCAGTGACTGCTGGTGCTGTTGTTGGAGATTACATTTCTTGTTTAATTATAAATGGAAATAACACTAATGCTCTAACGCTAGCTGCTGGTGCAGGTGGTAGTTATGATGCAAATCAGTTAGCTGCTGCTCGTATTATCTCTGCTAATGCGTCTAAATATTGCTTATTTAGGTTAACTAATGTTACTTCTGGTTCTGAAGCTTATGTAGTCTATTCCTAATGGCAGACAAAATCACTCTAGGTAGTGTAGGAAACATTGATAATAGTTTACTATCTACCATTAATAATAACAATGCTTTAATTACTACTGCTTTTGATAATACACTATCTAGAGATGGTACTACTCCTAATCAGATGTTTGCTTCTCTGGATATGAATGGTTTTCAAGTTCTGAATCTTCCAGCTCCTGCTACAGTTAATTCTCCAGCTAGATTAATAGATGTGGTTACTCCAGGTTCAATAACTATAACAACTGCTACTACAGGTACATCTGGACACTCAGTTCCATTTTTAGATGGAACTAATACTTGGTCTGCTCCTCAGACTTTAACTTTAACTACTGGAGCAGGTGCTACTGCGTTAGCAATAAATCAGACAGCATCTGGAAATACTTCAAATACTAGTTTGAATACAATATCTATTACTGATACTACAACTTCTAATCCAGGATTTTCAAATGGTCTTTTTATTAATCAGCAACTTGGTGCTAACATTACAGGTGGAAGACAAGGACTTTTAAGTCAAGTTACACTGAATGCTGCATCTGGTGTTGGGAGTACCAATAGAAATTATATTGGAATTGTTGGATATGGAATAGCTGGTTCTGCTGATAATGGAACTGGTGTTACTTCTGCAACAGGACAGGGATCTTTCTTTGGTATTCAGGGCATAGCTACTACTGCTGCCTCTGCAACTAATCTTCTAGCAGTATCTGGAGCTGCTTTTAATCTCATTACAGCCGCTGGAAGCACTATGTGGGCTAAGTCTTTAGCTCAATTTTCTCCAGGACAAACAGATGGTGCAGTCGGCTCTGGTATTAATACCATGTTATGGTGCTTCAATGAGGCTGGAGGAACTCCCAAATGGACTAATGCAATTCTTATTGATCATCAAGGTGGTGTAGGTTCATGGCCGATAGCTACGACTGGAACTATTATTAAAACTAATGGTAATGGAACTGTAGCAAATGGTATTGATTTCACTAATACTACATTCACTGCTTCTTCTTTCTCTAGTCCTGGTTTTGCTGTAAATCCTACAGGAGGAATTAGTTCAGGAGCTGCTGGTGGAACTAGCGGTACTATAGCTTTTGCTGGAAGTACTAGTGGTTCTGTATCCTTAGGTTCTAATTCTACAGGAACTTTACTAACTTGTAATCAACCTATTCAAACAGGTGTTATAGGCTCTGTAGCTGGATCTGTTACAATAGCTGGCTTAACTAGTGGTTCAGCAGTTTTAAGTTGTTCTGCAACTGCAGGTACTCTTCAATTAGGAGCAGGTAATGCTTTAATTGATTCAGGTGGAAATATAACTACCAATGGTTTTGTTCAAACATTTAAAGGTACAGCTCCTCCAGCAGGTGGAGGTGCCGTTGTATTCTTTACAACTTTAGCAAATCTTGGTATTTATGTAGGAACAGGAAATCCAACTGCATCTGCTGCTAAAGGTTCTATATATTTAGAAACTGGTGCAGGTCAACTCTGGCTTAATACCAGTGGTTCGACGACTTGGACTCAAGTTACGGTGCCATGATGGAACAGAAACTTAAACAAATTATTGGTGATTATGTTCTTATAATTGCTAATCTTCAAACAGAAGTTGAAAGACTTCAGGAAGAACTTAAGAAACATGAAGACAAGCCCCAACGGTCGAAGTCTAATTGAATCCTTTGAAGGTCTAATTCTTCAATCCTATGATGATTATAATGATCATGTAGTTAATCCGGGAGATACAGTTCATGGGACTCTTACTATTGGTTATGGTCATACCAGTGCTGCTGGGGATCCTAGCGTATTTCTTGGGCAAGTACTTACACAGTCTGACGCAGATAGAATCCTCGGACAAGATCTCGGACGAGTCGAACAAGAAGTAAACTCTCTTGTTAAAGTTCCTCTGAATCAGAATCAGTTTGATGCTCTTGTTTCATTTCAATTCAATACGGGAGCTCTAGGACATTCTTCTGCCTTACCTCTTTTAAACGAAGGTAAGTATACAGAAGCTGCAGATCATCTGTTATTATATGATAAAGCAGGTGGTAGAACACTAGCAGGTCTAATCCGTCGTAGGAAGGCCGAGGAGAAGCTTTTCCTATCACAGGCCACTACCCTACCTGACCCCTCTAAAAAACCTACCAGTGACGCTCCTACGAGCTTCTGGAGCCATCTGGTCAGCCTTCTAACAACCTTTATGAAAGGAAAATAATATGTGGACTACATTCTTAGAATATGCAACTCCGATTGGAACCGTCGTAGGTTTTGTCGTGGGTTGGCTCGGAGGTCATTATACTTTTGTCGGTCTCAAGAATGGGATCGTCACAGAAGTTAATACCTTGAAATCAGATATGACTGCCATTAAAGCTAAGTTACCTTAATGTGGAGTCTTCTTCTAGGTCTAATACCTGGACTACTGACTACGGTTAATGGCATTACTACAGCTATCTCTAATGAGAGAATAGCTAAGATTAATGCTGTTACTGATCAAGAGAAAGTAGTAATAGATGAACGTATTAAAACCTTAGAAGCTCAAAGAGATGTTCTTATTGCAGATAGTACACACAGTAACTTAGATCTTACTATGCGTACTATTCTTGCAGCAGGTCCTGCTTTTATCTTAGGTAAGGTATTTATATGGGATAAAGGTTTTGCTTGGTATGATGCTTCTACTACCATTAGTCCTGATCTATGGAATGTAATTATGGTGACCATCGGTTTCTATTTCTTACATAATACCATCGTAGGTACTGCAAAGGAGTTTATGAAACAATAATGCAAAAGTTAACTCTACTGCAGTTAGTGCAGAGTATATTAAGTTCTATGTCTTCTGATGAGGTAAACTCTATAGGAGATACGACTGAATCTATGCAAGTAGCTAATATAGTTCAAGCTACTTACTTCAATGTAGTTAATAGGGCTGGTCTACCTGATCAATTTGAACTGTTCCAGCTTAATCCTTTTACTGATGCTACTCAGCCAGTTATGATGACTAGACCTGATAACATTGCTAAGATGGAATGGATTAAATATTTCAATACTAATCCTTTCCAAGGTACTCAGTTTACAACTCAGTTTGGAGCTTTCAGTCATGGTCTTAACTTAGATCTTATTACTAGTAATTGGACTACTTCTTCTACATCTATCAATACCATCGGTACTGGATTAAAAACATTTACAGTAGCTTCTAATCTTCCTGCATTCGTAGGACAACAAGTACAGGCTTCTAATGGTGGTACTAATACTATGTTAGGTACTGTCTTTAGTTATGTAGGTACTACGTTGATTCTTAATGTAAGTGCTATAGGAGGTGCAGGTACATTTAGTGTCTGGACTCTACAATCTACAGTAGGAATAGGAGCTATCCCAGGATATCAATATGTAACTATAATTCCTGTATCACAGTTCTTAGATATGACTAGTTCATTTAATCCTACTGACAATAATGTTAATTCATTTAACTTTAGAGTTAACGAAGAGAACTTTCTATTTTACTATAAGACAGACCATCAACCTCAATACTGTACCGTTCTAGAGAATTTTTACATAGTCTTTGATTCATTTGACAAGTCTCAAGATAGTACTTTACAAGCATCTAAGACTCAAGGTTATGGGCAGTTAGTCCCTACTTTCTTAATGCAAGATAACTTCATTCCAGTAATGGATGGTAAACAGTTTCAATTACTGCTGAATGAAGCTAAGTCTTTAGCTTTTTATGAACTTAAACAGATGCCTCATCAGAAGGCTGAACAGGAATCTAAACGACAATGGGTTAATGTAGAGAAGACTAAGTCTTTAACAAATAAACCTACGTATTTTAATCAATTGCCTAATTTCGGTAGACGTGCTGGAACAGGCGGATATTCAGGAATGAGGGATACAAATGATCGCTTCTTTGGCGGCTATCTCGCCGGATAGAACTAAGATGACATCAGATGATCGTATTCTGATGTTAGAGGTACTAGATGGAAAGAAAGCTAACGATAGTCTAGTAGATGTTAATAACAATCTACATGCTATTCTATTGCCTAACAACTTATGGACTTTAAGATACGAACATGGATTCTTACCTAATCCTCTTAGGAATCTTTCCTTTACTAATTTTAATCTTCTTCTAAAACATGTTAAAGAATATATTGAACGAAGAGGTATGAAAGTTAAAGAAATAATTGATGTATGGCCCTAAATCCTAGCGTACAGAATAACTTTACTGGCGGTCTTAAGACTGAATTCACTGGTTTGAACTTCCCTGAAAACGCATGTACTCAGACTGAGAATTGCGTTTTCACTATTATTGGAGATGTCTTACGTAGAGAAGGCTTTGACTATGAAGCTAATGCTATTCTATCTAATATTAATCGTAGTAATTCAGCTATTAATACCTATAAGTGGAACAACGTAGGTGGAGATGGTCTTACTCAGATAATAGTTTTACAGGTAGGAGTTAACCTTTTCTTCTTTCAATCTACTAATGCTACTTTAACAAATCCTTTATCCTCTACTAGATTAACATCTACATTTAGTATATTTCCTTTCTTGTCTTCAGGTAATACATTTACAGTTACTCAAGTAGGTCAAGTAGAGTGTCAGTTTACAGATGGTAACGGATATTTATTTGTATTTCATCCTGCGATAGATTCTTTATATTGTACATTTAATTCAGTTAATTCTCTTGTTACTCCACTTGTGATTAATCTACAAGTAAGAGATGTCTTTGGTATTCCTGAACCAAATGTTGCTGATAATCTTAGACCTACTGTGTTAACACCAGAACATCAGTATAATCTTACTAATCAAGGATGGACTACAGGATCTGTCTGGACTGCTACTGGTAGTTTGAATGGTAATGGATCTCCATGCGTAGGTAACATAATAACTTTAACTATTAGTTCTCAAGTTAATACTACTTCAATTACAAATGGAAGTGTAATTAAATTTTCTTTTCAAGCAGGTCAGGTAGGAGCTAATAATGGAAATGTTAATTTAACAGCTACAGTTCAAGGAGTTGTCAATACTTACTTAACTCCATTTAATACTATAACTATTCAAGTTAGCAATATAGATTATGACTGTACTAAAATATTAGCAGGATCCTGGTCTGGTGGTAATTTCTTTGCGGCTACTAATCAGTCTATTTCTATGTCCTTAGTGAATGTTGGTTTCGTAACTGCTTGGTTTACAGCTCTAAAGAATTATCCAGCTAATTCAGATATATGGTGGTTATACAAAGACACTACTAATGTTTTTAGTCCTTCTACTACATTTTCAAATGTTCAACAAAATGTAGGAGCTTCTCCAAAAGGAACCTATATATTAAATCCATTTAATCAACAACGTTCCAAAGCATCTAGTATTCCAAGTCTAACAGATGTAGTGACGACTATCAGACCTTCTACAGGAGCATGGTTTCAAGGTAGATTGTTTTTCACTGGAATAAATGCTTCTCAACAAGCTACAGGTGATGAACCCTATTATACTTGGACAGAGAATATATACTTCTCTCAGACAATAGTTTCAGGAACTACTCAATTCGGTAAATGCTATCAAGTTAATGATCCTACATCTCAAACTCTATTTGATATCTTACCTACTGATGGCGGAGTCATAACAATACAAGGTGCAGGAGCTATCTATGAATTATTCCCTATTCAGACTGGTCTTATTGTTAGGGCTGCTAATGGTGTGTATTTTATATCCGGAGGATCAGGAGTAGCTTTTCAAGCTAATGATTACTCTGTAAGTAAAATATCTAATATTCAAAGTATCTCTTCAACCAAAGCAGTCAATGTTCAAGGTTGGCCTATGTTCTGGAATGAAGAAGGAATCTATTATGTTACTGTTAGACAGAACTCCAGTTCTATCAGATCTCCTGACATTAATCTTGATGTTAAAAACTTATGTCTAGGAACTATTCTATCCTTCTACGCAAACATACCGCTGCAAAGCAAGAAGTTTGCAAGAGGAGATTATCATCCTTTAGATTACATAGTTCAATTCTGTTTCAGAAGTACAAATGAATCTAGTGTGACAGATAGATATCAGTTTGATAGTATTATAAATTTCAATATAGCTACTCAAGCTTTCTATCCTTATCAGATAGCTACAGCTACTAATTCTCCTTACATACATGGAATAAACTATGTAGCTGGTCCAGGAGGAAGTACATCTCCTGCTCCTGTGTTTAAATACGTATCATCTCAAAATTTAGTTAACTTTACTTTCTCAGAGGAAAGAGATACTAATTTTATAGACTGGAAGACTTCGGGATTTCCTTTAAATTATATAAGTAATTTTATTACTGGATATAAATTACCAGGTAAAGGCATAGTTAAATTTCAACCTACATATGTTTACATCTATTCAAATAATGTAAATAATACTGCTTATAAGATACAGGGTATATGGGATTATGCTATAAGTAGAGACTCTCATAGATGGGGAGTACCTCAGACAATTAATAATTTTCTTAATACTCTTAACTTTAGTAAGCTATTTAGAAAGCATAAAATAAGAGGTAAGGGATTAGTTCTTCAATTTCAAATTCTATCCGTAGATGGTAAACCATTTGATATAATGGGTTGGACTGTTATGGATGAGACACAGGAAAAAATGTAATGTTAGCGGCATCGTTTGGTTTACAAGCAATAGGTACAGGACTTCAAATAGCTGGTGGTCTTAATGCTATGCATGCTCAGAAAGAAGAAGCAGAGGCCTCTAGAGGCATCACTATGCTTGAAATGCAATCTGACCGACAACGTAGACAAGCTATGGAATTAAGTGCTCAGCGATCTTCTTTAGAAGTTACACGCAATGCTCAGAGAGCTAGAGCTATGGGTACAGAAAATGCTGTAGCCAGTGGTTCTCAATTAGGTTCTGGTTTGCAAGGCGGATTAGCTCAGGTACAAGGACAAGCCACGACCAATCAATTAGGTATCAGTCAGAATCTACAGATAGGTAGAAATATCTTTGATATCAATGCAAGCATTAGTGCTGCTAGGATTGCAGAGTCTAATGCTAAGTCTAAGGAAGCTACTGCTCAAGGTATATCGAGTTTAGGATCAAGTATTTCTAAGTTTGGGGGTATGAATATGTTTGGTGGTGGTGGCGGTGGAAATGGCTGAACCAGCTCCTATATCTTTACAAGGTTCTGACCAAGAACAGCAATCTCCTCTTATTGATTTAAATGTAGATCAGCAACCTACTCTTTCTGATGATGTAATTACTAAGAGAGCTTCTAAAGCTACTTTTGGTTTATTAGATCAAGTTCCTAATAAATCTTATGATGATTATTATCGTTCTATAATTAGTGGTAAAGAAGCCCAGACTCGTAGAGAACTAGCAGGTACTTTAGATTTTCAACGTACTTTACAGAAATATGATCGTATACAAGACCTAGCTAGATCTAAAGGTAGTTCATTAACTCCAGAAGATCTGAATAATTTACAAAACTTTATTAACGTTCCTCCTGCTGATCCTAGATCTGTCTTTGAAGATAACTATTCAAAAAAGTATATGGACACTCTACGTCAAGCTCCTGGTTTTCCAGGTTCATGGTACGATACAGTCTATCAACAGCAACCTGAATTAGTAGAAGCTACAGAAGCAGTAGGTAATGAATTCTTAAATAAGAAAGAATATGCTAGAACTTGGAGAGAGAATGCCGAAGGTAAATCTAAATCTCAGTCTTACTTTGGAGATATAATAGATAGAGCTAAAGAGTTTATTCCTGGTTATGTAGAATATAATCAAAGAATGGCTACTCCATCTGGAGAGTCAATGCTTCAAGGCTTACTTGGAACTCAGTTAAATAATATGGCTACTCAAGGATTAAGGTTACCTACTGATCAATTTAAAGATTGGATGGATTCTAATATGGAACGTCTAATGGCTAAAGATCCTGGTCTTGCTGTACAGTTTGCTCATGCCGTAGAAGGTCAATCTTTAACTGATACTACCTTTAATAATGCTTTTACTTTAGGAGATATCTCTGGTCTTTATGGAGTAGGTAAAGGTACTGTAAAGATTATACGTGGTCTAGCTACTAAAGAATTAGATCGTAGAGAACTTCAACAAATTACAAGACAGATGGCTCAGTCAACTACAGGTACTGAGCGTGCTCCTCCTCAAGTAGTAGCTAATGCTGCTGCAGGAGATCTAGGAGAAGCTGCAGTGCATCAAGCTACTGCAGACGTAATGGCTGCTAGAACAGGAGCTGTAGCTCCAGAAGCTCAAGCTCTAGATGAATTAACATCCCATCTTAAAGCTCAAGAAGATAATATGAGAGCTACTCATGGTCGATATGGTCAAGAAATAGTTAATCGTGTCTTGGAGAGAGCTAGAACATTTAGAGCTAATCTATCAGAAGCTATACAAACTCGTATGAAAGTAGAACGTACTCCTGAAGTCGTAGCTACTCAAAATGCTATCAGAGCTGTTAAACAAGAATTCTTAAATGACTATCCAGGGATAGATAGTTCTATTATTAATATTAATTCTTTCTTAGATGTAGAAGGATTAAGATATAATGAAATAACTGGAACTAGGGAGATAGTAGCTCAATTAGGAAGACAAGTACCTAATGTCCATGATATTGTTTTACAGGTAGGTAGACATACAGCAGAGTATTTCATCAGTCAGGAAGAAGCTAAAGATTTTGCTAGGATGTACGGTCTTATTAATCCTCAAATTAAACAACAAGGATTTGGTTATTATATTGAATTAAGTAAACCTCTTAATGAAACATCTCAAGTATCTAGAGATTTCTTAATGGTAACTACTGCATCTAAAGCTCCAGATAGTTATGTTAATGCTTTCTTAGGATTCTTAAGAACTCCAGATGAAACTCTGTCTTTAGAGCAGAGACTTAATCGTAAAGTAGTTGCGCATGGCGGTGCTAATCTTTTAGCAGTCGCTAAAGAAGAAATGAAAAGTATTAGACAACTAGCTAAATGGACTATTCCAGGAACTACTAAAAGACAACAATTTGATCAATGGGCAAGTGCTGTTAATTATAGTCGAAGAGCTATTGATCCTTTAACTACTGAAAGAGGATACTTTTATCAATCTCCTGCTGAGTTAGGAGATCACTATCAAACTTTCTTTGGTAGGCCTCCATCAGATGGAGAGATACAAGCTTACTTTTCGTTTGTACGTCTAGTAGAAATGGATGCTGTCTTACGTGATATAGGTATATATAGAAATATGTCTCGTTTAGGTACTGAACACTGGCAAGTATCTATGTTAAATCAAGGTGGTGAAGAGATTAAATCAGGCTTCTTTCCAGCTATTAAACAGAATGTATTTCCTATTGGTAATGATCCTATTATCGTATTAGGTAATAGTTTAGGTGAGGAGAAGATCCGTTCTGTAGGTGGTAGAGGGTTTAGTCCTAAAGATCAGAAACAATTGAGAGATGATGTCTCCGCAGGAACTAGATCTGTATTCAGAATATATGATCCTGAGACTAGACCTTTAAAAGAACTTCTAAATGGAGATACATCTCGTATTAGATATATAATTACTTCTAATGTAAGAGGAGCTGAAAACAAACCTTTACCATTTAGTAATTTATCTAGACGTGGTGGAGGTCATTTTGATTATGATTATGATCATTATATTAAACAAGCTAGAGTAGGTTGGGATGATGCTTATAAGAAGTTTGTCTATGAAGGCGACTCTACCATTATGCCTATGCTTAATAGATCTATGGGTAGAGATGTAGCTCAAGCTCTAGATGAAGTTAGAATAGCTATTCGTAATAGAGATCTAGGAGCAGCTAAAGTTGTAGCTGAATCTAGAATACCTGCTGTTTCTTGGAAAGAAATACAGAGTTGGTTTAATCCTACGCGTACAGCAACAGGTGAATTAATTCCTCCTCGTCTTAATAAGAATGAACCTATTCAATTAATTCCTAGAGGCAGCACAATAGCTTCACAAGACCCTGGTTTATCTAAGAGAGAATATATGCTTAGAAAGAGAGCAGGTCTTAAACAGTATCTGTTTAAAGATGGAACTACAGAAGGTTCCGATGCTAGAGTACATCAGATTAAATATACTCAACAGAGAGATGCTTATGATTTATATACCATGCGTGATGAAGGTACACATGGTAATCCTCTTTGGAAGTATGAACCTGCTCAATTAGTAGATCCTATTCCTACTCTTAATAGAGGTATTAAAGATATAGTTAATTCTACATTCATGGATGATTATAAGATCTTTTCTGTAGAACATTGGCTTAAACAAGCAGCTCCCTATCTTAAATTAGATAATATCGATGCTTGGAAAGATTCTCCATTCTGGCATTTTAATCATGCAGATTTTAAGAATGATGCCGATATACTTCAAACACGTCAATTAGAAGATGCTAGATTCAAGATTAAACAATTCATAGGTACTCCGTCTAAGGTACAGAACATGTTAGATCGTATGTCTCAGGACTTAGCAGATGCTATGTATAAGAAGTTTGGTCCAGGTGGTAATCAATTAACCAGAGGTTTAATCTTAGCCCCATCTTGGACAGTAGCTAATTTAACTAAGCCAATAGATCTTATGCACTATATAACTTATAATGCTGTAATTGGTTTATTCTCTCCTGCTCAATTATTAGTTCAATCAATGAACTATGTGACTATGGCTGGTATTGCTGGCTACGGGAAAGCCCTTCAAGGAGGTGTAGCTGCTTTATTACATCAGTTTGGTAGACTTAATGAACATCCAGATTGGATAGCTAAGCTTGACAGTATAGCTTCTAAGTTTGGATTTAAACCAGGTGAATTTACAGAAGCTAGGATGCTTGGGAATCAATCTGGTATGTTTAATGTTGGTTCTTCTCATATATTATATGATAACCATTATGCTCCTAAATTAATATCTAACGGTGCTCAACAGTTCTTAGATTTAGGTACAGCGTTCTTCAGAGGAGCTGAACAACATTCTAGATTTGGATCTCATTATATAGCTTATAAAGAATTCAGAGATATACACCCTACTGGACGTATTACAAATGCGGATAGGGCAGCCATCCTGGACAGAGCTGACTTACTATCGGGTAATATGTCCAGAGCTTCTAAGTCTAGAATACAGTATGGCATAGGATCATTTCCTACTCAGTTTATGGGATATCAGATTAGATTAGCAGAAGCTATTACAGGAAGTCGTTTGACTGTTCAGCAGAAACTTAGATTAGCTGGTACTTTTGCTATTGCCTTTGGTGTTCCTACAGCTACAGGTATTGCCGCTATTCCATTTGATCAATACTTCAGAAAAGCAGCCAAAGAATATGGTTACGTAGTTGGTGATAAGTGGTGGTCTACTACCTTCATGGAAGGATTACCTGCAGCTTTAGGACAATTGGTTACTGGTAATGTTTATGATGTAGGACAGAGATATGGTGCTCCAGGTATGGACTTCTTCAGAGAAGCCTTAACGGGTGATAAACCTTGGTGGAATATGGTAGGAGGAGCTTCCTTCTCTACATTGGCAGGAGCATTTCAATATTCTAATGGATATAGAACTGCTATGATGTCCATGATTAGAGGAGATAACGAAGCATTTCCAATGACTTTAGAATCATTTACAGAACCTCTTAAAGTTATATCTTCATATAGCGCTGCTTGGAAAACAATGGCAGCTATTAACTATGGCAGATGGCAGTCACGTAATGAAACTTTCATAGATCGTACATCTCCTGCTAATGCTATATTTATGGGTTTATCTGGATTACAGCCTCAACAGGCTGCAGAAATACAAACAACTACTTGGTCTCTAAAAGATCGTAAAGCTATGGAAGATTTCGGTAAGAAAGAGTTCATTCGTTATTTTCATAGAGCTCTTAGAGATCAGGATATGAATCCTGAATTAGCTAGATCAGAATTTGCTCAAGCTAATGCTATGTTAATTACTACAGGATATCCAGAAGAAAAATATCCTGAAGCTATAGCAGAGGCAGCACAAAATAATGAAACATTAATAGAACGTCTTAATTGGGATTTTTATCTTAAAGATATTCCCTACTCTCAGAAAGAGAACTATATGCGTGCATACAATTCTACTACTCAATTATATCAAGGAAGAGGTAGATAATGGCTCCTGTTAATCCTACAGTACCTCAGACTCCAGATCCTTTTTATCTACATTTATCTAGACCTGCTCAGGAACCTACTCCTGATAAATCCGGAAGCACTCTCTTTAAAACAATAGGAGGTGCTATAGAAGATACGGGTAAACTTGCTGATACCGGAATTAAAGGATACCTTAAAGATGATGTAACTAAACAGATGACTTCTATAGATGAAGAGAATATCGCTGGTTTAGAATCTACTAAGTCTGCTATAGAAGGTGGTACTCAACAAGCAGCTCAAAATACTCAAGGTAATCAACCTAATGATGTATTAACTGCACAAGGTAGTGCTGCTGTTCCTTCTGATATTCATCAAGGTATTAATGCTGTTCAGATGTTTCAGGATGTAAGAAATAATGGTAAGATATCTGAATCAGATAAATTGGGAAGACAGTATAAAGTTCTTAAAGATATTAGACAACAGTGGCCTCAGTACAGGGACTATATCGATAGAGAGTCAGAACGTATTACTGGTAAGAATGTAGCCAATGCTTATGCTAATTCTCTTATAGGAGATCTAAATGCTTCTCAAGCAGGGAAGGATAAAGAAAGAGATAGTATTGCTGCTACTTTTAAAGAAATGCGAGAGAAAGGTATTCCAGATTCAGCAATAATGGAGAATAGATGGCGTGCTGGTGAATTAGGTAATAATGACATTAGAGTCTATCAAAATAGACAAAACTATTTTCATTATAGACATCAATCTGCTCAATATGAAGCTGAAGAAGGTGGATGGGATGAAGCTAAAGAAAAAAGAATAGCAGGACCATTAACAGAAACTCTTTTAGAGAAAGCAAATCACACTTATGTTTCTGTCTTATCAGATGCATCAGATAATGCAGATAAGATTACTGCAGCTATAGCTGGAGGTAAACAAATAGATCCTCAAACAGCTAGAACAGTTTTAGCTAAAATAGAAAATACTAAACGTTTAGCTGAGACAGCTATGCGAAGAGATATGGATGATCCTAAATTAGGAGTTAATGGTAAAGCTCTATCAACTCTTCATGGACCTGCTCAGACTAAAACATTAATTGACTCTAAATTAGCTATCTACGATGGATACATAAAAGCTTTGACTGACGGAAATTCTGGAGCTATTCATAATTTAGATAATGCTTATAAAGATATAAACTCAGCTAATAGGCTTAGTGTATACAAAGATGAAACTGTAGGAGGTCTGATGCAAATGCATGATGTCCTTAAAGGTATATCTCCTGAGTTTGATAAAGTATTGACTGGTATGGTCATTGATAAAAATCTAGGTGGTCAACCAGGGATGAGAACTTGGGCAGAGAATAAAGTTTTAGAGTTTATGACTAATAAGCCTGGTTCTCCTACACCTAAAGCTACTGTTAATGGTCTTAGGACAGCTCCAGATATTACACCTAGTGCTAAAGCTAAGAGTTCTGAAGAGTTGATTAAAACTATTGAGATGATTGCTGATCCTAAAACTCCAGACAAAGTTAAGGAAAATCTAATTAACAAAGCTTATGATTCTCAGAACTTAGGTTTTGTAAGTGAATTTGAAAAGAAGAATGGTAATAATCTTTCTATCTTTGGACGTATGACTGATCCATCAATGGCTAAGGAAATATGGAGATTAAGTGGTGAGTCCCCTAATAATCCTCTATGGCAGAAATATAGATCTTGGGCTACGCAATCCTTTGGTCAAGAGATATTCGGAGATCAGTTAAGACAATTAGCTGCTGCTCAAACAGCATTGGGAGGAACTCCTCATTTTCAACGAGGAGGTATAGGAGGAACAGGTCAAGGATCTATTGGTTGGGATACGGTCAATCATAAACTTATAGCCGATTTTCCTAATGTAAGTGCATTCGATAGTATAAGAAAGAATGTTAATAGAATTAACTATGGTCTATTTAATATTAAATCTATAGCTGAAACAGAAGGTACAGATATTAATTCATATATGTTAGGTGAACTTCAAAGGTTTGGAGCTCTTAATCCTGAGATTATGAAAGGGTTACCACAAGAGATGTACGATTCTATAGCTAAACAGAAACAGAATGAAGATACTTTCAAAGCAGCAGTCAAAGAAAAATATAAGAAGCGAGAACCTCAGTAATGGTAGCGAACGTTAGTGAGCTAGAACGGAGCGTAGCGTAGTGGGTATCTCTTTCGGTGATGGCCGTTGGTATGATAATGAGTATGAACAAGTAGCTGATAGGCATCAACAGCAACCATTACGTTTAACTATTACTCCTCATATGGATGCAGGTGAATCTGAGACTGGATCTTCTCAGGGAGGTTTAGAAGAACCTAAAGATATCCATATCATTAGACACGGTACTACAGAAGAGAATGAAGAAGATAAGATACGTGGTACTCAAGATGATGTTAAGTTAAGCGACGAAGGTCGTAAACATGCCCTAGAAGCTGCTGAGGAGCTCCGTAGTAAAGGTATTGAGTCTTTGGTGACCTCACCCCTAGCTAGAGCAAAAGAGACATCCCAGATCATTGGTAAAGAGCTTGGAATACCTGTCACAGTCAATGACAAACTAAAGACTTGGAATGTAGGTAACTTTGAAGGTAAACCTTGTGAAGGTAATAATGATACATTACAAGACTATGCAGAGAATAAACCAGATGAGAAAGTACCAGGTGGTGAGTCCTATAACGAATTCAAAGATAGAGCATTCGAAGGTATTAGAGAAGCTATATTAGCTAATAAGGATAAGAAATTAGGTATAGTAACACATCATATGGTCGAGAGTTCTTTAGAAGGTTGGGAGAAGACTGGACAAGATAATCCTAGTCTAGATCTATCTAAGTTATTTAATGATACAGATCAACCAGGTTCTGTTCGTAAGATGACTATGCAACCTGATAGTACCATAATGAAAGAGTATAAGCCTACCTTTAGAGATGTTCTAAGAGGTTGGTTAAGAGGAACTAATCCATCTCCTCAGAGAGCTCAGATAGTCGATCAATTATTAGGACATACAGAAGCTGGAGAGCAATCAGACCTACATAATCTTAATATAGGTAGCCTAGTTAATATGCAACCTGAAGATATAGTCGGTACCAATGAAGGAATGTTTGTAGCTCCTTCATTAGGTAAGAAGTTGTTTGCTCAAGGTCTTCTTAAGCAAGGTCTATCTTCAGAAAAAGTTAAAGCTATGACTGGAGTAGAACGTGGTGCAGAAGGTAAGCTTAGACAGGAGATAAGCGATTTACCTTCTAGGATGAAAGCAGTACCCGATCCTTATGGGAAATATAAATTAAGTCAGATACTAGATCATCCCGATTTATATAAAGTATATCCAGAACTTAAAGATGTTGACGTTGCCTATAATCATAATATGGGTCGGTTTACAGATGCTAGAATGAATATTGATGCTAATACAATAGAATTAGGCTCACATATGACAGATCCTTTTGACATACATGATGCTCTTCTTCATGAGCTTCAACATTGGATTCAACACAAAGAAGGCTTTGCTTTTAATGTTCCAGATGATGCTCCTGCATCGTTTGTACAAGCATATAAAAGTAATATGCGTAAAGTAAATGATCCTTTGACTGTAAAACAACGGATATATATAGAATTAGCTGCTGAAGTAGAAGCTAGAAATACTCAGAAGAGAGCAGGTATGACTGACGAACAAAGACGTGCATCTCTTGCTTCATCGACAGAAGATGTATCCAGATCTCGTCAACTTATCTTTGATGAGAAGGGTAATAGAATAAATACTTCTCCTTCTATGACTAAAGAACCATCTAAGGTCTTTGGATTGCCTGCTGAAGTATATGAGCAAAGGATGAAAGATGTTTTAACAAATCAACCTGAATTAAGACAAGTTCCATATGGAGTAGATTCTGAATATATTAGATCTTTATCTTATGACGATTATATTAAAATGTTAAATCATTCTGATAAAGATTATGGTAAAATGTTAAAAGAACATCCAGATAAAAATAGTATAGACAATGCTTTAGAGTTGTGGCGTGAGAGAAATCCGGGTAAGAATCCTGAGATGTCTAGACCTATAATGTCAGAAGAAGAAGCTAAGTATTTAGTTGAAAAGGGTGGAAGTCTCAAAGGTTATAATCTTAGACATACTAATCCTAACAGACCTAAAGGTGGATCTAAAAAGGGTGGTCCTGGAAGACCTAGAGGACCTGAATGGTTCAGAGAAGAGATGGAACAGACTTTAGAGAAAGAACTTCTGCAGAACAAATAACGATTAAAATCTCATTTAGACATAAAAATAGCCTCGGTAAGCGTAAGCCTACCGAGGCTTAGTCATTCGGGGGATATGTTATTACACCAATCCGGCTGTATGTGACCCGACCGTTGGTGATCTTACTCTCTGTGTAAGATTAGTTTTAATTTACGCTGCGAGTGCCACTTCAGTTCCGGAGTCAACAATCGGAAGAGGAATCACCTTGACTGGAGGTGTCCAGTCCCATGCTTCCAACTTCTCGATGGCATCAATGATGACATTATAGTCAGAACTGTCATCGCGACTGTAATCATAGCCTTCACTATCTAAACGACAGGCTACAATGAGACGTTCAATTCGCTTAGTCTCTGTACTAAGCCTAGTCATGTACTGATTGTAACCGTCCTCATCTCGGACTATAGTCGGATCGACCCAAGTAAGCCAATCAGAAATCTGATATATAGCGTAAAACTCTACATCAGATAAACTGGCTTCAGTTCGATCATGACCTAATCTGAATTTACCAGCTCTTAACCACTCACCTGCTTCGGCCATATTCTTAGGCTTCGGACTCTCAATACCGAAACGTTTGGTAGCTTCTTCCTGTTTCTTTACAGCGATATTTTGCAACTCTCGGAGGAAGTAGTTCTTGCTCTGAGCGGTGACATATGCATCTTCGTACCACATGGTAGTCTCCTGTTTATTAATCCTCTCAGCCATCTTGTTCCATTCAATATCTGACTGAGTTAAAGGTCCAAACCAAACTCCATCTCTACAATACATATTAATGCCTTGGAGGTTGACGTATACGGTTAGCATGCGTCGATACCACTCTGGTTGGTACTTTGGAGAGATCACCAGTTCTATGAAACCCGATGTGATCAAGTTCCTTATGGTCTCCCTTTGTGACCTTACCCAATCGTTCTGCATGCGCTCTAGCTTGATTGCGGGCTTCTCTTCGTCTGACTTGAGCTGGAGTATCTTCCCATCTTGTTTCTTTTGCATAGTTTCTACTCATATGTTCTAAACTTAACCTCTGATTTCTTCTGTTGTCGAGCTTCTTGCGAGACATGCTCTTGTTTCATTAATGTATAGTGAAGAGGCATGGTTAAGTTTAAATAAGAATTAATCATAGCCTTACTCTTACCATCTCTATTCATCCAAGGAATAGGTCCGAAAGATAAAGCAACTAAATCTTCATCATTCTTAATCCAGTTGTTTCTTCTTAATTCATCCTCTATTAAATCTTTAATATGTCCTATGCTTATAGTAGTTTCTATAATCTTAGGATATTCTTTTGTGTGATCTGGATATTTAATAGCCTCAGGTATCAGATGTTTCATCTTCGTCTCCTGTCGAGGGTCGCTCTTGGAAGCGCCTCTCTCGCCGGACTTTCTTCTTCTGTTCAATTCTTAATCTTTCTGCTTTATTGGTAGGATGTTTGTTCTTACTCATTGGTTGAATAACTTATGAATATCAAATGGAGTTGAGTACATTAAGATACAGGCTTTACCTAGACATGTGGACATACTGTTAATATATATTAATGCTGAGATAACACCTAAACTAAACCATATAATTCTATGAAGTAGTTTATCTGCAATGTCGACTATAGTCATAACATACCTCATAAACCTAGTAACCACTCCTCTGGAATATTACCAATGGCATATCTAAATCCATTCTTTGTAGCCCATTTAATCTGTCTCTCTTTATATTCATAAAAGACTATTCTCAGATCCATATTAGGATGCTGTCTCTTATGTAATCTTAGCTCGACGTAACTGATTAGCTATTCTTTCTTCAGATTTATTCCTCGTTTTCATCGTTTAAATATTTACAATCTCTAATAGGTTTCTCACACTCACACCAACCATTTAATAATTTACAGTCAGTCGGACTGTTATTGTTGTGTGGTTGGAACAAGAAATCAGTGAATGATTTGTCCAGTTCTATTGATCTCGATGACATCAGGTTTCCTTTCTACGTGTGTGAGATAGACGGGTCCATCTGAGTAGAGATACGTCCTAAGCCTAGGGAAACAACAAAATTTATAAGGGTTGTAGCTGGCTCTGACATCGAGTTTAATATTGCCCGAAACTCCGAATCTTGTTGTACCACACGTGCAAGCCGGTGGTTCAGACTGTGAAGTAATTCTCTTGTAATGACTAATTCTGTCTTTAATATGTTGCTCTCTATACTCATGTTTATATAATACCATGTGTCCTAGTTGTTTGTCAATAGCTAATATATAGGCTATGCTTTTTACCAGTACCAAATCGTCGTTAAGACTAGCGCCCATATAAGCGTCAAGTTGAGATAGATAGCCCCAATCGTCAAGCGTGGTTTGATCTTTCCCTTTGAATTTACCCATCCCACGGCTAGAGGAAGACTTAATGTCAACAATGTAGCCGTCGATAATGCAGTCTCTATGACCGCGGATACCATCGAGAACAAGTTCATCCTGCTCTCCCGTAACTGTATGTCCTGAAGCCTTGGCAAGAGCTATAGCTTGAGCCTCTATTATATGACCAAAGGAGTATTTGAACTCTGCCCATGGTGGTAGAGGCTCTGCTAACTCTGGTGTATGTATAGAATGCCATAAAGCTTTAGGACAGACAGGTCCTAGTTTAGACATTCTTAATCTAGATTTAAACGTATCGTTATATTGAGACTGTAATCTTTTGGTTATGTTAGTAGACAAATCCAGGGCTAGTTCATCAGTGAACCAGCCTCTGGTTGTCAATAGATATTGTATATCGGTAACCAGAGTATCGATTGTTTTTATGGTATCATTCCTTTTACTTGATGTGCAAGTTGTAAGTATAATATTAGTTGTCCAAAACCTACGATTGGAGCAAATGCAGCCATTGTTACAAATGTCTGTGCTACCTCCAACCACTTATCCTTCTTCTTAGGTGGTTCTGGTTTCTTGGCTGAGTCTTTGATTTCCTTTTCAACAGTCTTCCAAAAGTCTATAGTTTCTTTCATCTGTTGAAGAGGACTTTGTTGTGGACCGAAAGGACTTCCGTATCCATACATTGTAACCTCCATTCTAAATGGATTAAAGGGGCATATGTGCCCCCAAACTCAAGGTGGCATTTGTTGCTGTCCGTGGTGAGGAAACGTAAACACTTCTTCACCTCCATTAGTTAAAGTCTCGGACATGAGACTTGGGAGTCTCTCGACGGTCGACTACCGTTGAGACTCTGACTCTTAAGGTCTCTACATCGAGAGGTCTGATGTGTCTGTTCCAGGTTTACTCCCACCGAGTAGTTTTATGATGGGCGTTCCGGCTAGGCATTGGCTAGTTCCCGGTTATACCAGTGTACTGGACACTGCATCTCTTTAGATCTTTCGTCTGTTCAGCACAGACCGGCGATCCTGTAGAGTATTCGATACTGAGACATCAACCTATGTTGCTTCCTCTGCTAATGGAACAGGGTTCACATAGTCTAGCTATTCCTTCAGGGGGATTACAGCTAATCAATGATGCTACTGCTCAGCCTTTTCAGATCATATCCTTGTTGAGTCTACCACAGGTTGTTCGGTCTTACAACATGTATAGGTTGCACCCTATATGCATCCGATCACATGACACTCGCCCTATACCAATTCCGAGTTCGACTCCTATCTTATGCTTCTCTAGCTGTTAGCTAGTTGACCACAGGTACATCACCGTCCTTTGCCGTCCCTATGTCCTTTAGGGTTGGACTCCGATCGGACTTTATAACAGGACTAAGCTGACTGATCACGTCTGTCACCGGAGGATAGATCTAAGTACCGGTTAAGTCCTACTCTCCGATGTTTTAGCTTCCATGTCGGAGATAACACGGGCCTACGTAGCGCTCTTACTGTATAGCCCTCATAAGCTAGTACGTTACTCACGTAAACGAACCGTGCCTTCCGTACATTTGTTTACAGGAGCGCTCACGAGAGGTAGGTCATTACTCCTACGTTGGTTTAACCGTGTTCGAAGTCACGGTTAACAGTGGATGTTTCTCCACTACTCTCGGATCTATCAGCTGGCCATTCTCTGCCAGTATTGTCTATAGCTCGTTCCATTGGAGGTCTTCTTGAGACTGGAGGATTTGATCTCTCGACAATCTCAGAGACTTCACAAATTGCACAGAATGCAACTGTAGTATCATTTAGTTGTTTTGTTGCGTAATCAACTGCATCTAACAATGTAGTTTTACAGTTGGACGGTAACTCAATCTTAAGTCTGTTCTTTATTGAGATAACAGCATAGAATTTCTCGTTCATCTTAGAACTCCACTTCGTTTCGTTCAAAAAACTTCACTTCGTTCAGTTCACATCACCTCATAGATTGGACGTCTATAATAGACTAACTCATAGTGAGGTACTACTTTAATTCTTTTTTCTCTATTCTTTCCTTTAGATCTACAGGTCTTGGTCCATCGTTGTTCTAAAATCCAACATCCTTTGGTACTGTATCTTCTTTTGGACATTGTTTTTCACCTGACGTTCAATCATTCTATGATGAGAAGTCATTGGTAAAGGTCCATCAGATTTCTTTATCTTATTCTTAATCGGAGGTCTTTTCATCTGAATGTCTCCGTACCCCATTTGGTCTTAGACTTATCTCTTCTTCCGTCTGGTCTACCTTCTGGAGTGATACCTGTATAATAGTGGTTGTAATCGTAATGGGTACGTTTACGTTTCATGATATTCTCCATGGTAGAGATAGAGGATCCCCACGGAGATAAGGATCCTCTTCTCGTTGACAGTTAGGCAGCTAATTCAACCGAAGTATCCTCGGTTGCGCTAGTCGGCTCGTTATCATTCGCGATGACCAGGTCGGTAACCAACATATCCGTCGGAAACGGAAAGGATACTAACTTAGTCGCCTCGAGAATGAAGACATCATTACGATGCTTAGAAGAATGCTTCTTAGCAGATGCAATAGCTGTGTCTAACGTAGTCCAGCCATTAATATCATCGGTGACCTTAATCCCACCACGGATATAACCGTAGTTGGGATCATAAGCTAACCAGAACTTATTCATGTTTTCAACTCCTAGAATTCAGGATTATCAGCAGGCACTTTACTAAAGCCTCTGATTTCCTTAGGTTCCCTATTACTATTTGCTTCATAAGGGACTAATTTATCTAATTAACGTGATAAGGTAAATTATCTTTATCTAATATCATAGGTGCAGCATATAATCTACGTACACCTTTGATAATCTTCTCTGCATGGCAACCGAAGGCCATGTTATCTCCATCCTCATCTCGTCTTAATTTGTTCTTTAATCCTTCATATTGTCTTCCATTTATAGTTTGTATCTCCTTCAGTTTCTTAATCTTATTTAGAGATTCTTCGTTAGGATATAACACCATGGCGTACTTACCATACATATCTGGTGTAGCAACCCTGACCCATTTAGCAATACCTTGTAAATAGACGCTATTAGTAGCCATTATATAAGCTCGACTCTGACTACTGTATAATCAAGAGCCTCCGGATTATTACTTGCAAATTCCATCATAGCTAAATGTTCAGCAGAATTTGCATCGTGTGACTCTACATCTACTTCAGCAAACATAGGTACTTCATATTCAATATGTACTCTGTATTTCATCATTATTTATTCTCCTGAATAAAGTTCCAAACACTCAATGCTTCTTTCTTTAGATCTTCTAATTCTGCTTCAGCCCCTCTGAACTCAAGCATATATCTATGAAGAAAGACATCTTTCCTAAATCTAATTCTACCCCAAAAATCATGATACATTAGTGTGTTACCTTCCAATTTGTTCCTATTGTTTCTTTACCATCATTCATATATGAGCCTGCTAGAGGACACTTAAGTCCAAACATTTCACCTACCTCTCTCAATGCATCGCATTTTATATTCGCCATCCAACGAGCTTCTTCTAGATCATTGGATGGCATTTCTGTCTGCCATTCATCATGAACTAAGTTGACGAGTTTCGGACAATGGATCTCACTACGTATAAAATTCCTAAGACTAATAGTATTCTCAAGATTGGAATGGACATCAGCCATGCCTGATGTAGATCGTAAGCTTCCATATCTCTTCTCCATCTTATCTAGCCACAGGATCGTGGCATGCTTCATTACTACTACTTCTCCATTCTGTAGATAACCGCTCATAGCTAAGTGTCGTCTTTCACTTTCGGTTTCTCCCAGAATGTTGACCTTTCTACCATCCAGCCCAAAGAAATAGCCTCTCTTCGCATCTTTAGGAATAATAGTCTTTTTGAGCCTAGCGAATCCTTCGTATCGTCCCAATAAATTAGCAAGAGCTTCTTTCGTTTCGTCTTCATTCGAGTCGAGAACTTCAGCCAGTTTTTTAATCCCTGCTCCAAGAAGAAGAGCGTAGATAAATCTTTTGGCAGCAGCTCTAGATTTACAGATACCTCCAAGAATTCTCTGGTTAAGCGAGTGCGGATCGCTTCCGTCATGTTTAGAGCCCTTAACGATGGCATCTGTGAACTCCTGATCGTCTATGTAATGAGCGAATATTCTAAGCTGAATTCCTTCTGCATCTACTCCCACGAGGAGTTTTCTACGTGGGCAACAGAAACAAGATCGCATTTCTGCGCCTAATAGTTTTACCTTGCCCTGCGTATCTAATTCATTAGGGACATTGGCCATGTTTGGGCGCTGATGCGCCATTCTATGAGTCCACGCTCCTATGGCTAAGAACTTGCCATGTATGCGATTGTCCTCTTGGACAAGACCTAACCATTCAGTTAGTGTTCTTCGTCTGGACTCAAAGAGAATTCTTCTTGCTAGAGTACGGGCTGACTTAGGAGCAGTATCTGGAAGAGTATTAATATTAGTTTCATTGATCTTCCACCCATATTTATTAAGATCTTCTCTAATTATTCCCTGTCTGTTCGCTTCAATGTGTGTCTTAGTCTTATCTGTTGGTCTCCAATCTGCTCTTGTAAGAACGTCCACAATCTGTTTGTGGCTAGATGGATTAAAGGATCTGAGTTCACATTTACAGAAAGGGTATCCGTTGAATTCTGTAAGATCTCCATCTTGAACCCACCTGAAATCTTTTCTATGTAAAGTACCATGTTTAGTTCTTTCTGGATGAATTTCTTTAACTAAGACAAGTTTAGGAGGAAAGGATTTAAGTATCTCTTCGTCTAAATTATTTAATTCTAAGGTTACTTTTTCAAGTAACTTATTACACTTTGTAATATCAAAATAAAACCCATTATCGTGCAGAGAATTAACAATGATTTGGAACTTGTGTTCACAAGTAATAGCATTCCGGTACTTAGGATTATTGATGCTATCAAGATAGTTTATTGAATGTCCTTGGCGCGAATAGTTAAATAACTTAGAAATAATAAGGGTATCAATAATATTGGTAATAGCAATGCAATCATAAAACTGAATAAGATTACACAAGACAGGGTAATCATAACCAAGAATGTTGTGACCGACCAGTCGTGTACATCTTTTAACCAGGGTTTTAAACTTCTCCACCTCTGTTTGATCTTCGTGGAGATTTCTAAAAACATAATATTCTCCTTCTTGTTGGTCTGTGTCTTTACAAACGACACACCATATCTTAGTAGGATTTTCTAATTTATCACACTCAATATCAACTATTAATTGCATATTGAGATTTTAATTTATTATAATAACTACTCTCCTTGTCTATAGCAGACTTAAACTTATCAGAGTTTCTGTTCTTCATCCACTTAACATCACTAAGTAATTGTCTCATAGTATACCAATCATTTGAATTAATAGGTCCGATAATATTACTCATCTTTCTCCTCTACTGGAATTTGTATAATCTCATGTAAGATCCAATCTTTACAGAACTTTTTAGGATCTACCCATCTAATGATCTGTCCTTCATTGACAGCTAGTTTAATTGATTTCTTCCATCTAAGTATAACATGGTACTCTAATAAGTCAAGACCTAACTTAGGTGAATAAGCTAAAAAGACTGTAAATCTCTTCATAGGAGTTAACCAATCTATTACTTCATCTGGAGGATCTGGTGGTCCTTTACCTCCTGTAACTACTCTAAGAGCTTTACGCTTTTTTCGTACTTCTTCTTCTTTATCCATTCGTTCATCTTCAGTATCAGTTATTGACAATGCTTGTCTCCTTCTACAATGCCTCTAGGAGCTCGTAGGAAGCTCACTGGTGAGTTATTTTACATACCCCGGTAGGGTAGTGGCCTAAAGATATAAAGTTCATCAGCGACCTTCTCTAGCGTTGTTTCATCTATACAGAAACATTTCTTATTAGGCCTATGGAAGGGACACTTAGAACAATCCTTATCTGCACAGGAAGAGATGTTGATCGCTTTCATCACAATTTCCAATCTATAGGTTCTAATTTATCTCTAGATAAAAATGCATTAACTCGACTAAATATTCTACTACCAGAGAATGGATGTTCTCCAGCACAGAAACCTCTAGGACTCGGATGACTCACTTCTATCAAGTCTGAGTATCTCTCGTCCACAAATTCTTTCAATTCTCTGGCAATACTGCCGCATAGAACGAAGCAGATGCCTTTTTTGTTGAGTCGTGAAATGATCTCCACTGTAAGTGATCGCCATTGTTGCCAATGTAGATGTGAGAGTGATAAGAATTGCAGACAAGTCGGTATCGCGTTCCATAATAGGACACCTTGTTCAGCCCATGGTTCTAGGTTACCAGACTTAGGCATATCGTAGTGAAGATCGTTTCTTAACTCTTTGAAAATATTTATTAACGTAGGTGGGAACGGATATTCCGGCCTATTAATACAATCCTTAGGAGTACTAAAGGCTAATCCTGTGGCATATTGAGGATTAGGATAAGGATCTTGGCCTATGATTGCTACTTTAGTGCTCTGGAAAGGAGATAGATCAAAAGCATTAAAAAGTAAATGACGAAGAGGATTGTAGAAAGTTCTAAAAGATTCAAGATTATCAAGTTTAAATTGGACATCTTCCCACTCCTTTGATCTCCAGAAGTCTAAGTCTTCCCACGTATCTATATCATTCACGCTGCTACCCCTTCGGTTACAGCTTGATTGTCGTTAGATGAAACCATTTCTGAGAGGGTGTATGTAAATGGATCGAAAGTAAGTGAACCAGCCATCCCAGTTCTTCCGCAATATCTGTTCTTGGAGACCGTGACCAAAGTTTCTCTAGATCCAGATTGGAGATCTCTGGCCAGATCGATCCGAATATCTGCGACTTTACCAATTGCTCTACTGCTCCTTGTTTGTCCAAAATCGTTGACGTGACTAACTACTATTAATCCAAAATCTAATTCTTTGACCATCATTTCTAATCTGGTGGAGATTTGGTCAAGAGCCTGGCGTTCATTCTCTCCCGCCAAGAGAGGAATGGCCATGCAAATGTTACCGAAAAGAATAAAACGACAGCCACAGGCAGAAACGAGAAACCTAATAGTG
>WNFI01155457.1_pt1 | contig 26954 bp, 21 predicted proteins | sample 5400471 | NCBI WGS metagenome assembly WNFI01 (sample SAMN13153348, study PRJNA577476) | soil metagenome | isolation source: 100 cm saprolite on Douglas fir-dominated hillslope | place: USA:California | collected 2013-09-17
ATTGAGCGGCCGACGCGCTCCATCTGTCCAATGACGGACGTTTCGTGATGAAATTGATCATACCGCCGGGGGAGGTGCGGCCATAGATTGCAGCCGCCGGGCCTTTGATGACCTCGGCGCGCTCGATATTGACCGAATCGATCATGCCGGCGCGAAAAAATCCGTTGCGTAGCATACCCGCTCCAGCGGACGAAGCTCCGCGGATGGTATAATTTCCCTGGCCTTCCTTCATTCCAAATCCAGGGATATATGCCATTTGCTCCAACAGATTGAAGGCGGCGAAGTCCTTCATGTAATCGCTCGTCACCACATCTACTGCGAAAGGCAGCTCTTTGATGCTCGACGCGATTCGCGTACCGGTGGTGCTGGACGCTGCGGTGTAACCGGTTTCGGAACGAACCTCGAACGGCGACAATGTAATGGTTTCATCGGATTTTTCGGGGGCGGGGGTGGTCTGTGATAAAACGCCGCGAGAGGCGATGAGCGTGCACGACGCAGTCAGGAAGCAACGCAGAAGCTTTGCAGTCATTGAGGTATAGTGAGAGTTAGGGTGACCTGACTCGCGACGGACTCAGTTTGAGCTGACGCATGAGAATCAGATTAGGGTCGCGAAGTTACGTAGACCAAACGTTTCGCGAGTCAGTACGGCGGAGTATGTAAGCGTTGCATAACGAGGAGACCAATTCCTTTGTTCTTGGCGAACGGACTGCAATCTTAAGCTACTAGCCAGTGGATTGGCGCGATCAAGCGAAGTTCGGTCTCTGATTCATTCTTTTCGCGTATTTAAAATAGCGATACAAAATTATCGCAAGCCGCATGATAAAAACTCAAGCGCTGCGCTCATAAACGGAAATGAAATGAGCGCAGTGTCCGTGGTTTTTCAGAATTTGTAGGTCACCGATCCAGTGAAATTGCGCGGATTGCCAGGGTCGCTTCCGGTACGGCTGCCGCCGCCGACCCAATTGACCTTGTTAAAGACATTGAAAACATTGAACCGGTAAATGGCATTGCCTCGGGTATAGCTAAGGTTCACGTCGGCGAGGGTTTGAGCCGGAAGATAGAACGACGGCTGATTGGGAATCAGGGCCGTGGTCGGGGTCGCGGCGGTATAGCCGCTCGCCGCGTCACCGGGGCGCTTGGCCATGTAGTTCACCCCAACGGCGGCGGCAAATCCTTTGATCGCGCCGTCGGTGAATTCATAGCGAACGTAGGCTCCGCCGGATTGTTCGGCCCCCGCGCGGAACGGCACGTTGTTCGGGTCACGGTTTTTGAAACTTGTGAAGTTTGCGATGAGCGAGAGCTGCTTGGTCAGTGCAGCGGTGAGTTGGTATTCCCAGCCTCTGGCATTGCGCGTGGAATAGATCGGAGGCAGCAACGTGGTCGGAGGAGGCGACGTGTTGTTGCCGGGATTTGCCAGCGCATACCCGGTTTGTGTGATGGCGTAGTAGTCGACCATGGCGAAGAGGCGTCCCTCAAGGAGTTGAAATTTCACACCGACCTCGTCGTCGATGCCCTTCGAAAAAACGGGAGCCAGGCCGGCTGCGACTTGGTTAAAACTTGTGGCTGGTGCGGCGTTTTCAGTGTGGCCGTAATACAGGGCTACGTTTGGCAGCGGTTTGATGACAGCTCCGTAATTGACGGTGTTGATGTCGCCGCTGCCAGGGGTTAACGGGGTGCTGGTTCCGATCTTATTAACGATGTAGCCGCTGAAAGAAAAATTGGCCACGCCTCCGTTTAGGATAATCTTGTTCTTAAACAAATCGACACTCTCGGTGACGTAGGTCTGCATCTGGTGGTAGCGAAGCTGCTGATCCGTGTTGACCGCGGCCAAGACCGGAGGGGTTGTATCGATCGAAAAATTATAGGCATCGAATTTTTGGGCGGTGTAATTAGCCGACACGCGGTTGTTTGAAAAGTAGCCGTACGCGAGACCGGCGAGGCTCGTCGTTTTGATGTTGGGAAGCTCGTACTCATATACGTAGTCATTCTGGAGATCTTCCCGACGATAGATGTTTGTCTGATAGGTGCCGGTATGGTTGAAGATATTGGTCGTTGGAGTGGCCGCCGACTGCGTGAAGGTCGGGCTAGCCCCGTAGACGAAACCGGGAGTCCAAAGACCGGTTTTGGGGTCGTACGCGCCTCCTGCGCTGCTCAAGCCGAAACCGCCACCTAAAGTCGGGCCGCTGACTTGAGAAGCCCGTCCAGCGAGGCGGACGGAAAGGCGGTCGTTGATCTTGCCGGTAAACAGAAGCCACGCGGTATTTGCGCGCTCCTTGCGATATTCACCGAGTAGGTTTGGAGAAAAATCGAGGGGAATACCAGGGAACGCGGAAAACCCAGTGTTGGTTCCGACAGTAGCAGTATTTAACGGAATGCCTGTAACCGAACTTGCCCGGAAGTTGTAGTGTTCGAGGCGTACCGTGAGCTGGGAGTCCGTTGACGGTTTCCAAGTGAGTGAGGGCGATACGATCAGAGAATCCCGGTAGGAACGTTGGACGTAGCCTTTGCTGTCTTGGTACGCGCTGACGAGGCGGTAGGCGAGTTGCTTGCTGTTGCCGATTGGGCCAGTGACATCTCCCTCGATGCGGTTTGCGTCCCAGCGGCCGCCTTGTACGGTCACATATCCCTGCGGCGTGAACAAGGGCACTTTCGATACCATGTTGACGGTGCCGCCCGGAGTGCCGCTCGGTTGCAGGAGTGCGTTTGGACCTTTGACCACTTCGATCCGGTCGATGACTGCTGTGTCGTAATTAGACTGACCCTCAAAAGTGAAGCCATCCACCCGGCGGCCGTCAGATTGGAAGCCGCGGATCGTGATTCGATCGAGCGCGTTTGGGATCGTTGCGTCAGTGATGCCGGCGACATATCTCGCGGCGTCAAGGACGCGGCCGGCCCCGGTGTCCTCGATGAGGCTTCGAGTCACCGACACGATCGAAGAGGACGAGTCCATGATATTCTGGCGAATGCGGCCTCCGCTTGCGGACTCAGAACTTTGGTAGCGGGCGGGCGCGTCGGAGGACACTAAAAATGGGTTGAGTTGTATGATTTCGTCTGCAGCCGCTGACGCAGTCGCGGTGGAGCTCTGGCCGAGGCCGGGCGAGACAAACATAAAAAGCGGCAAGGAGAGGGCTGCCGCGAACAAGGTGGGGTTAGGCTTTTTCATCAGTTTAGGTTGGCTGTCATGGTGAACCGAACATGGGAGGGAATACGCTCCAAGCAGCAGCTGCGGTGAAGTTAGGGCAGCCTTGGCTGAAGAGGGTATTCCGGGGAAGGGTACTGCGGCGGAAATGCTGCCGTCCGTCGTGTATAAGTCACCCTATGGGACTATGTAAGCGTTACATATCTGTTCCTAATTCACAGTACCTCTGCCAAAAAACATCTGATATTAGCCATAAAAGATCACAAAGATCTCAAAGAAAAATCTCTGTGTTCTATGTGAGGTAGGCCGACGCGTCCCTGCGGCGGCATTTTGCGATTTTGACATCCATCCGCGTTTCAAAGCCGCCGAAGGGACGCGTCGACCCACCCGTCCATTTCAGGGACATAGGTCTCAGCGATTTTTTGGCCAGTGCCAGACCTTGAGATCCGTGCTCCAAGCGATGCCGATGCTCGCATGCGCGGTAAAACTCGCCTTGTCGCGTTCTCCGTGAAAAACCATCACGAAACACTCAACGCCGGGAATTGTCCGGGCATCGAACACATAACCGGCGGTGATCCGGCCTTGTGCCCAAGGCCAGTCCCTTTGTCCAAGCGTGAGGACGCCTTCCTCGCGCCACTGATGCAGATCGTTCGAGCGTTTGATACCAATGCCATTTTCGGGCGAGTGGAACAGAACGTACTCACCGCCTTGCACAATCACGCAGGCGTTTTCACCACCCTCGACCCGGCCTTCGTAGTGCCAGGTTTTCAAGTCGCGCGACCAAGCCATGCTTACACCGGTCTGCTTGATTTTGCAGAAACACCACCATTTGCCAGGCTCGTCCTTGTCGGCGACGAGGCAGGGATCGATCATGCGCGGCATTTTTTCCTGCGGCACGTCGGGACCCATAAACGAAAGCAATTCCGGTTTATCCCAATGTTCGAGGTCTGGACTACGCATGAGCCATAACCGCGAGGAGTCGTTGCCGAATTTCTCGCCGGAGGGCGTCGGATAAGTTTGCAGTGCAAGCACCCACGAGCCGCCGTAACACACGATACTTCCGGGTGAGCAAAAGTTCAGGGCACGATCGCGCGGCGTGATGGTGACGGGTTCCGACCAGTGTTGAAGGTCGGGACTTTTGCTAAAGGCGGTCTGCCACCAGGCGAGGCCGCCGCGATCATTTGTGGCAAGGCTAAAGAAAAGCCAGAACTGTCCATCCGCATAGAGCAGCAACGGATCGCGGTACGCCCGCTGGGCATCGCCGGCAAATAAGATCGGCGAATGCACACGCGCGAGCAAGGCCGTGTCCGCGTCGGCGTGCAATGCACCGACGGTTGCGGCCCAGAAAATAACTGCGATCAAAGCGATGAGAAATTGTGGGCGGAGATCGTGCAGCATGGTCGGTCGGCAGAGTGCGATTAACGGTTACGGAGCAGAGGTGGGTAAGCGATGCGTATTCATAGGGTAAAATGAAATTGGACGAAATTAACGAAATGCATACCCGATGTCAGCTTGCGTCAGTATGCGGCGCACTGTAAGCGTTGCATATTCTTACTTCGCGATGCCCGCTTCACTTCAATCGATTGCAAAAAAATGTGGCGTCTCCATCGCGACCGTCTCCCGGGCGATGGCCGGACGCGGTTATGTGCGTGCGGAGTTGAAGAAAAAAATTCAGCGCGAGGCCACCCGACTCGGCTATAAGAGAAATCATTTGGTGGGCGACATCATGGCGCACGTGCGCAATGGCCGCTCGCAGGTTTTTGTCGGCAATCTGGCGATCATCCATGTGCCTTCGCCGAGTGAACCCAAAATAGGCTCTCAACTCAAACGGATCATCGATAGCACGTGCATTCGAGCCGCGGAGCTAGGGTTCCACGCGGATCTCTTCACTCTCGGTTCTACTCCGCAGGATGAGCGTGCGTTGACGCGCGTTTTGCGCGCGCGGGGCGTGGGGGGCGCTCTGTTTGTCTATCCCGGACCGAGCGAATTACCCCACAGTTTTCCATGGGAGGATTTCTCCTCGGTTGCACTTGATTACGCGCATCGCGAGATCCGGCTTAACACCATTTGCCACGATCATTTCTCAACGCTTAAGTTGGCGTTGGCCCGGCTTACCGCAGCGGGATATCGCCGGATTGGACTTTTCATCGAGCGCTTCAAAGACGAGCGCACTGACTTTCGCTGGTCCGCGGCATTCCAGTCCTTCCACTACAGCGCCGGCGGGGAGCAGTTCGTTCCGCTCTGTTCGCCGGATGTGATGACTGAGGCGGTCTTTCTGAAATGGTATCGGCAACATCGGCCCGATGTTGTGATCGGACATTTCGACCAAGCGGTGGGCTGGCTGAAGCGGGCGGGTGTGCGTGTGCCGCGCGACGTCGGGTTTTTTAGTTTAAATTGGGAGGCACGCTCGATTCCGTGCGCCGGAGTGGACCCGCAATTGGAACTGCAGGGCCGCTTGGCGGCCGAGGCGTTGATCAATCAGTTGCGGCACGGAGAACGTGGAGTGCCCGCGCATCCGCAATTGATGGCTCTACGCGGCCGACTGGTGGATGGGCCGACGGTGCGCGGCACGGAAATGGGTTGAGAGACTCGAGCAACGCTGCGGGAAACTTTGTAGCTAAGCGCCTCGATTATTTGCCGTCAGCGTAGGCGCGGTAGAGATCGCCCAGATGTGCGGCTTTGTCGTCACCGGTGTGAAATACGAAGCGATAACGGAGAGTAAGGCTGCCGCCAGCAGGGACCGTATAGTCGCCTTTGTGCGGTTGATCCTTGAGATTTTCATAGTCGTGTTGACCGAAGGGATTGGCTCCAAAGAGACCGTAGTCGCGCGCCATCCACCACGTGGGATGCCGCAGATTCTGTGGATTATCGAAGATCGCTATGCCGTAAGTTTTGCCTTCACGAGGCGCCGTATAATCGCACCAATCAGCGCGTTTGCCCCATGCGTCGGCATCGCGCGCGCCGGTGCTCGTACCGATGTGGCCACTACCGGGAAGGTTCTCCTTTTGGTATTTATGTGGCATGGTCATCCACTGGGCCAGGCGGATGGCCATTGTTCCGTCTTTGTTGTCGCCGATGAGCAGCGGTTTATCGGGAAGCGCGTGCAGGGTCACCTCATAATCGATCATGCGAAGTTCCTTGGTTCCGCGAATGCGGATGGTCCGGTCGTCGGTGCAGATGAGTTTTCCGTCCGGTGCGACCCAGCGGTTCCTGGCTTGGATGACGCCGACGTCACCACTCTTGGTTTCGGTCAACGCATCGTGGACAATACTTCCTTTGTCCACGGGCGATTTACCTGCGTCGCCGTTGCCCTCGTTCCAGAAATCGACGCCATTGACCGAACTGTGGGCGAACCATAGCGACCGATGCCAAGGATGGTCGTGATCTTCGCCGGGCGTTTCCTTCATCGGAAAATCCCGCGTGAGCGAGGTGCCGTCCGGCATCACGATAGGATAGAGATAGGGGCGATGAGCGCCGGCGAAAACGTACTCAGTAAAAAGTTTTCCGTCCACTTCTACGCGTACGCGGTCGGCTTGCGGCGTCAACGTGACACGCGCTGCGTTGTCGGCGCGTACTGACGCTAGAAATGAAAGGACGATGAGGGATATAACTCGATAGTGCATGGGGTGGAGGGGGAAGAGTGGTAGCGGGTCGAAGAGAACCCGACAACGCTTGTTTTCTTATATCACCCGTTTGATTGCCGGAATATTACCGGATGAAAATAAATGTACGACCTTCGCTGCGGCCCAAGGAGCGAGAAACGGGAAGCGAGGAGCGAGTAAATCGGAAAAATGAAGCCGGAAGCCAGGGAACCAAGAAAATGTATTTGAACCACAGAGTCACGGAGACACGGAACCAGCCGCTTGGGTGGTAGAATTCCGGTTCTCGATCGCCGACCTCCGTCGCTCCGACATCTATTTCCTGGTTTCCTGCTTAAACGCTATGCTCCCATGCGCTCCTTTTTCGTAATGGGTTTACAGGATGTGGCGTGTCTTCGTAAGACTAGAAGATGGATTTCTTTGATTCCGTTTTGAAAGCACGCCGGACGCGCGTGGGTGAAGCCCTTCAATTGACCGAGGAGGTTGTTGTCATCGGAGCGGGAGAACCCATTCCGTTGCCAGAGGGCACGGACCAGGTTTATCCGTTTCGAGCTCACGCGGAATTTTTTTATTTAGCGCATACCGAAACAACGGGAGCCGTGCTTGTGTTTGACCCGCAGGAAGGAGCGGCAGACGGCTGGCGTTTGTTCGTGCCCGATGTGACGGAAGGTGAACGCGTCTGGGAGGGAAAAGCGCAACCCGAAGGCGAACCGGTTGCGGCGCTTGAGTCTTGGCTGAATATGCGACGCGGACGCCCGATCGTTGCGTTGGGTGCTGAACTGCGCGGTGTGCGGGCGGATTTGGCGCGCACGGTGAGAGCGCGCGAGCTTTTGCAGCATGCGCGACGACCGAAGGATGCGACGGAGCTTGCATTGATCCGCCAGGCTGTCGCCGCGACAACGACTGCTTATGCCAAGATCCAGCCGTTGTTGCGCGCGGGTGTTACCGAGCGTGGACTTCAGATCGAACTCGAGGCGGAATTTTTCCGCGGTGGTGGTCACAGGACTGGTTACGGATCCATTGTGGGCACCGGTCCAAATGCGGCGGTGCTGCATTTGGAGCCAAGCCAACGGGCGGCGAAGTCCGGTGAATTTATTCTCATCGACGCGGGTGCAGAGGTGGAGCGCTATATCGCGGACGTCACGCGAACGTACGTGGCAGATGGAAAGCCATCGGCGTTTCAACGCGATTTTTTTCAGGTGGTGCTGTCGGCCGAGGAAAAAGCGATCACTCGCTGTGTGCCGGGTGCCGAGTGGCGTGAGATTCATCTGCAAACGGCGGTCGATCTGGTTGCGGGCCTGGTCTCGCTCGGAATCATGCGCGGCAAGCCCGAATCGTTAGTCGAGCAGGATGCGCACACGCTGTTTTATCCGCACGGCTTGGGACATATGGTCGGCTTGGGCGTGCGCGATGGAAGCGGGATGCTGCCGGGCCGCGTAAAGTCCACACGGGCGAGCTTGCGCACGCTTCGCTTCGATGCGCCCCTCGAAGTCGGCTATGTGATGACGGTTGAGCCCGGACTCTATTTTATTCCGGCACTGCTTAATGACCCAACTCGACGCGAACGCTTCAAAGACTGCGTCAACTGGGATAAGGTTGAGCCGCATCTCGACCTCGGAGGCGTTCGCATCGAGGACAACATATTGATCACAACGAGCGTGCCTGACGTGCTGACGAAGGAAATCGGCAAAAAGCTTTAACGAAGTGATGAGTGAAGGGAAAATGTGACGTGTGACCTGTGACATGTGATATGCAAAAACGGCGCGATCAGAACATCCTTACTCCGACAACTTCGGAAGGTTTGTAACCTGTCACATGTCACATCCCAGCACACCTCACATTTTTCTGCGCCACGGCGCGGAAAAAAGACCTTGCCAATCATGATATGAACCCGTTCCCTGACCGTTCTCTTGTTCGGGCCGTAGCGTAGTCTGGTAGCGCGCTTGCATGGGGTGCAAGAGGTCGAGAGTTCGAATCTCTCCGGCCCGACCATTTTTCTTTTTAAAGTGATGAGCGATGTGTGACGAGTGATGAGCTCGGAAGCTGAAGCGCCGCACAACCGACGCGCGTAGCACGACAGTCGATTCAAGATTCAAAAAGGAAGATTCAAGATCAAGCGGCTGAGGCTCTTACCACAGAATCACGGAGTTCTAATTCTAGCTCCTAAATTCTAGATTCTGCGGACTCCGGGCCCTCCGTATTCAACTGCGTTTTTAGATTCATCCCAAATTTCCCAGATGAATTTTAACCACAGAGACCACAGAGGGAAATTTCAAAACGAGCCTTGAAAAATGATTTCACCCCGTAGGTGAAGTCCTTCCCTCCATATTTTAGTTCCCAAAGAGTTGGCTCTGTGTGCTCCGGGCCTCCCTGTCACGGAAGCGCGGGGTGTGATTCAAATATGGCTGGAATTTAGGTCCTTCGTTCCTGGCTTCCGGCTTTCCTGCTCTGTCTTATTCGGGATTGGTCACGGCCCAGATGACCGCGGCGCGGAACAAAGCGAGGCCTTCGGGGCGGAGATGAAGAAACGTGTTTTGCCAGAGGAAGAAGCTGACGCGGCGCGCGGGCGCCAGGAATTCACCGTTCATCGTGGCTCCTTTTTCATAGGCGAAAATCGAAGCTTTTTCAGGTTCTCCGCGAACCGTGGCGATGGTGACCGCGCCGAGGCCGGGCTTGCCCCAATTCATTTTGCAATGCTCGTCGTCCAGCACGTTTTGGATTCCGGCCGACAACCCGGCGGCGAGCGGGTGGGGCGCGTTGACGAGCCACATGAAGCGTTGTTCGTCTTCCGTGCCGTAGTCTTTGCCATTTTTAAGGCCAGTCATGCCGAGTTCACCGAGGAGATCGTTTTCGAAGGTGAGCAGGGGAATCATGACATACCGATACTTTTGCGAGACATCTACGGCATCGACGGTTTCAGAGATGATAATGAGATCTTGTCCATTGGACGCTTCGACCGGTGTGCTTTCGTTGGCCGTGGTGACGACAAAGCCGAGCGATTTAAGGTAGGCCATCGCCTTGTTATCGTTGTCGCGCCATTCATCGAGCTGAGCGACCCGTTTCGGATCCTGGGGAACCGTGGCCTTCGCCTTCTCGAGCTTGATCTGGTTGTGAACATAAAAGACTTTTTTGCCTTGGGCTGCAGCGGGATTGACCGAGGCTGCGTGAGCTTGAGCGATCAAATAAAAGTTGCCGACGAAAAGCGCGGCAACTGCACGGATGAGGAGGCGAAGGGTAGTCATAAAGGGTGGTTGAGTGATGAGCTAATTCAACCCAACCGTTCCCCTCGCACACAAGACGTATAGATTAAATAATAGTTAAGGCTGCAGAGGAATTTACCACGAAGGCACGAAGGTCACGAAGCCCAAATTTTCTGATTTTGGTCACCACGAAATACACCAAATACACGAAATCAACGTATGTGTGTTTTGTGATGACTCCTTCTTCCCTGGTTTCGATGTATTCCGTAGGCCTCTGCTTTCACTTCCGTGGGTTTTCTCTCGTCACACATTACAAATCACACGTCACATGCGCGACTGCGCTCATCAGTCTCCGGCTTACTTTTTCTCTCCGGCGCTAAATTCAACCCAGGGTTCAGCTGGGCGGTTCTTCAATAGCCCTTCTTGCCAGTCGAATTGTGGATGAGCTTTGAGAAATTCAGAAGCGTCAAAGGCGGTGCCGTCCGCTGAACCCCAACGCGCGGCGAAGGCCATTCGCTTTGCCATTTTGGTGTCGACAACTTTGGCGTCGAATGTCCCCGAGGGGTCGTAAGGAATTCCGATCCCGGTCATTTGCGGATCCAATTCGAAATGTCCCGCGAGCGAACGTCCGCTCGGGTTCACTTTTTCAAAGCAGGTGTCGTAGCAATCCGCCTCCATCGCCTTGGCGCGTTCGAGATCGATTTTCCCCGCACTGTCTTTCATCACTTGTTTCCAGCGCACGCGCCGGGCAACGGATGACAAACGGATATCCGTGTCACGCGTTTCGGTTTCCAGCCGGAGGATGCGTATATCTTCCGCGATGTTCGCGCATGCGTGCGAACTCCGGAACACCTTTTTCAGAAAAACCATGAAAGCCGCCGATCGTCGTTTCGGAACCCACGAGACCCGCATCGGTTACAAAGAAATCCGTGCCGCTGTGAATCCATCCCGGTTGTGTCTGCATCAGAATCCGGTGTCCCTTGGCCGGGACGATATCTACGACCACGTTGAAAATCGCGTAGGTATAATCGAACATCGTGTTGTGCCCGAGAACGATTCCGCCGTCCGTCGTCATGCTGCCGGTGGCGATGAACGAGGAGCAGGATTGCTTCTTGTGCGCTGTGGCTCCGTCGCCAGCGTCGTCCAATTTCTTGGATGCGTCCGGCCACCAATACCAGTCTAGCTCGAAATAGGCATTGTACGCGATCAACTCGTCACTCGTGGTGGTGACGCCTGCGGCCCTCAGGCCTTCTACGATGCCGTCGATTTCCGCTTTGTTTTCAGGGTCGACCGCGGGCGATATAAATTTCCTCGATTGGCTGACTAACCAGGTCCACTCCATCCCGCTTTCATGCAACCAGAGCGCACGCGTTACGCGGAGAGATTCGGCAATCTCCTTTGCCATGAGGTAGCCGTGTTGAAATCCTAGCGCGGCCGGTTCGCCTTCGAGGTGAAGATAAGTCCAACCTGCCTTCTCATGTCTTTCCGCTTTGGCCAGCCATTGCGTCTGTTTGCTGATCAGTTCTGTCGCCCCGAGTTCACAAACGGTTGAAACGATGAATCCCAATAAGAACCATGATTTCCTCATGAACCGAAAATGGGACCCGTTGACGCTCGATTCAAGAAGGGAGATTCAAGAGAGTGAAATTCGCGCAAAGGCGCAAATTCTGGGGGGTGGGGCGGGACCGCTGGGCCCGCCGTCGCGCGGAAGATAAAGACCTAGTCTTCGATCGGCGCAATCTGCTGACGTAGATTCCAAATTTTCTGTCATGATAACTCCAACGGCGGGCCCAGCGGTCCCGCCCTACCTTAAACCCCTGCTCACGGCTCCAGCCAAACGTCTTTATAATTGTGGAAACCGAGCGGAGATTTTTTCCAGCCTTTGACCGAGGTTTGCACCAGAGTCGTGCGTGAGCCGAAATAAATCGGAGCTACCGGTGCCTGCTCCAGCAAGTAAGTTTCGGCTTTCTGAAACGCGGCTATGCGTGCGGCGGGTTGTTGTTCGCGATCGGCGGCCGCGACGAGTGCGTCGTATGCAGGGTCCGCGTAGCCGGTGCAGTTAATTCCATTTCCGGTGACGAGAATGGAAAGAAAAGTCATCGGGTCGGGAAACTCCGCAATCCAGCGGCCTCGACCTAATGTGTAATCGAGCACTCGGTTGTCGATCGCATCGAGGTAGACCTTGAATTCCTTCTTGTTGAGTTGGACGTCGACGCCAAGTTCGCGCCGCCACATTTCTTGAAGCGCTTCGGCAATGCGTTGATTGATCTCCGAGCTGATCGTGATGAAATCGACCGAGGGAAATCCTTTGCCACCCGGATAGCCGGCTTCGGCGAGAAGCTCGCGCGCCTTGGCTGGATCGGTGGGGACACCTGCGGGTCCAACATAACCGGACAGCCCGGGAGGAGTGAACGCATGGGCCGCGGTCTGTCCTCCGCGTGTGACCCGTTTAACGATCGCGTCCTGGTCGATGGCGAGCGTGAAGGCGCGACGCACGCGCGGATCTTTGAAGATCGCGTTTGTGACATTGAAGCGGATGAAGTAGCTTTCGAATGCCGACTCGATCCGAATAAGTTCAGGCGAATTTTTTTGGTAGGCCTCGATTTTACTGAGCGGCACGTCCCACGTGGTGTGAAGTTGCCCCGCGCGGAACGCGAGTTCCTGGCCTTGATCCGATTCACTTGGGTAAAAATAGATCGCATTCAGTTTCACGTGTGCGGCGTCCCAGTAGTTTGGATTTTTCTCCACGAGAATATGCTGGTGATCGCGCACCTCTTTGATGCGAAAAGGTCCGTTGCCGATGTAAGGTGCGAGGCGCGACCACTTGGACGACGGTTCATCGTAGTGTCCGCTCTTTTCCACCGACACGGCATGGACCGGGTACCACGGATTCTGGTGCATTAAGGTCAGAAAGTACGCCGTGGGTTGAGAAAGCGTGATCTCCAGCGTGGAGTCGTCGATGGCGCGGAATCCCACTTGGGAGAAATCCGCGATCGTGCCCTTCGCCAAAGCCTCGGCGTTCTTCACCGGGTAAAAGATATCTTTGTATCTTGATCCGAGGAGCGGTGAGAGAACCCGTTTGAACGAGAACATAAAGTCTCGTGTGGTGAGCGGATCGCCGTTGGACCACTTCGAACCCGGGCGAAGGTGGAACGTATAGATCAAGCCATCGGGAGAAATTTCCCAACGCTCGGCGGCACCCGGGCGGATCTGAAGCGTTTCTTCGTCGAGCGTAACTAAACCTTCGTACACTGCACCGAGTACGTTGTTATCGACTGTCCCGCCGGCGAGATGAGGATCGAGGCTTTGGACTTCCGCGCCGCTGCCGACGTGAAGAATGCCGTTGCGGTTGCCGCTCTGGATCAGGGTTTCGCGTTTATGACAGCCCGCGAGGCAGGTGAGCGTGAGCAGAAGAAAGAAGAAGCGTTTCATGCTTTGGAACCACAGAGACACAGGGCAAATCCGAGAATGCCAAGCAGGAAGCCAGAAAACAGATGTCGGAGAGCTACCTCCTTGTTCCGTTTCCCCTGTTTTTCGCTCATCGCTCATCACTCGCCACTTATCACTTTGTCCAGACACCTCACACCACCACTGGCTCGGGCTTGCCGATGCCGGCGAGGGTAAAAACCAACTGGTTTTTACCTTCCATTGTGGCGCTCAGTGCCCAGCCCAGGCGCTGAGCAAAACCGCGGGCGAGCGATAGACCCAGCCCTGCGTGGTCTTCGCCGGTGCGAGATTCTTCCTTGCGCCAAAACCGGTCGAACAGTCGTGCGATGTCGCTTTCCTCCAGATTCTCCACCGTATTTCCAACGCGCAGCGCAAACTGCGCATCGTCGGATTCGATCTCCACATGGATGGTGCCGTTTTCAGGTGTGTACTCCACGGCGTTGTCCAAAAGATTTCCCACGATCGATCGCAAGAGGACGAGGTCCGTTTCAACCATGACCGGCATGAGTTTAAAATTCATCTGCAGTTTTTTAGCGGCCGCCTTTTCGGAGCACGCACGCCAGGTCGACTCAATCAACTTCGAAAGAACAATGGGTTCGCGGTTGAGTTGAAGTTGGCCGCGTTCGCTTCTGACCAGTGCGAGCATGCGGCTGACGATACCCTCCATGTGCTCGGCGATGGCCAGCGTTTCCCGGTCGGTCGACGGATCCCTTTCCTCCGGCCACTTCAGTGAATACTCCGCCATACTGCGGAGTTCGGCGAGCGGTGTTCTCAGTTCGTGAGCCAGATCGGCGCTGAACCGGCGCTCGCGCTCGAATGATTGTTCGAGACGGGCGAGGAGAGCGTTGAGTTGCTCGGTAATGGGAAGCAATTCCGTGGGCAGCCCTACGGTCGGGAAGCGCGAGGTCAACGACTCGGCGGTGATGCCGGCGGCCTGTTCGGCGAGGCGCTCGAGCGGGCGTAGCTCCGTCTTCAAGATTTTTGCAAGGACCACCACCGTGGCGACGAGAAGGAACACACCGCAGAAAAAAATGATGAGCTGAAGATTGTGCAGCGTATTGTCCAGTGGACGCCGGTCCACGCCCACCACCAGCCGCAGATCGGGAATCACCATGTCGGGGGGCACGGTGTGAGATACGTTGGGGGTGAAAACAAATCCAATCGTTCGCACCGGTAAATCGTTAGGCAGTTTCGTGCGCGAATAGCGGGGCGCGGCCAGCGTGCCGACGCGCAGAGGAAGATCGGAGTTTCCGAGCGATTCAGAACGTTCGACCACGGTTCCGTCGGGCCGCCAGATTTCGAAGAAATCCGTCGCCACGCGATCATCGAATCCTTGTAGGAATTTATTGGTGAATTCCACCTTGATCCGATCGCGCGTAAGTTCAATGACCGTGCTGATCGCCATGGCCTTGGCGCGAAGGGTGCCGTCGAACTCACCGACTAAAGCGGTTCGAACGGCGACGTAAACCATGGCCAGTCCGCTCCACAGCAATAGAAACAACGCAAGTAGCAGCTTGCGTGTCAGCCGGTTGCGGATCGACGTCATGACGGCGCTGCCGCCACGCCAATATCTTCAAGGACGTATCCGAGCCCGCGACGCGTGTGAATCAGAGGGGCGGATTGCGGAGTGCCGATCTTTTTGCGCACGCTGCAAATCGCAGAGTCCACGACGTTGCTCATCGGATCCACTTGTCCATCGTAAATATGAGCTTCGATTTCCGCCCGGGAAACGACCTGACCTTGGCGATGGGCGAGATATTCGAGCAAAAGATATTCGCGCGCCGTTAGTTCGATCGATTGTGCGGCCCGAAAGGCGCGGCGGCTGATCGTGTCGATTTCGAGGTCGGCAATTTTAAGGCGAGTTTGCTTGCTGCCGTAGGTGCGGCGACAAAGGGCCTGAACCCGGGCGAGTAGTTCTTCCAGGGCGAAGGGCTTGACGAGGTAGTCGTCGGCACCGCTTTGCAATCCCTCGACGCGGTCCTGGACGGTGTCCTTCGCCGTCAACAGAAGCACGTGCGTCGTCTTCTTTTGCAGGCGGATTTTTTTCAGCAGCGAGAGTCCATCCAACTTCGGCAGCATGATATCGAGAACGATCACATCGTAGTCATTCGAATCGGCCAGCCAAAGGCCTTCTTCGCCGTCCATCGCGACGTCGACCGCATAGCCGGATTTGCGCAAAGCTGCACTGATCGTCTGAACCAGACGGCGGGAATCTTCTACGAAGAGCACTCTCATGGGATATACTTTAGTAATATCGGGCCGAAAGCCAAGACGCCACATCGACCGATGAAATGGAGTTTAGAGGGCCGAGGATTACGCGTTGATGACGGCGGCGGCGCGCGCGCCGCCGCCGGCTAAAGGCTCAAGGTGACAGGAGAAAGGTACGAAAAGTCAGATCTCCGAGGGTGGGCCGCCGCGTCCCCGCGAAGGCATGGAAGGGGGGACTGACATTAAAACCGCTAAATGCCGCCGCAGGGACGCGACGGCCCACCTTCGAACCGTCTGGCAATATTTCATCCGTTGCGCCGGCCGCGTCCGTTGCGTGAGGCAGCCTTTAAAGTTCGCGCTCTCAAAAATGTTTGGGCGTCGGCCTGCTATTTTACAATTTCCAGTGCAGGCTGACGGCACTCGGTGATAACGTCGTCTCGCGCCTCGCGCTCATCGTGTTAAGTCTGCTTCGCCCTCGAGCTTGAATTGGTCGCCAACATTTTTGACCGCGGGCGTATCGAAGAGCTTTTCGTCTGGAAATGCGCAAAAGAGATCAACGCGCCGTGCAATTTGGGAGGCAACGGTAACGAAAAACTGATACTTCTCCTCTGCCGTACCCTCGAATGCTGCAGGGTCAGGCGAACCCCAATGGGCGACCACTGGCTGGCCTGGCCATATCGGGCACGCTTCCCTCGCATTATCGCAGACCGTGACCACAAGATCGAATTGTGTGCTTTTGAATTCGTCCCACGACTTGGATCGTGCGTCTCCGGCATCGATTCCGTAGCGGTCTTTGAGAACGCGCACGGCAAGAGGATTTACTTTACCTGTCGGGTGAGATCCCGCGCTGAAAACCTCAAAGCGACCCCGCCCTTTTGCCCGGAGTAAATATTCGCCAAGAACAGAGCGGGCAGAGTTGCCCGTGCATAGAATTAACACTTTGTACGGTAGTTCGTTCATGAGGAAATTCGCTCGGTGGAACGGCGCTTTTTAGAGCTGCCAGGGCAGCAAATCGGACTCGTCTCGGAAAATTTGCTCTTCAGTTTTCTTAGCTTGTCCGCATCGCGTCGGAAAATGGGGTCCTCCTGCACACAATCCTGCAAGCAGGCCAGATTCGCGGCCAGCTCCTTCGACGGAGTTTCAGGGAGGTGATAGATCATCCAATTCGCCTCTTTGCGCGCTTCCACCAGTTCATTTTTCCGAAGGTAGGCGAGGTGTTTTGAAATTTTAACCTGCGGTTCGCCTAGGATCTCCTGGAAATGGCAAACGCACAGTTCGCCGCTCGTCAGCAGATGCAGGATCCTGAGGCGCGTCTGATCGCACAGGCACTGATAAATTTGAATAAGGCTCATATGCAGCACTTGCTTTCGCTCGTGGTCGCGCACGCTGAACCGATGCCGCACGCTTCCTTCGCCAGACAATCGGTGTGTTTTCGCGCAAGTTGGAATTTGAGTTCGTTTCCGTCCGCTTGGAATCCGCTGACAGTATACTGCGACATGACGCAGCCTTCATACTCTACTTCGACCTCAAGTTCGTCCGATGGAATCAAGGACCGAGCCAGATCGATAATTTTCGCAAGCTTTCCGGCCGTGAGACGGTGATCCTTGTCGTTTTCAGAAACCCAGGTCTGGAGCATGACGACTTCACTCGAGCGGACCGTTCCGCCGCAATCGATGAATTTTTTTGCCACATGACCCACCTCCGTGACGTGAAATTCAGCAGGAATAGGCTCACCATCCGGATGGATGAAGCCAAGGCTGTTGTCGGAGTGCTGCGAGAGCAGCTGTTTGAATTGAGCGAGCTGCATGCTTTCATAGGTATATTCCTTACGAGGTATATTCAAGTCGATTAATTTTAATTTGTATCGTAGCATAAAGCATCGTTCCCCGTGGAGGGTGGGCCGGTGCGTCCCTGCGACGGTATCGAATTCAAAATCAGACATGAGCCAAAAAATGGCCTTGAGCGGACAAGCCGCGACCCAAGCGATAGGATCGGAGTTTTGGCCACGAAAGATCACATAGAACCCAAGGAGTTTTATTTGAGATCTTTGTGTTCTCTTGTGGCTAAAACCTGGGTCGCACGCCAACCCCATAAGATTACACAGCGTAGCTCGAAATTTGCTTAACCGGGAGTGCGCTTATGAAAATTATCCTTCGGCTTTTACTTCTGGTTTTCTGCCTCACTTCACTCATTCTGCTGCGGGGCTATACGTATGTCGCACCGGACGCGATTGACGTCCGGAAACTCCTGCCGCCTCCGCCTGCGGACGATTCACCCGCGGGGCGGGCCGACTTGGAGACGGTGTTGCAATTGCAGGCCGATCGTTCACCTGCGCAGGTCGCGCGTGTCGTGCGCGTGGCGCGGCAAAACATTTTCACGTTCGCGTCGCCGGTGCTAGGCGATTGGTTCTCCGAGCAAAATCTTCCTCGGACCGCCGAGATTTTCAAACTCATCACCGACGAAGGTTACGCCGTCGCTTTGCAGACCAAGCGCTATTGGACCCGGCCCCGCCCTTACCTGCGCGATCCGCGTGTGCAACCGGTGCCTAATCGTTCGATGAGTCCTTCCTACCCCAGCGGCCACGCCAGCGATGCAGCAGTCTGGGCGCTTATTCTCGCCGAGGTGTTTCCCGAACATCGCGAAGCCTTCGCTGCGCAAGTGCACGAAACGATGTGGTGCCGCGTGCTCGGCGGTTCGCATTATCCCACCGATACACAGGCAGGCAAAGACCTCGGTGAAGCCATCGGCCGTGAAATGCTGAAGAGTCCCATCTTGCAAAAAGCCCTCGAAGAAATTCGCGCCGAAGTCGCTCCGTTTCTTCTAAAGAAAACCGCGCTTAACCGGGAGGCTGAAATGCTTAGGGTGTGTTTGAAATAAATTTCAGGGCTGCAGAGAGTTTTCCTGCTTAGCCTCTTCGGACAGCATCTTATCTTTACTCCTCTGCGCTTTCTCTTGGGAAAAAATTGTGAAATCGCGCATGATGGATGTCACCACCTTCGAGATACAGGAATGTCGTGAAACTCCTTCTTTCTTGTCGAGAAGCAAAGCGTTATTACCTTTCGCGGAATGTCGGAATCATTGATCGATCTCAAACGAGCTCAAAGACTGGTGACCGCCGTTCATGATCTTGCTCTGGCTAGAGACCTAGAAACGATCATGAATATTGTGCGTCACGCTGCGCGAGAAATGACGGGCGCGGATGGAGCGACGTTTGTTCTCAAGGACGGCACCAATTGTTATTATGCGGAGGAAGACGCCGTGGAACCGCTTTGGAAAGGAAAACGTTTTCCTCTTTCAATGTGTATCAGCGGCTGGGTCATGACCAATCGTACTTCAGCGGTCATCCCCGACATCTATAAAGATCCGAGAATTCCGACGGAAGCCTATAGACCCACTTTCGTTCGGAGTTTGGCAATGGTGCCTATTCGAAAGGCTGCTCCGATTGCAGCGATCGGAAACTATTGGGCAACGAACCATACTGCGACAGAAGAGGAACTCATGTTGTTACAGGCCCTTGCCGACAGCACCGCGGTGACACTCGAAAACGTCCAGCTTTATACGGAGCTCGAGAAACGCGTAGCGGATCGAACGGCACAGCTGGAAGAGGCTAACAAGGAACTCGAAGCTTTCTCCTACACCGTTTCGCATGACCTGCGTGCGCCGTTGCGTCATATGAATGCTCATATTCATGTGATAGAAAATGAGGCAACGGGATCCTTTTCTCCGAAAGCCAAAGAGGCTTTTCAGCGTCTGGGGAAATCCGCAGGACGCATGGGTCAGATTATTGATGACATCTTTCGCTTGGCGCAGATGTCGTCGCAAAAACCAAAAATAAAATTGGTAAATCTCTCTGAACTTTCATCTCGCGTATATGAATCACTGGAGCACACGAGCCGTGTGCGGCCGAAATTTTTAACTCAGCCCGACCTCGTTGCAAACTGCGATGAAGCGCTGATGCGGATCGTACTGGAGAATCTTCTTGGGAATGCCCTTAAGTTCACCCGGGATGCAACGGAGCCTAAAATTGAATTTGGCTGCGAACAGGGGCCGCTGGGTCTTGAATACTTCGTGCGAGACAATGGGGCCGGATTTGATTTCGATTATGCGGACAGATTGTTCAGCCCGTTCCAGCGACTGCACAAGACAAGCGAGTTCCCCGGATCGGGCATCGGGTTGGCCACGGTGAAGCGCATTGTCAGCAAACACGGTGGTGCGGTAAGAGCAGAGGGCAAAGTCAATGCGGGTGCGACGATCTACTTCAGTTTAGCCAAGGCCGACAGTATTGTCCGAATGGGCGGGTAACAGGAGAAAAGTATTCGTTGACTGCTCCGATTTGCGCCTCAGCGCATTTACGCGAAACCCCGTACGTTGGTATTTCCGCTTTTATGAAAAAAACGGTCTGGAAATGAAAGAGAGCAACCGTAAACTCCGTTCACCCTAAGCGGATGAACAACGAAGTTGCCTTTTACCTCAACGGAACGCTCGTCACGCTTAAGGATCCGCCGCCGGATCTGTTGCTGATCGACTACCTGCGTTCTCCCGAGGTCGCTCTGGCCGGGCCGAAGAAACCCTGCGGGCAAGGTGGCTGCGGCGGCTGCACCGTGATCCTCTCGCATTGGAACGGCAAGGAGCCCGAGCATCGCGCGATCAATTCATGCCTGCGGCCCGTGTGTGCGTTGGGCGGACTGGTCGTCACGACCGTAGAAGGTACCGGCGGAGTGCGACGGCCCAATCCCGAATTTCTGCTGCACGCCGCGGTTTCGTCTCGGGCAGGCGCACCCGCGACAGCGCCGGATTCGCCGGTGATCATCGAAGCCGCGAAGGAGGCTGCCGAAAAACGAGAGGACGTCCTCGGCGCCGTGAGCAAAGCGCGTACCACGAAAAACGCTGCGCCCGCGGTGACTCTGGTGGAGGACGTCGCCGAGCATCCCTCCGAGCTCACGCATCTCGGCATGAATCCGGTGGCCTACCGGCTCGCGTTGAACAATGGTAGCCAGTGCGGCTATTGCAGCGTGGGATTCGTGATGAACATGTCGGAGTTCATCACCAACCATCCGAAGGCGACTCAAAAGGAAATCGAGGATGCATTCGACGGGAATCTCTGTCGATGCACAGGCTATCGCGCGATCCTCACGGGCATGAAGACCTTCGCGTCCAACTGGACCAAGAAGGATGAGGACGAGCGGATGAAGTGTCTCGCGGACGACGGATGCAGTGCGCAGCTCCCGGGCGATGTCGAGATTCCGTTTCCCCCGGGCGCACGAGGACCCGCCCAACCGGTTACATCGCACGGACAGGGTCAGGAGTGGCTCACACCGACGACGATCCCGGAACTCGCGAAAATCATGAGCGCCCATCGCGGAAAAACGATCCGCCTTGTGCACGGCAACACGTCGTATGGCATTTATAAGGACGGATTTCCCGGGACAAAACTGTTCGTGGACATCCGGCTGATTCCGCAGCTTCAGGGCACAGGTAAGATGCACGGGGGCGAACTCGTCCTCGGTGCCGGGGCCACGTACAATGACTTGATTGCAGCCGCCGAAAAGGAGTTGCAGGTGCGGCATCTTGGGGAAACCAGCGCGCTCGGCGCGATCAACTTTATGGCGCGCCGCACCGCGGGCCGGATCGTGCGCAACGCCGCCTCGCTTGCGGGCAACACCATGCTGGTGCTCAAGCACATTGCCGCGGGCACTGGCGAGCCGTTCCCCTCCGACGTTTTTACTGCGCTTGTTGCAGTCGATGCGAAGATCGCCTATCTCGAACTCGATAAGGGTGGCCGATTCCGACCCCGCGTCGCGACCGCGGGCGAACTCGTCGAGAAGACGCTCGAGAGCGAGAGGTTCGCCGACGAAATCGTGCTCACCTCATACCTGCTGCCGCTCAGTCGCAAAGATGAGGTTGTGCTCGCCCAGAAAGTGGCCCTGCGCGATGTCAACGCGCACAGCATCGTCAATGCTACGACGCGACTGACGTTTTCCGGCCAGCAAATGGTGAAGGAGTCGGCGCTCGTCTTCGGCGGCATCGCTCCTTACCCGTGGCGCGCCGCCAAAACCGAAGCTGCGATGAACGGCAAAAAACTCGAGCTCGCGAACGCCGGCGCCCTCGCCGGTCTCCTCGCGGAGGAGGTTCGCGGGGAACTGAAACGCTGGGCATCGCGCATGGCCGGTCTGCCGTCGGAGGGCTTCACGGACGAGTACCGCGTGCAACTCTGCGTTTCGTTTCTTTACAAGGCGATCGTCAACGCGCTGCTGGAACAGGGCGTGGCAGTTCCACCGGACGTCACGTCCAGCGGCATCATCACGTGGGGCCATTGGCCGGTCAGCAATGGTCTGCAGTTTTACAAGACCCAGGATTTCAAGAAGCCGGTGGCGCAGCCCTATATCAAGATCACGGCGATGTATCAAACGTCGGGGCAACTCCACTACACGCAGGAGCTGGCCGTGCCGCCGCGGACGGTGAACGGCGCCTTCGTGCAAAGCCGCCGCGCGTTGGCGGACTATACTTTCGTTCTCCCTGGCCGATCCGGAGCGATGGATGTAGCTGCGTTGCGCGATCACCTGAGTGCCTACGCTGGTTCCTTTGTCGATCTCATCACGTATCAGAATATCAAGAACGGCGGCATCAACGACCAGGGCATGGCCCTCGACCAACCTTTGTTTGCCGAGCAGATCGTGAGTTATGTCGGTCAATCGATCGCTTTGGTGCTGGCGGAAACCGAGCTGGAGGCAGCCCGACTCGCCGACTACGTCGCCGAACACTGCGTGGCTTATACGACCGTCACCTGGCCCAAGCCTTGGAACAAACGGCCCTGGAGCCAGCCGCCGTGGGATGAGCCGATCACGGACCTCATGCGGGCGATCGAGCTGAACAGCGTTTTTCCGGACGCGCCGGCCTCGGCGAGTTTCGTATCTCACATTTGGAAGATCACGCGCCCCGGGAGCCGGTTCGACTGGACGACACCGAACAAGAATCCACTAGATCGCACGATCGCCTGCCGCGAAACACGGGTCGAGAACGTTCCCTGTTTTGTGGTCGAGAACACCCAGAGCAACGGTGGTCAGGTTCATTTCTACATGGAAACGCAGGCCTGCGTCGCGCTGCCGATGGACGAGGGCCGGATGAAGATGCATCCCTCCACGCAAAGCCCGATGGAGATGCACCAGACGACCGCGATGGCTCTCGGCGTCCAATACAATCATGTCGATGTCCAAGTCGCGCCGGTTGGTGGCGCCTTCGGCGGCAAGACCGAACAGGCTCGGTTCGTGACCGGGCCGACCGCTGTCGCCGCGAAAGCGATCAAGCGCCCCGTCCGCGTGGTCGTGCCGCGCGACGAAGATACGGCCATGATCGGCAAGCGCCACGCTTACTATGGCCAGTATCAGATCGCGGTCGACCGCGGCGATGTGCGGCCCGAGGACAAGGGGCTCGTTCATGGATTTCAGGTCAAGATGTGGGGCGATGGCGGCGCATTCTACGATTGTTCGTTCATCGTCTCCAACTGCATCCAGTTGCGCGCGGACAACGCGTATCGCGTGGCCAACTTCGAGAGCCAGATCGATGTCTGCCGCACCAACACCGCGCCGAGCACGGCGTTTCGTGCCTTCGGCGACGTGCAGGGAAAGAACATCATCGAAAATGCCTTCGACGACGCGGCCTTCTCCGTGGGCATACTGCCTGAAGATCTGCGCGAGAAAAATCTCTACGATCGCGGCGATGTCACGCCGTTCGGTCAGGCACTTTCCTACTGCTATATTAAACAGGTCTGGAGCTACCTGAAGCAGAAGTGCGACTACGCCAAAAAACGCGCCGCAGTCGACGACTACAATCGCAAGAACAAGTGGCGAAAGCGCGGGCTTGGGATGATGCCCGTTAAATACGGCTCAGGCTACAATCTGAAGATGCTCGAACAAGCCGCGGCCCTCGTGGTCATCAACCAGGCCGATGGCACCCTCGTCGTGCACCACGGCGGAGTCGAGATGGGGCAGGGGCTCGCTACGCAGGTCCTGCAAGTGGCCGCGTACGTCCTCAACGTGCCGATGGATATGATCTTCATCGAGGACGTTAAAACCAGTGTGACGGCCAATCCCACCAGCTCGGGCGCCTCGACCGGTACCCCTTACAGCTGCGAAGCGGTCAAGCAGACGTGTCAGGAATTGCGGAAGCGGCTGACGGAATTCGGTTATCAACTGCTCAAAGACCATGGCAACGATTGGTGCGCCCAGCAGCATATCGACTTCTGGAATTACGGCGAACAAGGCTGGGCGACTCCCGTCGAGGTGAACGGACGAAAACTGCTCATCTGGCAAAATCTCATCCAGTTCGCCTACCAGCATCGCGTCTGCCTGATGGCCACGTTCTCTGCCAAGATTCGCGGCGGCGGTACGCAAATACCGGCGATGACTTTCAAGCCCGACAACCTGCAACCCGATCTGCCCGGCATCGAACGCACCAAGGATGTGATGCTCGGCGGCGGCGTCGATTCGTTCGTCGGCTTCACTTATTCCGCTGCGTGTTCCGTGGTGGAGCTCGATGTGCTGACCGGTGAGGTCAAGATCCTGAGTTCGGATATCGTCTATGACATGGGTTGGAGCATGAATCCAGCGATCGATATTGGGCAGGTCGAAGGGGCTTTCATTCAAGGCGTCGGCTATCTCCTCACCGAAAAACTGATCTTTGAACCGGACGGCCCCGAGCAGGGCCGTCTCAACACCACCAATACGTGGCGCTACAAGGTGCCCGCGACGACCACGATCCCGCTCGAGATGAACGTGCATCTTTTCCCGCGCGACAACCCGTCGGTCGCGGGCATCCCCGAGGACCCGCACGATATTTTTTCCGCCAAGGAAGTCGGCGAACCGCCGCTCGTCCTCGCCAACAGCGTTTTCTTTGCCCTCAAGGCGGCGGTCCGCGCTTCCCGTCTCGAGCGCAACCTCAGCGGCCTCTTCCGCTTCGACGCCCCCGCCACCGTGCAGGAGGTTCGCCGCGCCTGCGAGGTCTCGATCGCCGATCTCGGCTGAGACGATTCTCGCGAGTTACAGGCTCAAGGTAAAAAGAGAAGGTGGGCCGATGCGTCCCTGCGACGGCTTGGAGACGTTCGTATAGTCGTTTGAACCACAGAGTTCACGGAGAAAGACAAAAGCGGAAAGCCCTCTTTGATCCGACAAATTCAATTGGGTTTATTTTGTGCATTCTGTCCAAAGTCTGCCTCTGTGATCCCTGTGTCTCTGTGGTTCAGTTGCATTTTCTAAAGGCGTCGGGCTTGCCCTGGATCTTTACTTTCCGAAAGGCTCCCGGCTGGGTGCGGCGTTGCAGCACGAGCCGTTCACTCGTCCTTACAACGGGGCGATCGGAATACAGATTTCACAATCGAATACTCCGGTTTTCGGATCGTAGCTGGAACCGCGCGGGTAATACTCGAATGCGGGTCGAGCGTCCAACTGCAGTCCGCTCGATGGCAGCCAGTCCCGCAGCAAGGCTGACCAGCTCGCACCGATTTCGGCCACGGTGCCTTTGAATTTGAGCACCGCATACTTGCCTCCCGGAATCGTGGTCTTTACGGCGCCAACGGAGGGCACGAAATCCTTCGGCACCTCGACGCCTGCATCGTAACGGCATTTTTCCGGATCGGTTACCTCGGGATCGTCGTGACTGATTCCGTAGCGAGGACAGGCCAGAAGATCGTTGGCGACCATCCACGGATATACCGTGTTCTGCCAAAACAACGAGATCGGCTTGCCGTACGGCCCGTGGTGCCGGAGATAGGCGATGACGGTGGGTGAACGTTCAACCACCGATACTTTTATTTCCTTTGTTTGATTGGAAGTTTTCATGGGGAAAGCATACGCCAAAGGCTTTCCCGTTTCCTGACTTACCCTGCTTTTCACCTGACTTAACTTGCTTTTTCCACGATGACGCAGGCTCTCCCGATCGCGCCAGAGCGAAGGCGAGCAGCCGAAGCGGACTTTGAAGGCGCGTGAAAAAGCCTCGGGAGAATTGAAGCCGACCGAAAGAGAAACCTGGATGATTTGCAGCCGCGGCTGCGCCGCCAGACGCATCGCCGCCGTCTCGACGCGGCGGCGAGTCACGTAACCGCCAATCGTTTCTCCCATCCAGGCAAAAAACAGCCGATGAAAATGGAACGGCGAAAAATGAGCGACGTGCGAGAGCGTGTGGAGGTCAAGAGGCTGATCGAGGCGCTGATCGATGTATTCCAATACACGATGGATGCGGCGCTGGTACTCTTCCTGGCTCGCGCGAGAATCGAACATGGATTAGGTTCTTCAAAGAAGAGTTACGCCTTCAATCTTAATCTCTGGACATCTAAAAGGGCGATTTCTCGTGACCGCTGAAATCATGATTTTCCGGGGTGAAAAAATGCGATCGGAAGGCTGGAGGTCCGGGTGGTTTTAATATTCGGAACGCCGCTTCAACCTCCACCGGTCGGATCGGACGCAGCAGGATCGAAATACTTAAACATAAAGATCTACTAGGGAGTATTTTTGAAATAAATGATAGCGCCGCGTATCGACATCTATCCAAACTTCCGCAAACGGATTTGAACCACAGAGCCAATCAGAGTAAATCCGAAGATGCTAAGCAGAGAACACTGTAAAGGGTCAGGTCCGAATGGCGCTTAGTTAGCGCATTCAAAAGGGTGTCTTTCTCCTGAATACCACCGATGTTTTTAACACGGAGCTCACAGAGAGCACGGAGAAAAGGCTCTAGGACAGTCGGGGCAACGACTGGTTTGTCGTATGCTCGGCGCATCATATCTTCCGATTTCTCCTCCGTGTTCACCGTGAACTCGTGTTCAAAGGCATTTTTCAGGATCACTGGCGAACGCGAAATCAACGATAAGCGCCATTCAGACCTGATTCTTGTCGGGCACTCGCTGACAAGAAGAGAAGGATTGTGCCAAATGTGGGCCTAGCTTTTGGAGGGATAGTTGTCCCAATCCGGCAGGTCTAATTTCTTCGCCTTTTCACGAGTACGGTACGCGGTTATGATACCAAAAAAGATTCCTCCAAAGACAGATCTGAAAATCGTGGAAACCGTCGGGTTTCCCTCACTTGGCCAGAATGGAAGAGAACTTGGCAGCAACGTGAAAAAGAAGAAGAGGATCCCATTGGTGAAAGCGATAACACGAAAACTCGCGAATAATGGTGGCCGACTTTTGAAGTCCAACCGCCAAAGCAAAAATTTAAAGGGACAGGCTGAAAAAATAAAGGACGGAGGAGAAAGCGTGCTAATCTGGGAGGGATGAGACAGAGGCGGATCAAGATATCTCCAGAAGCGGGCGAGGCGGTGTATCACGCCATGAGCCGAACGGTAAATGGCGAGCGGCTGTTCGCCACGCCG
>WNFI01372473.1_pt2 | contig 26942 bp, 19 predicted proteins | sample 5400471 | NCBI WGS metagenome assembly WNFI01 (sample SAMN13153348, study PRJNA577476) | soil metagenome | isolation source: 100 cm saprolite on Douglas fir-dominated hillslope | place: USA:California | collected 2013-09-17
AGGTTGGCGATGACCTCGGCCATGGCCTTCGCGTACGGCCGGGCCGCGATCACTCGGTCGGAGGCGCGCTTCATCTTCGACGTCGCGACCATCTCCATCGTGCGCGTGATCTTCCGCGTGTTCTCCACGCTTTTGATCCGGCCCTTTAATTCTCTGCCTTTAGCCATTCTTCCTTTGGGTGTCGCCCTGAGCGACAGCGAAGGGAGGACTCTCGAATTCCGGTACCAACCCCTTCGCTTCGCTCAGGGCGACATGAGGATCGCTAGCGCTCAGGACGACGGTCACTTTACGGCCGCTTCGACCTTCGGCTTCTCCTCCGAAAGTTTCGCGCTCCGCTTGTACTCGTCGATGCCGCGGCGTAGCGCCTCTTCGGTGTCCTTGCCGAGATCCTTGGTCTTCCGGATCGCGTCTCCCACCTGCGGGTATTTCGCCGCGAGGAACTCGTGCATCCCGCTCTCGAACTCGCGGACCTTGTCGACCGGGATGTCGTCGAGGAACCCGTTCGTGACCGCGAATACCGAGATGACCTGTTGATCGACGGCCATCGGCTTGTACTGGCCCTGCTTGAGGATCTCGACGGTGCGGGCGCCGCGCTCGAGCTGGCGCTTGGTCGCCGCGTCGAGGTCCGACGCGAAGGCGGCGAAGGCCTCGAGCTCGCGATACTGAGCGAGGTCGAGTCGCAGACGTCCGGCGACCTTTTTCATCGCCTTGATCTGCGCCGAGCCGCCGACGCGCGACACCGAGATGCCGACGTTGATCGCCGGACGCTGCCCGGCGAAGAACAGATCGGCCTCGAGGAAGATCTGCCCGTCGGTGATCGAGATGACGTTCGTCGGGATGTACGCCGACACGTCGCCGGCCTGCGTTTCAATGATCGGAAGCGCCGTCAGCGAACCACCGGGCTTCAGGATATGCTTTCCATCGACGACGGACGGATCGTTGCTCAACTTTGCCGCGCGCTCGAGGAGACGCGAGTGGAGGTAGAACACGTCACCCGGGAAGGCCTCACGGCCCGGCGGACGGCGAAGGACGAGCGACAGCTGCCGGTAGGCCGCGGCCTGCTTCGATAAGTCGTCGTACACGCACAACGTCGGTTTGCCTTCGTTGTACATGAAGTATTCGGCCATCGCCGCGCCGCAGTAGGGGGCGATGTACTGCATCGGGGCCGGATCCGACGCCGACGCGACGACGACGATGCTGAAGTCCATCGCGCCTTCGGCCTTGAGTCGCGCGACGACCGACGCCACCGTCGACGCCTTCTGGCCGATGGCGACGTAGACGCAGATGACGCCCTGGCCCTTCTGATTGATGATTGTATCGACAGCGATCGCGGTCTTTCCCGTGCCGCGGTCGCCGATGATCAGCTCCCGCTGGCCGCGGCCGATCGGAATCATCGAGTCCACCGCTTTGATTCCGGTCTGGAGCGGTTCCTTGACCGGCTGGCGAACGATGATCCCGGGCGCCTCGGACTCGACCTTTCTGGTGAACTTGGTGTCGATCGGGCCATTGCCGTCGATCGGGCGTCCGAGGGCGTCGACCACACGCCCAACCAGTTGCTGACCGACCGGCACTTCGAGAACGCGGCCGGTGCGGCGGACCTCGTCGCTCTCCTTGAGGCGAAGATAGTCGCCGAGAATGACCGCGCCGATGTTGTCCTCTTCGAGGTTGAGCGCCAGGGCCGTGACCTTCTCGCCAGTTTCCGACGAGGTGATCTCGAGCATCTCGCCAGCCATGGCCTTCCCGAGGCCGTAGATGCGCGCGATCCCGTCCTTTACTTCGAGAACCGTCCCCACCTCTTCGACGTCGAGGTCGTGGAGGTCGGCGGCGGCGATTTCGCGAAGGAGGATGTCCTTGATTTCGCCGGGTCGGAGGGTGGTGTCTGTGGCCATGCGGGCAGGGGCTTAGAAGGGGCGTTCAGTCGCTTGTGAAAAATATCACAAGGAGGTCGGGCGCGGCAAGCCGCGGTGTTCCGACACTCCTCTCAGTCATTCGGTACCGGTGCCGCCGCGGGTCGCCACCATCTTTCGCCACATGGCGGCATCCCTTCGCGACCTCAAAGTCTGGCAGGAAAGCGTCGCTCTTGCCGGCGATCTCACCCGCGCGCTCCGCGCATCGACCCGCCGGGAAACTAAGGCGTTGACCGATCGAATGATGCTCACCGCGATCGGCATCGCGGAACAGGTTGCCGACGGACATGCCCGGTACACAAGTACCGAGCAACGCGACATCTATCGAGCGGCCAAGCGCGATCTGCTGCTCGTCGAGACGCAGATGGCGGTCGCCCGCCACGCGGACCTCATTCCGGCCGTCGTTCAGGCGAACACTTTGGAACACATACAACTGCTTCACCGACTCCTTGCCGGCTACCTCGTCTACCTGGACCGGCAAATCTCCGAAGAAACCGCCGACCGGCAGGCACGTTGAGTCTACCGGCGCCTTGGAACCGATCGTATCTTTGATCGGTTGGTCTCCCAGTCACGGAGGGAGAATGTCACACCGCGCCGTCGCTTGCCGCTTCGGAGCTGGTTGGTTCGTTGGCTTGCTGGCCCTGGTCGCAGGGCCGGTGGATGCGCAGCGTGGCATCCTGCGCGCCATCGTCGTGGATTCGCTGGGCGTGCCGATTCCCGGAGTCGAGGCATCGATCTATAGCCTCAGTCGAACGACACGCTCTGATTCCGCCGGCCATTTCACATTCGCTGTGTTGCCCGAGGGCGGATTCGATGTCGCACTCCGGCGTCTCGGATATCACGCGTACTCCCAACACGTCGTGATCACTGGTGCGCCCTACGACTCCCTCAGCATCATGCTCGCCGCGCAGCCCGTGGCGCTGTCGGAGGTCGACATCTCGGCGGGAGAACGACATCCATTCTTTCAGGGATTCGACCAGCGCCAACGACGGGGCATCGGCACCTTCGTCACACGCGCGCAAATCGATGCGCAGAACACCATCACCCCCAGCGATCTCTTTCGCACTATTCCACAGGTCAGGCTCGTCCGCACCAACTCGGGCATGGGTGTGCGCTTTCCGTCCAACCAATCGCTTCGCGGAGGGCGGGGTGCCAACCTTTGCGCGCCGACGCTCTGGATCGATGGACAGAAGGCGCCGGGGATGGAAGTCGATGATCTGCGAGCAACCGACATCGAGGCGATCGAGCTTTATCGCGGGGCGGCGACGACTCCTCCGGAATTCGCGGCCTACGGCCTCGTCCAGTGTGGGTCGATAGTCGTTTGGACCCGACGGAGAGGGTGAGTCGGAAGGATCGCGCTGCCCGGGTTATTCCGGTTTTCATCGCGCTCGCCACGTTCGTCGCTTTCCTGTCTGCACTGAGCGCCCGGTTCGTCAGCTGGGACGACGACAAGAATTTTCTCGCGAACCCGAACTATCGGCGGGCTGATTACTCCCTCTGGGGAATGAATCCGGCCGGATACCATCTCACCAATGTCGCCCTACATGGCGCCAATGCGGTCATTCTCTACTTCGTCGCTCGCCGCGTCCTGCGCCTGAGTGGCGTTGCCAATCGAGCGAACGCCGACGCCGAACTGAACTGGGGTGTCGCGCTCGCCCAGGAGGGCAGGTTCGCTGAAGCGATCGACCATTTTCGGGACGCCCTCGTCATCAATCCGAACAACGCCGAAGCGAGACAGCACCTGGAGCGAGCAACACAGCTGCGTTTCCAACAACCGGCGACTGGTCGCCGGCCATGACCGATCGAAGGCAAGGATCACGGCGCTCGCGGACGCGAGCGGTCTCGTCGCGCAACAGTGCGACTCCATGGTTCGCCGTGTTTGCGGTGACGACCGCCATCGCATTCTCCGCCGGATTACGGGCGCCGTTCGTCTTCGACGATTTGCCGAGCATTCGACAGAACGCGTCGATTCGCCACCTCGTGCCGTTGTCCGTCCCTCTCGATCCGCCGGCGAATACAGCGGTATCCGGCCGTCCCGTCGTCAACCTCTCATTGGCCGCCAACTATATCATCAACGAGAGTCTTGGCATCGACGAGGATGGAGCGAATGCGACGGTAAGCTTTCACGTCGTCAACATCCTACTCCACCTGTGCTGCGGCTTTCTGCTCTTCGCGGTCATTCGGCGGACGATGTCGGCGCGCCAAGATCTCGAGTCGAGTGATCCGACGATGATTGCCGGCTTCACGACGGTCCTGTGGCTCCTTCACCCGATTCAGACCGAGGCCGTGTTGTACGTGATTCAACGGACGGAGGTGATCGTGTCGGCCTGTTACCTCGCCACGTTGTACGCATCGATCAGGGCATGGGACGCCAGACCATCACGCCAATGGTCCTGGTACGCGATCGGCGTCGTTGCCTGCGCGGTGGGCATGCTGAGTAAAGAAGTCATGATCACGGCGCCGATCATGGTCATGTTGTATGACCGCGCTTTTCGCGTGGCGAACTGGAGGGCGTTGCTGACGAATCGGCGTCGTGCGCTGTTCTACGCGGCCCTTCTGGCGACATCGCTCATCGTCGTCGCCACGATCGCAACGGGAGCTCGGCGCCAGAGCGTCGGTTTTGATCTTGGGATCACGTGGTCTCAATACCTCTACACGCAGATGTGGGCGGTCGGGCGCTATCTGCGACTGCTCGTCTGGCCCGTCGGCTTGACCTTCGATTACGGAGAGCTCCCCACTCGCGGCTGGGCCGGAGTCCCGGGACTTCTGGTCCTCACCGCACTCGCGTTGGCGACGATCGTTGCCTGGACCCGGCAACGATGGCTGTGGCTGGGATTCCTCGGCGCATGGTTCTTTCTGATCCTCGCTCCGTCATCGAGCTTCGTCCCGATCAAGACGGAGATCGCGGCGGAACGCCGAATCTACCTCGCGAGTGCCGCCGTGTTTTTCCTGGTGGTGGCGGGAATCGATCGCCTCCGGCAACGCAAGCGCTTCAGTGTCATGGTCGAACATATCAGCCTGGGGGCCTTGGCCGCCGTGTTGCTGGTGGCGGCGTATGTGCGAGGCCTGAGCTATCGCTCCATGGACTCGCTCTACCGCGACGTGATCGCAAAGGCGCCCACGAATCCACGCGGATACGCCGGCGTCGGTCTCGCGATGCTCACCGGCGGTGAGGAGCGATTTGGCGACGCAACCGCCATGTTCCGCAAAGCAATCGAGGTTGACTCGACGTACTTTATCGCCTGGCAAACGTTGGGAGTGTTGGCGCTGGCGCAGGAGCGCTGGGACGACGCGGTAGACGCGTTTGAACGCGCGCTACGCCTCCAACCCGAGAATCTCGATGCCGCGGACGGCATTGCGCGAGCGTTCGTTGCCCTTCGCCAAGCTGATTCGGCAGCGCACTACGTCGATCGTCTCGGCGCTCGAGATCCAGAGACTTTATGGTCTTTCGGGGCATTGCTCGTTGACGATGGACGCGGGAGCCGCGCCATTCCGTACTTCGAACGAGCCGCGTCGACTGATACGCCACCGCTCGGTCTCGCCTTGATGAGTCTTGCGTATGCCCAGAGTGGCCGTGCAGCCGAATCGGCTAATGCGGCGCGAGTCGCGACGGCGAATGCGGGTGACGAGAGTAGGGTGTTCATCCTTGCCGGAAGGGCGATGCTCGCCACACGCCACCCGCAAGAGGCGCGAAGCTATCTCGAGCGAGCGCTCGTGCTCGATCCGACGTCCGTCCGCGCACGAAGCGTGTTGGACTCGCTGCAACGATTGCGGGGCATCAGCGGACGGCCAACGCGGTGAGTAGCAGGTAGCCTCAGGGTGCGGCGCGCGTCACCACGACTTCCTTCGCGCCTGGCGGCACAGTGACGCGGGCCTCCACGCCACCGGGCCATCGCACCCAGATCGCCGTTGGCATCGCGGCGAGGCCGAACACCTGCACGGCGCCATTCTGCGACCAGTAGCCGGAACCGGCTTCGATCTCACGCACCGGACCCATGCGATCGCCGTAAACGATTCTCAACTGAGTGCCGACTCCGGTCGGATTCGACGGCGGCCCCTTGACTCGAACGCGAAGCCCCGGCTTTGCCCCGCGATTGCGGAAGAGTTTCGTGGCGGCGCCGTTCTGCGACACGACCAGATCGAGGCGCCCATCGCCGTCGTAGTCCGCGTATGCCGCGCCGCGCTGATCGCCGTACACGATCAACCCAGACTCGGCGGCCGTCAGCGGGCGAAACCCGCCCTTTCCGTCGCCCAGCAACAGGAGGCTGCGGCCGGCGTCATAGCGCGGCGCGCCGACGGCGGTCGGAGAGAAATTCTGGCCGAGAACCACGTCTTCGAATCCGTCGCCGTTGAAATCGGCGATGCCGACATAGTACGCCGGAGCAAGCTGCGCCTCTATCGGCAACGGTACCGCCTCGAAATGATCACCGCGATTGAGAAACACCATCTGGTCCAGCGTCACCGCCTCGAGGCGCTGCGTGTTGCCGAGGGCCGGCCCAAGCACCTGCTCCACGGTCGCGTCGGCATAAGCCGCGAACGTGCCGATCCGGCTGACGAGCTCCGGAAACGCGACTCGCACTCGATCGTAGCTATTGAGCGGCGCGAGTCCGCCAATTCGCGGATCCTGCCGCGCCAACAACATCTCCTCCTCTTGTTTGGCGCCGAACGGCCCATGATAGAGATAGAGCGGACGCGCGCTATCGGCTTGCTCGGCGGTGTTGCGCCCCCAACTGGTCGCGACGATGTCGAGCCGGCCGTCGCCGTCGAGATCGCCAACTGCGATCCCGTTCCAGCGGCTCGTCCACTTACTCAACCCCCACGAGTCGGGTGCGGCGATAAAATGGCCCTGGCCGTCGTTGAGGAACAACGCGATCGAGCCCCACTCCCGCGCGAGAAGCAGGTCGGGCTTTCCGTCGCCGTTGACGTCCGCGAAGAGCGCCGCCGATACGAGACCGATTTTCCGGAGTAGTTGTGAGTTGGCTGTGTCGAGGACAAACCGACCGCCGACGTTCTTGAACAGCCCTGACGACGCCGCAAGCGGATACTGCATCGCGATGGCGCGCCCGCCGACAAAGAGATCGAGCGTTCCGTCGCCGTCGTAGTCGCCCAATGCCATCGGGCCCGTCGCGCTCTCGTGCGACCCGACGAGGGTGTCGGCAACGCCGGCGACCTTTCCCTGTGTAACTCGGAAACTCACCGCTGCCGGCGGCCCAGTCATCTCCGCCAGCGACCGCGCCTCCCACGTGGACAGGCCGGCGAGGATTCTCGATACACCGTTCTCGGTTATGCCGAGGATCGTCGTCAGGTCATTCTGCGCCAGCGGGCCCGGTGTCGGTTGCGGAACGAGATGTCCGTGATCGTTGTGAAAGACCGCGATGTGTCCACCCTTTCCGGTGCCGATGATCAGGTCTTCGCGGCCATCTCCATCGAGATCGAACCAGGCCACGCCGGGCCCGAGCTCCGAGAGGGCATCGGGCAGCAGAAATTGCCGGTCCCAATCATCGAACGTGTTCTCGGTGTGCGTGTGGCCGCGGAGCTCGGCCGTCGCGTCCTCGAACAGCGCGGCAGGCGTTGCCCGGGTCCCCTTCCGGACTGAATCGATAGGCGTGCGCTCCTTCACCGTGTTCGTCGTTATCTCGTATGCCCGGTTGGGTCGAATGCCCTGCATCGTCGTCCGGCGTCCATCGCGCCAGTCGATGACGAGCGTCGCGCTGTCGGACTTCCCCATCGCGAATGACGCCAGATAGTCGCTGTGCGACATGTACAGGCCGCCAACCGAGACCTCGCGCGTTTCGATTGGTATGGCGCCGCCAAGCAGAGTGATCTTCGCCCCCACCGCTTGCGTATTTGGGGCGTCGCCAATGAGTCGAACGGCAACGCGAGGTCCCCTTGCGTCGTTGCGGAGCAGCAGGGCCGGCGACCGGAACCGGTTCACCACCACGTCGAGGTCGCCGTCCCCATCGAGATCGGCGGCGGCCATGGAGTGCGAGATGTCGTCTTCGGTGCCGAAGCGCCACTTCTGGCTCACGTCCTCGAACGTTCCGTCGCCGCGGTTTCTGTAGGCGACGTTCTTCAGCTTGAGCGGCGGAAACTCCCACCGCTGCCGCTGCCAACGCGCGTCGATTGGTCTGTTCCGTTGCGCCTCTTGAACGTCGCCGTCGAGGATGTCCCAGAGATGGCCATTGGCGATGAGAATGTCCGGCCGGCCATCGAGGTCCACGTCCATGAACATCGTCGACCACGACCAGCCACTCGCCTGGACCCCGGCATACATCGATGTCTCTTCGAACGTCTCGTCGCCACGATTGATGAACAGCGTGTTCCGCTGCTGTTGCAGTTGAAGATCGAGAGCGCCCGGCTTCTTCGGAAAGGGAGTGTGAGTGGGCATCTGCGTCTTGAGGCGGTGCGAATCGTTGGCCAACATGTCGACCACGAAAATGTCAGGCAGCCCATCGCCGTTGACGTCAGCCAGGTCGACCCCCATAGACGAGTTGCTCATCTGTCGCTGCGACCTCCAGTCGGCGAGTCGAAATTTGCCGTGACCGTCGTTGAACCAGAGCTGGTCCGTATCCTCGAAATCGTTGGCGACGTAGAGGTCCGGCGCGCCGTCGCCGTTCAGATCGACGAACTTCGCGCCTAGGGCAAACGACTCCGGCTCCTCGGTGAGCGGCCGGCCCAGTGCGTCGAGAAATCGTCCCGACGTGAACGGCACTCGCTCGAAGTGGCCGCCGTGATTGAGATAGAAGTCGTCGGGCGAACCGCGCGCAGTCATTCGCAACCCGCCCATGTCGGGACGCATCACCAGCTTGTAATCCTTTCGATGCTCGGGAACGATTTCGTAGGCATTCGGGCCCGTCTGCCGGACCATCTGACTGACCGAGCGCCGATATGGCGGCAAACTGTCGTCGACGTTGTACGCCTTGTAGTTCGCGACGTACATGTCGAGCCACCCGTCGCCGTCGACGTCGGCCATCGTGACCGTCGTGCCTCCTTTTCCCGTTGGGTCGAGGCCGAGGTCGCGGTTCTCGGTGAAGTGGCCGTGCCCGTCGTTGAGAAACACGGCATTCGGGCCGGTGGTGGCGAGCAGGATCAGGTCGAGATGACCGTCGCCATCGACGTCGGCAAAGGCGGCCCCGGTCGAGTGGCGGTCGCAGGCGCCGACGCCCGCGGATTTCGTGATGTCCTCGAAGCGCCAGTTGCCGAGGTTCTTATAGAGCGCGCTGCATCCCTCGGTCCTCGCCAGGAAGATGTCCACCAGACCGTCGCCGTCGACATCGCCAAGCGCGACGCCGGCGCCTTCTCCGAGGATGCGGTTGCCGAGCAGGAGGGAATCACTGGCGTCGTTCTGAAACGTGATGCCCGTGCGACCGCTTTCCATCCGGGTGAAACCGGGTTCGCCGCCCGACACCTCGAGCTCACGCCACCGATAGCCCGCGGCCTGATGCCAGGCAGGCGGCGGCTTTGGTGAGCACGCCGTAACCGCCGCGCCCAGCACAAGCGCCGCGAAGGCAACGGCTCGGCGGGTCACGCGACGCGGGAGCGCGGCACGTGCGCAAACAGCTCCTTGCGCACCTGGGGATCGCTGATCTTCCAGACGACTCCGTCGGTGAAGTAGTGGTGAATGTTGATGAAGTACAGAATCAGCACGGGAGCCACCGTGGTCGGCGGCGCACCAAGAAGATTGGCCACCACGCTCATCGCCGGACCAGGAACTACGAGCAGCACGGCGACGCTCGCCACCAGCAGCAGCGCGATGTAGGCGGCGAAGTGCGAGGCGATACGACCAGTCGGCTTCCGCGCAACGCGGTTGAGCTCGACCCGGGCCGGAAACTCCAAATACTGTATGGCGTGAAAGAGCTGGATGAGTAACAGGGCCGGCAGGCCCCATCGTGCCAACGCCGCATACCAGGCGAAAATTGCAACCCATGCAACGACCGCACGCGTCGGCGGAAGCTGCCCCGTGCGGCGACGCAGCATCCAGAGTCCGGCCGCCCCGATAGCAAACGCGAGAACCGTCGCCTCCCCCATCAGACGATAGAGGGGATCGACGCTGGCTGGATCTCTTACCGCGGTGTGCAGAAACCACATCACGTGCCAGACGAGGAGAATCCGGAGGCTGGTCCGCAGCAGCAACCGCTCGATCTTCTCGAATTTGACGCCGCCAAGATGGGCGTACGACGCCATCATTCCCCATACCTGCCCGGTGTAGTGCCACGCCAGATAGGCACTCGCCACAGCGAAGAACGCAATCAGCAGCATCTTCGACTGTTCAGCAGTCACCACCGCGATGACGAGGAGCACGAGCATGATCAGGGGCACCCAGATGGCGGCCCATTGGTGCCTCCGAATCATTTCACGATCACGGTAGATGATGCGGTATGAGGCCATGAAGTGGCTGTAGTTGACGAGTGCCTGCGCCCACAGCAGCCAGCCGATGTTGAGGAACCCCAGCTCGGTCTCACCGCTCAGGAGCAGCGGCACGAGCACGATGAGGGACAATCCGCCGACGCAGAGGAAGTCGACGATCGGCGAGATGATCGAAGCGGGGCGAGTGCGGGGTCCACGCATCAAGACTCACCTCGCTTGCAGCGAGCATCTCCTCTTTCCAACTGCGTCACCACGACGCCGGATACGAGAATGGGCCGTCAGAGTTCCCCCGGCGGCCCATCCTCTAGAATGCGACGACCTGGTTGAATCCCAGACCGCGTTCGTCGATCAACACAACTTTGGATCGCACCCGCTAGGCGGACGACGGTCCCACATGAACGTGATCGCCGGCACGGCGAACGCCGCGGTCTGAGGCGTGCGGACGGTCGAGTTCGCGGTCGGAAGCGTAGTGCCGAGCGACACGTCGGCGGTGTTGTCCGTATACGTGGTCGATGTGTTGTCGGCGAGGGTCGTGAGCAGGCGATACGATGAGCCGTTGGCGAGAGTACGGTAGACCCTCCGCGCAGTCACGGCCGCCGAACCGAGTGGGATCGCCGACAGTGCCACCTGACCGGCCGTGGCGGTGGTGACAACGCCCGCGGAGGCCGGACCGCCGTCCGTTTCTCCACCGGGGGTTACGAACGTAACGCGATAGCTGTGGAGCCCGTTGTCGACGTTGCCTGCACCTCCCAGCGTCACGACGGGCGCTGTGGCTGGCTTAGGCTCAGGCGGTGTCGACCTGGGAAAAACGAGGGCTGACACGGCCGAGCCAGCGACCGTCGTGCCGGGGGTCGCGATTTCATCGGGTTGCTGGGCGCCGACGCACGGCTGCCCCGAGCAGGACGCGACGGCGCCGGGCAACGCGCGAGCATCCGCGAACAGCGCGGCACCGCCGCCAGCCGGTTGAACGTTGTACATCATCGATGCGGGGGCCACCAGCACGTACGCTGACGCGCTGAAGGGCGGAACATTTGCCCAAGTAGGTGCCGCTGGAACGGCGGTACCCTGCACGTAGGCCCTCACGTCGATCGCCGCGTTCGTGGCGTTGACGACGCGAATCGCCACCTGCGCGGCTGGATCGGCAACGACCTCGTCGATGAAGTCGAGGTGCATCTTGTCGGCGGCGGCCGACCGGCCGTACCCCCAGAGCCATGCGGTGTAGTTGTGGCTCGCGACCAGGGTCACCGTCGTATCCTTGACCACGGTCGAGGTGATCGTCTGAATCGTGTCATCGAGAAAAATCCGGAACTCGCGCTGGCCCGCGCGCGCACCCTTGAATTCGATCGCCGTTGAAACGAACGGTGCGGCCGCCGACGGCGAGTTCCGGAAGGCAATCCGGAACTGAGCGTTGCTTTCGACGATGGCGTTGTCGACGAACCGCAGGTCCATGCCGAAAGCTCCGGCGCTATCTGGAACGGCGTTGATAAAGCGAACGCCCGCCGTGGGTATGTTTTCGGTTGCCACGACTGAGTCGGGCTTGCACGCGCTCACGACGCCTCCGACCAAGCAGAGCAGCGTGAGATGGAAAATGCGTCGCATGAATAGCTCCGTAAGGTTAAGGCGTCGTAACGGGGGGGAGAGTGTAGTGCATGCCGTGGGGCGGAAGTATGCGTGGTCTCGGAATCCGCCGCGCAACCACACATGTGTCGCACGCAGACGGGCCGTGACTTTCAGATCCGCTGCCCAGCAATGACGTGCCAGCCAGGATCGCCACGGCGCCGATCGCGGCACCGCTCAACGCGATGGTGCGTGCCGGCGAATACTGACGAAAGTAAACGTTCGAGATGTAACCGGGTTTGAAGTGAACTTGCTCACCGCGCCATACCACCTCTCCGCCCCGGAGCAGTCGGACGGCGGAAACGGCAAGGACGTAATCCGAGCCGTCCGCCTCCATCGATAGGAGCTGCCCTTCGACCTGGGCGATCTCGGGCCCCATCGATCCGCCAAGAGCGACGCGACCGATGTCGGTTACATCCAATGCGATCTTCGTCCCGACCTGAGGCGTGACGCCCGCGGCAGGCTGCAGCGTATAGCAGCCGGCCAACGGAAAGCCGATGGTGGCGAGTGCGATAAGACCAATGATCCGCAACGTCAGATCACCAGCCGTACGTGGTCGGCCCGACGGCCGCAGAATTTGGAGCGTTGCCTACACCGATGCCGGCGCCATATATGGCACTGATCGGCCGGCCACGAGCCTGGAGATCCTGATATGGTACCGCCCAGAACAAAGGGGTGTCCTTAGGCAAATCGCCCCATCCGCGCATGTCGAGGTACCACGGAGCGTAGTGGGTATAGGCTGTCTCGATCCGCTTTTCGTACTTCAGGGCCTCCCACAGGTTGCCGCAGCCAACCTTGGTGAAATCACCAGGCGGGTTGCCGAATCCGGGAACTTTCGGCACGCAGTTCGCCCCGCCCGGTACGGGAGTGGTCGCATCGAATGCGACAACGGGCGGGAGTCCGCCGTTTGCAGTGCGCGTCTTGTTGACGAGCGCCGCCGCCCCCGCATAGTTGCCCTGCCGGTACAGTCCCTCGGCCTGGAGCATGTCCATCTCGGGAAGCACCATGAACGGCGTTTGTCCATTTCGCGCCGTTCCGTCCCCCTTTTGCACCCAGGAATGGAAGCGTGCGAAGTCGTAGTTCGACCAACCCCAGCCGGCGCCAGAGAACTGATCGGAACCCGCTCCTCTGTTGACGAAGTACCGCTTGCAGGGGGTCGAAGCAGCCGCGCACGAGGTGATCGCGAAGTCGGCGTTCTGTGCCGCGCGCGTGGCGCCCTGCGGAAACCGAAGGTCCGGCGAGACCATGAAGAAGCCGGTGTTGCCTGCCCCTCGATCGGTCACCGCCTGGGCGATCCACGCCGCATAGGCGCCGTCGGACCCATCGGCCATTCCGATGACGAACGGCGGCATCTGGTGCCAGGTGGAGAAGGTGTCGTACTGCCGCCTCCACTCGTCGTTCGGACCGCTCGTCGTGCTCGTCACGATGATATGGTCAGCCGTGATGCCGCCCTGCGCGTCAGCAACCACTTTTGCCCAATCCACCGCCGCCCGTTCGGCCGGCGTCCGCGCCATGTTGGCGCGGAGTCTCGCCCGGTACGACTTGATCACCTGCACGAACTGCGCAGCTGTCAGAGGGTTGGGGGTGGGTAGCCAGTTCGTAGGAAGCGGGAAGCCGTTGGTTCCGGTTATCGGCGCGGCCGGGACCGCGTAATCGATCGCCCGTTGTAGCGCGGCCATCGCCGAGTCCATCACCTGCGTGTAGGGTAACAGCACGCCGGGGTCAGCCGCCGCCATCCCCGAAGAAATGACCGCACCCGAGTCGTGCATGAGCGCTACGTAACCCAACGAAAGGCCGCGCAAGAACTCGGCGAACGATCTCGCCCGAAGATTCTGCGCGTCGGTTGCCGGTGTCGACGTGCCAAGAACTAAAGGATTCACCGTCGCATCCATCGACGTGAGCAAATTGGTGGCGACACGCTGGACTTCGCCGAGGATGGAGGTCAGTCGGTACTGCTCGCCAAGACAGACGTTGCCGGGAGCATTGGAATTCGTCGCGCCGGAGAACGGAAAGCGCGCATTCTGACAGTTGTTCGCCAGGCTGGAGTAGTTCATCAGGGACATGACATTGGCCATGCCCTCGAGGTCGGTCGTGCTTCCATACACGCCCGTGGACCAGCGTCTGTAGTACGTCGAGAGCAGCGCCTCGGCGTCGGCCGGCGTCCCCAGAACCTTCTTCGTGTCAGCCTGGACCTGGTTCTCGGTCGCCAACTGCTTTTCGCACGCGCCGAGGCCGACCACGGTCGCCAGCGCGGCGAATCGGATCAGGTTTCGAATCATTATGAGGCTCCTAGTACCGCGTGGAGAAGCTGAAATTGAAGCTGCGAAGATTCGGGAACCCGAACGCATCCACCTGGTTGATCAGGCCCGATCCGGCCTGGGAGTTCACGCTCGTTCTGCCTGTTTCGGGATCGTAGCCCGTGTACTTGGTGAACGTCAGGACGTTGCGGCCGACGACTCCGACCGTCCAATCGCCTCCGATACCAGCCACGCTGCCGACCCGATAGGTCGCGCTGACCTCACGCAGTTTGGCGTACGAACCCTTTTCGACGTTGTAGTTGTTCGGTCCGAGCTGGTCGTAAAAGCCGCCTGTGCCCGCCCCCTCGGCACCTCCGACGCGCCAGCCGTAACCCGCAGGCTTCGCCGTCTCGACGGTCTTGCCCGCCTGGTCGAAATAGGATGAGCTGAAGTCCAGCAGGCCCCAGCCTTGGCTCTGGTTGTTGATGCTCTGGCCAAACGTCCCATCCAGCAATGCGTACAGGGTCAGCTTCTTGTATTGGACGTTGTTGCCGAACGTAATGCGGAAATCGGGCAGGGTATTGCCCAGGATGTGATTTTTGCCGATGCCCTCGCCAATCTCGCCGCGCAAAGGGCGGTCGATGATGGGGTGACCATAGTAGAGTGGATAGTTCCACGGCGAGTTCGCCGCGGAAAGTTTGCTCTGCCACAGGTTCTTGGTGATGCCGTCGCGCCAGTTGTTGCCCTGCCCGACCCAGACGACCCAGCCCTGATCGTTGACCTGGTAGTCGTGCGTGTCGCCCACAGCACCATTGCCGCACAACGACTGAACAGACGCCGGCATGTCGCCGCAGGACTTGTAGAATTTGCGCCCCCAGATATTCCCGAAGCGGTTCACCTGCACGCCGTCTTGCTTGTCCGTTCTCGACGTGATGAGGAAGAAGCTTCCGGTACCTTGGCCCGTTCCGCCGCTCGTGAAGTACTCCGGCATGAACAGCTCGGTGATGTACGTGCGGGTCCGATCCCAGGTACTGCGGACGCTCCAGTTGAAATCCCGCTGGGTAATGATCGGTAGGTTGAGGCCGAGCTCCCACGTCTTGTTCGAGAGCGTTCCGGCGTTCTGCCACTGGCTGGTGAAGCCAAGCGACGCCGGAGTCGGGACGTTGAGGATCTGATTGCGCGTGTCGCCGTTGACGTGGGTGAGCTCGACACCAAGGCGGTTGAACACGGTGAAGTCGGAACCCAATTCTGTTTCAGTGGTCGTTTCCGGCTTCAGATTCTTGTTCCCGGCCTGGCCCAGAGAGCAGCCGTTGGTGCTGCAGTTATACGTCTCGTACTGGGCGCCGAAGCTGGGCGGGTTTCCGGCCGTTCCGCGTGACGCGCGCAGCCTGAAGTCCGTGAAGCCCGGAACATTCCAAAACGGTTCCTGCGATACGCGCCAGACACCGGAGAGGCGACCGAACGGGGCCCAGCGGTTGCCGGGACCGAAACGAGAGCTTCCGTCGTAGCGGAGCGCGCCCTCGAGGATGTAGCGATCCTTGTAGTCGAGGTTTGCCGCGCTGCTCACGCCCATGTTCTTGTCGACCTGTGAGAACGAGGTCGCCGTCTTGTTCGCGCTGGTGTTGCTAAGCGTGAAGATGTCCTTGACAATGAAGATTTGGCCGCTGCCGGCGGCACTATCCTGCTTGAACTGATCGAACAGCCCCTGGAAGGTGAGCTTGCCATTCAGATCGCTCGTAAGCGCTTTCCGGAAGCTGGCGGTGAGGTTGGCGTTCATCGCCTCGCCACGGGTGTCGATGATCGACATTTGCCCGCTGTTGAAGGCGGTGTTGGGCGTCTCTAGCTTATAACCCTTCACATAAGCGTTCTCGTCCGTCGCCTGGCGGACGTCGTAGCCCCAGGTTCCGGAGAAAGTGGCCCAGTCCGTCGGAAGGTAGGTCGTGGTGACGTTTCCGGTGAACCGGTTCCGGATCCCGTCGTCGTTCGCGTTCGCTGCGTAGTAAAAGAAGCTGCCGTCTCCGTTACCTGTAGGGCGGAAGCCAGTGCCGCCCTCCTTGATGAAGAAGCGTCCGAGGGTGTCCTTCGCCAAGGCGTCGGTGCCAGGAGGAAATCCGCGCAACAAGTTGCCGAAACCGCCCTGACCGTGGTTGTCGACCCAGCTCTTGCCATACAACGTACTGACGGAGACCAGTAAGTTCGGGCGGACATCGTAGTCGAGATTGAGGCGACCGCGACGTTCCACCTGCCCCTTGATTCCCTTGATGGCCCCCTGGTTGTCGGTATACTGGCCGCTCATGAAGAAGCGCACCCCGCCAACACGGCCCGTGGCGTCGAGCGAGTTGAGGGTGACCGGATTGTTCGTAGAGATCTGCGCAAACGTGTTGTAGTACTGACCCGGCCAAATCTGCGCCTGGTAGACGTTCTGGAGCGAACCGTCCGACGACCCTGGCGCAGCCCATTGAACGTTCTGTTGGGTGCGAGTGGAATCAAAGCCCGGGAAGTTGTTGACCCGGTATAGCTCCTTCATGAAGTCGATGGTGGCCGTGCACGGCGAGGTGTTCGCTGTGCCCAGAACGCAGAAGCGTTTGCCCGTCTCGTCGATCTGGAGCGGATGGTTGATCGGCTCGTTATACCTGAGGCTGTTCACCGCCTGGAAGCCATACTCGGTGCGGAGATTGAACGAGACACCATCCTGGGTGTTCCCCCGCCGCGTCTTGATGTTGATGACGCCGTTGGCCGCCGATGACCCGTACAGCGAGGCTCCCGCGGCGCCCTTGATGACCTCGACCGACTCGATGTCGAGACCACCGACATCATTCAGGCTGCCGACTCGCTGGAGGACACCGTCGATGACAATGAGCGGCCCCTGGCTACGGCCCCTCGCGTCGATCATGGTGGGCCCGCGCATCAACACCTCGGGAGAGCTACCAGGCTGTCCACTGGTCGCCGCGATACGAACGCCGGCGACTTTCCCCTGCAATGCGGTGATCGGATCGAGCGCCGGAATCGGAATGTCTTCCTGCGTCAGTCGACCGATCGCGAAGGGCACCTTGGCGCGCTCCACGGCTTCGCCGACCACCCCGGTGACGACGACTTCGGAGAGTCGATTCACGTCCGCCTTCAAGGTGAAGTTCTCCTCGTGCGATCCCGCTGTGAGACGGATCAGCCGCGAATCCGGCGTGTAGCTGATCGCGCGCACCTTGATCGTGATCTGCTGTCCGTTCACACGCGCCGACGGGACGGTAATCGTATACACGCCCCTCGAGTTCGTGCCGACGGTCGCCCCGATCTCGGAGATCAGCACCTGGGCGCCTTCCAACGGCTGGCCCGATTCGGCAATGACCTTGCCGGTAATCAGTGTGCCCTGTTGTGCTCGGGCCGCCGAACCCGAAAGGGTGAGAAGGAGACCCGCCGCGGCCAGGGCGGCCAAACGGACGTGATACGTCATGCGCTTTGTTGTGGTCATCTCAACTCCGCAGCTGAGAAAGGGGGAACTACAAAAATGCAGCTTGGTCGGAGCGCCGCGCGTAAGACAGGGCAATGCCGACTCGTTCGGACCACTAACTCCGACGGAAGGGAATTACGTTCCCGGGCAAGGATAGGCTACCGGACTGCGAGAACTTGCCTTCCGGGGCCACAACGTACGGTTCAGGTTATGGACCCGCAAGGGTTCGATCCCCGCTTAACTCGACCTACATGATGTCGAGTCACATCCCGAATACTCCATGGCCACCAAAGGGGCTCGCCGATCGATTACCTCCGGCTTCGCCCGTGACCACGGACAAACCGTTCGACGATGTCCACGGTGCGCAATCGGGTGAGGGACACTGGCTTCGTTCCCGCGATCCGTTGCGACGTTGTGGAGAGGTGAGACGGCGACGCAAATCCTAGCACGGTGGACACATCCCGCAGATCGAGGCCGGGATTCTTCGCCAACTCGGCGGCGGCGATGACCCGAATCAGATCGATCACACGCTTGAGGTTCGGCGACCCGTTCGCCGAGAAGGCCCGACTGAGATGCTCTCGAGTGAGGCGGAGGTCCGCCGCGATGATGTCGGTGCGCACGGGACGTCCGGCGCGAGCGACGACGAGAGTCCACACCTGATGCTGGATGGAGGAGCCGAGCGACAGCGATGCCGGCGGATCGGCCAGCGCCTTGGCGAACCGCGCGGAGAACGAGGCGCGCAGCACGAGATCGCGTGCGACCGCGTCGTCGATCCCTTCGACGAGCACACCGGCGAAATCGCGATGCACGCAGTCTGCCACGGCCGATGCGTCGCCGACGCGCAGCGGCGTGATGCCGAAAAACGCTGCCGTCGGATGATCGCCGGCGAGCGAGGTCACCTTCCAGGTCTCTTCCTGCGCCGCCGCGATGTCGACGATGACCACGTCGACGAGCGAGGTCCGAAGCGCCACCTGCACGTCCTCAACATTTCGTGCGAAGATCAGACGACCCTTTCGCCGGGGAAACGCGCTCCGGAGAATCTTCCGCGCTCGCTCCCGCTTCACATGCGCGACCACCAGCGGGATCGCTCCCGCCCATTCATCCGGCCGACCCTTCATAGCGTCGGGGCGACCGACCCGAGGATCATATGATGGGCGCGACGAAGCACCGACCGCGCATTGCGATACGAGACCAAGCGCTCGGCCTCCCCATATGTGGTCCATCGGCAGGCGGTGATTCCCTCGGCGCGCTGCGGCGAGGTCCGCGAGCGTCCCGACTCCATGAGGAAAAAGTGACATACCTTGTGGATCAGATCGCCGCGGAAGCGGAAGTGCCATTCGATGGTGCCAACCAGTCCGTGTATCGCGAGGTCCTTCACCCCGGTTTCCTCCCCGACCTCGCGGACCGCGGCCGCCTCGGGTTGTTCGCCGCCCTCGAGGTGTCCCTTGGGAAAGCCCCAATTCTTATAGCTGTCCCGGATGAGGAGATAGCGCGGCTCGCCGTCATCGAGCCGATACACGATGCCGCCAGCGGAGGTCTCCGCGCGCGCGAGACGGGCCATCAATCGGCGGCGGCGCCAGCGTCTTCCATACTCGGCCGTCCCTCGATGAATTGACGGACGACGGGGTCGGTTGTTTGGCGGATCTCGTCCACCGTTCCCACCTGGCGGACGGTCCCCTCATAGAGCATCGCGATCCGCGAGCCAACACTGAAGGCGCTCTTCATGTCGTGCGTGATCACGATGCTGGTCACGCCAAGCTTTTCGCGCATGCGGATCATGAGCTCGTTGATCACGGCGCTGGTGACTGGGTCGAGCCCGGTCGTCGGCTCGTCATATAGGATGTATTTGGGCCGAAGGGCGATGGCTCGGGCAATGCCGACCCGCTTCCGCATGCCCCCGGAAAGCTCCGCTGGAAAACGCGACTCGACGCCGGGCAGGTCCACCAAATCCAGCGCCTCCAGCGTCCGCTCGACGATCTCCTTGTCACTCAGCTCCCTGCGCTTTTTCAGTCCCATGGCGACGTTATCCCCGATCGTCAAGGAGTCGAAGAGCGCCGCGAATTGAAAGACGTAGCCGATCTTGGCGCGAAGCTCGGAGAGGTCGCGGCGCGGCAGCCGATCGACGCGCATACCGTCGACCCAGACTTCGCCGGCGTCGGGGGCGAGCAACCCCACGATGTGCTTGATCGCCACGGACTTGCCGGTGCCGGAGTATCCGATGATGACCATGGTTTCCCCCTCGATGACGTCGAGTGAGAACCCGGCGAGGACTTCTTTCGGGCCAAATGACTTGTAGACATCGACCAGTTTGATCATCCGGAGGAAAGGTGAATGGACACGCGACGACGGCGCAATGCAGCAGGCAAAAAGAAACGGCCGGCGCGCGAGCGCCGGCCGTTTCATCCGACTACCAAAGCCTAGGCCGCAAAGCTTCCGAGCGCGCGGCCAACGTCCCCTTCACGGAGGCGCTTCAGCGCGCGATCACGCAACTGGCGGACCCGTTCGCGCGTGACGCCGAGCATCGAACCGATCTCCTCGAGCGTGTGCTCTCGGCCGCCTTCGAGCCCGAAATACAGCCGCAACACCTTCGCGTCGCGCGGTGGCAGCGTCCCGAGCGCCTGCTCGATCTCGTCGGTCAGGAAGCGATTCATCGCCTCTTCTTCGGTGTCGGGCATCTCGTCGGCGACGAACCGCTCGAGCAGCGACCGATCGCCTTCGGGATCCATCGGGGCATCGAGCCGGACGTCGCTCGTATTCAACGCCGCCAGCGACTGAACCACATCGACCGAAAGGCCCGTGAGCTGCGAGAGTTCTTCAGGCGACGGCTCCCGATTCAACTTTTGCCGGAGGATCTCCGACGCTTTGATGATGCGCGAGAGATCGGCGGTCCGGTTGAGCGGAACGCGCACCGTGCGACCCTGGCGGGCCAGCGCCGATAGAATGGCCTGGCGGATCCACCACACCGCATAGGAGATGAATTTGACCCCCTGATCGGGATCGAACTTCCTGGCGGCCGTGAGCAACCCGACGTTGCCCTCGCCGATGAGATCGATGAGCGGCAAGCCCCGATTCTGGTACTTTTTCGCCACGGAGATGACGAAGCGGAGGTTGCGCTTGACCAACTCCTGAAGGGCGTCGGGGTCGCCGGCGCGGATCTTCCGGGCAAGGTCGAGCTCCTCGGTGCCCTTGAGTAGCGGGTAAGTGCTGACTTCGTACAGGTACTGGTCGAGAATATCTCGCTCCGGTTCGTTCGGAGCGATCCCAGCGGGGGCCGCACGGCGGCGACGGCGCTTGAGTTCGGTCATGGTGTTAGGGCCTCGCGCCGTAGCGCGTTGAGGTCTGCATCTATGTAGTGGCGGCCATTGGCTCCGCCAGTGTGTACGAGTGAGCCCGCCGCGCTGGAAAGCGCCGCTGGATTCGTCGGACGTTCGCGTAAGGCGCTGCAAAATACCGGCCTTGCCGATTTTCGCCAGTACCCCTTCGTTGACTCTCTCTATACCCACGGCTATTGTTTGGGGTTCCTGGCGGCACATTTCGATGCGCCGTTCATGGGGGGCGTAGCTCAGTTGGGAGAGCGCTTGAATGGCATTCAAGAGGTCAGGGGTTCGATTCCCCTCGCCTCCATCACGGTCAGTCAGTGCTGCTGCCCGGATGCCCCCAAAGCCAAATAAGTCAGTGGTGAGCGCGGGAATAGCTCAGTTGGTAGAGCACAACCTTGCCAAGGTTGGGGTCGCGGGTTCGAGTCCCGTTTCCCGCTCTTGATCCGGAGGGTCTGAAGCCCCCGAAGGATCTGTTGTTTGGGGCGGTTAGCTCAGTTGGTTAGAGCGCCACGTTGACATCGTGGAGGTCACAAGTTCGAGTCTTGTACCGCCCATTCGCGGCACGCCACCGGTGATGCGCCGGTGATGCGCAGGTGAGCGCGGATCGCGCCCGACGACGCGTTGTTTCGTCAGATTTTGCGGTTAGTTTGTAGAGTCTGTGTCTGAATGCCTTCGGGCGTCCGGGCGCACGTCATGGATCATTCGGCGCCCGTAGCTCAATTGGATAGAGCATCTGACTACGGATCAGAAGGTTGGGAGTTCGACTCTCTCCGGGCGCATGCTTGGCTCGTTGACGAGTAAGGTTTCGTTTGTCGTCGGCGGGGCGTAGCGTAGCCCGGTAGCGCGCCTGCTTCGGGAGCAGGAGGTCGCTGGTTCAAATCCAGTCGCCCCGACCATTGTTCTAGAAGCTCGAGCGATCCCCTTGTCCGGCAAGCGGCAGCGTTGGTGGCAAGGGGGATTCGCGGACGGAGTCGCTGTACATGCGCGCGTAGCTCAGCTGGATAGAGCGTTGCCCTCCGGAGGCAAAGGTCGGGGGTTCGAATCCCTCCGCGCGCACCTTTCCGCCCCTCCGTGACGGCAGCGACGCCGGCAGGCTCAACCGAGGTGGCCCGCTGATTGCCCCGGAGGACTGGCACTCTCCCATGACAGCCCTGTGAAAAAGCTCCGCTGGCACTCCGTGATCGGCGGCATCGCGGCCGTTGTCGTGCTGACCGCGGTTACGCTCTTCATTATTCTCTACGCCCGGGCAGGCGCGCTCCACGGCAGGCAGTTCCGCCTCTTCGCCGCGGCCCCCGACGCGAATAATCTTCGCCGGGGCAGCGAAGTCTGGCTCGACGGTCAACGCGTCGGAACGGTGCGGGCGATCGCATTCAATCGGCCCAACGCGCCGCTCCCGGTTCGGGTGGTGATCGCGATGGACGTGCTGAGCGATGTGCGTCCGCGAATTCGGCTCGACTCGCGCGCCGATCTGAGAAACGGCGGCTCGGTCATTGGCGAACCGGTGGTGTACATCGGATCGGGAACGCTCGCGAAACGTGAGATCGTACCCGGCGACACACTGCGCGCCGCCGGCAATCCGGACCTCGAGATCGCGGCGTCGAAGGTGGCCTCGTCGATGGAGCAGCTGCCGGTACTTCTCGCCGACAGCCGGACGATCATCGCCAATGCGAAGACAGCGGGGACCCGCATGAGCGCTGTGCTTGCCGGCGGTAGAGGGCAGAAACCACCAGGCGCGGGTTCGCTATCGAACAGCGCGAGTGCCGTGATGGCCAAGTTGACGGGCGGTCGCGGGTCGGCGAGCCGCTTGCTCGGCGATTCCGATCTGCACGTCCGGGTAACGCGATCGATGGCCAGCATGGACTCGGTACGCCAACTCCTCGCCTCGCAAGCCGGCGAACTCGGGCGCTTCCGTCGCGATTCGTCGTTGGCGCCTCAGGTGCGAAGTCTTCGAGTCGACGTCGCGCGTTTGCGCACGATGGCCAGCGGAACGGACGGTGCGATCGGACGCGCGGCGGCAGATTCAGCGCTGCGCCGTGGGCTCGACAGTGTCTATCTCGAGCTCGGTGCGCTGTTGTCGGACATCACAAAGCATCCGCTCAAGTATTCGCGGGTGTTCTGATCACTTGACCCTCCTGGCTGCGTTCAATACTTTCGCATGCAGCACGGCCCCTCCTTAGCGCCGCCTCCGGTTCGTCACCGCGGCGCCCCAGCCCCCGCACACGCAGACGCCGTCGCCGCGTCCGACTCTCTCAACGCGGACGCACCCGCATCCCGCACCCCGCCCGCGCCTCGCGCGACGCGACAGGCTCCCTCGAATGCCACCGGGCTCCAGACCGCAGATGCGTCCGTGAATATCGCGGACCTCAAACGCCAATCGACGACCGAGCTTCGCGACATTGCCGAGCGGTTGGGCAGTCTCGTCGTGCCGGGGACGCCGAAGCACGATCTGCTGTTCACCGTTCAGCAGCGCCTGCTGGATTCGGGAGAAACACTCTCCGGCGAAGGAGTCCTCGAGGTGCTACCGGAGGGCTACGGCTTCCTGCGCAGCCAGGATTGGAATTATCTCTATAGCCCGGATGACATCTACGTTTCGCCGTCGCAGATCAAGCGCTTCAACCTGCTGACCGGCGACACGGTGTCGGGCCAGGTTCGTCCGCCAAAAGAATGGGAGCGGTATCTGGCGCTGCTGAAAGTCGAGCAAGTCAACGGCGGCGAGCCCGACGCCGCGAAGCAGCGCGTAACCTTCGAGAATCTGCGGCCGAGGTACCCGGAAGGACGCTTGCGACTCGAGACGAAAGACGGCGATCTGAGCATGCGGGTCATGGACCTCATCGCCCCGATCGGCAAGGGGCAGCGCGGTCTGATCGTCGCGCCGCCGCGCGCGGGAAAGACGATTCTCCTCCAGAAAATCGCCAACGCCATTCGCGAGAACCATCCCGAGGTGGAGTTGATCATCCTGCTCATCGACGAACGCCCCGAGGAAGTGACGGACACGCGGCTCAACGTCGACGCGGAAGTCATCAGCTCGACGTTCGATGAGACGGCCGACCGCCACGTCCAGGTTTCGGACATGGTGATCGAGAAGGCCCGGCGTCTCGTGGAGTCGGGCCGCGATGTCGTCATCCTGCTCGATTCCATCACCCGACTGGCGCGGGCGCATAACGCCGTGCTGCCGCACTCTGGCCGGATCATGTCGGGCGGCGTGGACGCCAAGGGCCTGGAGAAGCCGAAAAAGTTTTTTGGGGCGGCCCGCAACATCGACGGGGGCGGGTCGCTGACGATCATCGCCACGGCGCTCATCGAGACCGGCTCGCGAATGGACGAAGTCATCTTCGAGGAGTTCAAAGGGACCGGCAACATGGAGCTCGTGCTCGACCGCGCCATCGCCGAGCGCCGCGTCTACCCCGCGATCAACATCAACAAGTCGGGAACGCGCAAGGAGGAGTTGCTGCTGACCAAGGAGGAGCTCAACCGCGTTTACCTGCTGCGCAACTTCCTCGGCGACATGCCGGAGACCGAGGCGATCGAGTTTCTGCTGAAACAGATGACTCGCTCGAAGAACAATCGCGAGTTCTTTCACCAGATGGTGAACGGGTGAGATCCTGAATCCGCCGATTGACCGGGGACGCCTGATGGCCATCGACTATGGCGATCGCCGCATCGGGCTCGCGATCAGCGATCCGTCGGGGACGATCGCGTCACCGGCTGGATTCATCGTCCGCCGCGCGGGGAAGCGTCCCCCCGTCGCCGAGCTGATTCGCCGTGCCGAGGCCCTCGAGGCGCGTGGCTTCGTGGTCGGGCTTCCACTCGACGGCAACGGCGATGAAACGGTCCGCTCCGCGGAGGCACGTCGCGTCGCGACGGCGCTCGCCGAGCGAACCGGACTGCCCGTGGAACTGCTGGACGAGCGATTTACGACGGCAGCCGCTCGACGGGCGATTCGCGAGATGGGTGGCTCTGCTCGCGACAGGCGCGGCGACGTCGATGCGCTCGCCGCAACGGTTCTGCTTCAGCACGCGCTGGCTCACAAGCCGTGAGGCGCCTCGCGATGATCGTCCTCGCGAGCAGCATCCTCGTCGCGTGCGGCGGGAGGACGACAGCAGGCACGGCACGAGCGACGATTCCGAGAAACGCCACGCTACGCGTCGCCGCCGAGTCACTGTCGAGCGCCGGCCTGGTCGGCTCACCCATGCTTTTTCGGATCTACGCCAAGATTCGGGGCGGCGGGCGCTCGATTCGACCCGGGACGTACGTCCTCCGGCGCGACGTAGGGTGGAAGGGAATTCTCGACGCGTTGAATGGCGGCAAGGGGCTCGTCCACACGGTGACCATCCCCGAGGGTTTCTCCCTGCCACAGATCGTCCGTGCCGTGTCGGTGCGGTTGCAGGTGCCGGTCGAATCGGTTGAAGCCGCGGTGCGGGACTCCACCTGGCGTCGCCGGTTCGACATACCGTCAAGCTCGTTGGAGGGCTACCTGTTTCCCGACACCTACACCCTGCCCGAAGGCTCGAGCGCGGCGGAGGCGGTCTCGTTGATGGCGAGGCGGTTCGAGCAAGCGTGGAAACCGGAGTGGACCGCGCGGCTCGATACGTTGGGATTGTCGCGCCACGACGCGTTGACACTGGCGTCGATCGTCGAGCGCGAGGCGAAGCTGCCGGAGGAGCGACCGGTCATCGCGGGCGTCTACCTCAATCGCCTGCGCGACGGCATGCGGCTCCAGGCCGATCCGACGGTGCAGTACGCCCTCCCGGCACATCAGGCGCGGCTCTTCTACAAAGACTTACGAGTAAAGTCACCCTATAATACGTATATTCATAAAGGATTACCGCCGGGCCCGATCGCATCGCCCGGCGTGCCGAGCATCGTCGCCGCGCTCTATCCGGCGAGAGTGCCCTACAAGTACTTCGTCGCCTTCCCCGACGGGCACCACGAATTTCGAGCGACCGTTCGACAGCACGAGGTCGCGGTTGCGGCGGCGCGGAAAGCGTGGGCGGCCTATTACCTGGCGCATCCAATCGACACAGCGACCGCGCCCGGAGCGGCCTCGATCGCCGCCACGCCGGCTACCAAGCCGGCCACCAAGACGAAGCGCGCGAAGTAATTCAGCGCGCGGCCGCGGCCCGCGTCGGCGCGCCCGGTAGCCGCGTCGAATCGAGCGACGAGCGCCATCGAAAGCGAACGTCCGGCACGTTGTGCTCCGGTGTCGACCGAGAGCGGCGATCGCTGCCCCGCCGCGGGCGCCGCCGATAATGCGACTGATGCGCGTCGGCGAACTGCCCGAGCACGGGAGGGATGAGCAGCAAGTCGACGAGGTCGGGGTCGAACTGCGTCCCTCTGCCGTGCGCGATCTCCATCGCGGCCGCTTCCGCACCCCCGGCACGGCGATAGTGGCGGCCATTCGCGATGACATCGAAGGTGTCGGCGATCGCGACGAGGCGCGCATAGAGCGGGATGCGTCGCCCCCGCAGACCGCGTGGGTAGCCGCTTCCGTCCCATCGCTCGTGGTGGGCGATGACGCCCTTTCCGAGCTCCGGGTAGAAGGGCGCGAGTGGCGCGAGCACTTTCGCGCCGCGCAGGGGATGCGTCAGGATGGAGCGTCGCTCGCTCGGGGTCAGCTTCTTGGTATCGTGGATGACGTCGAAGAGCGCCTCGTGAATCTTTCCGATGTCGTGAAAGAGCGCGATCCGCTCGAGCGCGCGCAGCTCGCGGTGCCGCAGGCCGGCGGCGTCGCCAAGGATCAGCGAGTAGCGGGCGACTCGCCGGACATGCTGCCCGGTCTCATGGTCATTGGCCTCGATGGCATTGAGGAGTGTCTCGAACGCGGCCGCCGCGAGTCGCTCGGCGCTCTTCCGGCGTCGGCGCTCCAGACCCCAGAGAGAGCCGCTGACGAGGGCGCTCACGAGCGCGGAGTTCGATCGCATCACGTGGTGAACCGCAAGAAGTGGGGACAAACAACACGAGGCCCGCCGCACGGGAGTGCGACGGGCCTCGGGAATGGAGCGCCGGCGACGGCCTACTCTCCCGCGGTCTCGCGACCGGAGTACCATCG